>Ga0164315_10000273_pt1 | contig 33835 bp, 25 predicted proteins | sample GuaBasSedimGuay6_FD_113737 | JGI IMG/M metagenome (GOLD analysis project Ga0164315, IMG submission 113737) | Subseafloor sediment microbial communities from Guaymas Basin, Gulf of California, Mexico - Guay6, Core 4569-2, 0-3 cm | ecosystem: Environmental > Aquatic > Marine > Hydrothermal vents... | reverse complement strand
TATTCGTTTTCTCAAAATGAGAATATGAGATAAATTAAGAAATCACGTTAAATCAGTATAAATTCTAGTAAAGGTTAGTAAACATCACGCTGAGGTAACCTCATTGTCAGGCTACAAAAGCTTATGTATAACAACGATTGCTTATAAATCAAGGATAAGAAATGGGTTTTATTACGCTCTTATCTCTAAACTTTATTGCTGGGCAAGTGTTCCATACATATTCATTTAATACGGGCTGAGCTTTTTTTTCGATTTCACAATTTACAATTTACAATAGACTTGTCTCTAAATAAACGTAAGTCATTGGGAAGATACAACGACATTAAAAATAAAAGACTTAGCTTAGATTTTAGAGATAGCCATGTATAGCTGTTCATTGGTTTTTTGAACCAAATTGAGCTAAATTGGAAGGGCGCATTCTATAGTTTATCGGCGGGCAATGCAAGTGTTGGTTATATCATTTAAATCGGAAGCGGTGTTATCAGTGGACAAATACAACGCGCCACTACCCGGATTAAACTCCAAATACCACTTGAATTTATATCATTTAGGTATTTTGTTTTACCATTTCCATTAAAATAGCGATAATTCTTTGGATATCATTGATATAGTATTTTTCAATGTCAATATACGCAGTATCGCCCTGTAATTTAATAAATTTCCATTCGTCACCTATTGTCACGGCACCATAAATACACGCTATTTTATTGCCTTCTCTTTCATTAAAAATGGCCGCGCCATACATTTCCGCGATACATTGACCTAATCCACCCGTAATATTTTCATTTTTAGCTTCCACTATTGTTACAACTGGTGTCTCCAAATAGAATTGTTCAATAGAACAGCTCAATATAAAATCACAATAACCATTTAGCCCCTTATCTTTATCAACGGTAAAGTCAATCCCTGAAAAAAAACTGATTTCATTTTTGAGTTGATCTTTGATTTCCAACAATATATTTGCAATGATCAGCTCTGAACGTGCTTTTTCTGTATTAATGGCTAATGCAAGTGAAACATTCCGTTTTAGCATTGTTTCAAGAAATGGACTAATTTTAATACCTTCAATGTTAGGAAAAAGCGCTTCATTCTCAATCACCTTTATATTGAGATCAGACTTAACTCGTTTTAACGTAAAATCACTATATGCCATTGATTTTTACCTGTTCATCGCTACAATTTAGTTTAAAAAACGCGATTTTCAAACCTTTTGAATTTTCTTCTCTCTGAAGATTAATACGTTAGAAATATGCTATACCGCACACGGGCACAACTTAAACTTTTATGATGGGCAAAGTCTTTTTTTGCCCACCCTCCGAAAAGTTTTTGAGGCAAAAGTACTGCGTGGCGAAACTTTTGCCTGATAGTTTATTCCCGTGCTGAGTATAATCATCTTACCCTTTATTTCAAATTCATTTGAATTGACGCTAAATAATCGAATTAAAACCCAAAGTACAGCGAGTTGAGTACAACTAGATGAGTTCAGCAAAAATTGTCGTTCCAACTTTAGTTTGAATTAGAATTTTTGGAAATTATACTTTAGAAATTATACTGAAACAAACTTTTGGCAAACTAAAGTTTGCACAGAAAACGGCAAACTAAAGTTGTCACAGAAAAAACCTACATTTGAGCATTAAGCTGCAAAAAATCAATGACTGTGTTTGCCTTGAGGTTGTGGCTTCCCCAAAAACCGCGTTCTGGTAAGGCTCCGCCGTACCAACAAGCTTCAGGAAAGGTTTTAGCTAAAGCTTGTACCCATTGCCCTTGCCCAAAAAAGTTGAGTTCTTGGGGCGATATGATTAATAAATAGCCGATGCCACCTAAAGCGGGATGCAATCTGTCAACGACGGCTATGATGATGAGATAAGTGTACAATGTTCAATGTGCCATTGGCCTTAATTTCCATGGTGGCTATGGCCTTTTTTGCTGGTTAGCTGTAATGCCTTGGGCGCGACGATCCGCTTGACGAATGGTGATAATTTCCGCTTGAGTGGCATTGAGTGCTTGTAACCCTGCTATATGATCTCGATCATTAGCGGCAACCAGTTCAAACCAACGTGTCCAAGAGGATGTGGGTAAAGAGAGTAACTGAAAAACTTGATGTAAAGCAGTCGGTTGCGTTTTTCCAGCAAGTGGCCCATGATGATCGATGTGGATGAGTTGTTCTGAATGATGGGCTAAATCATTGTGCAATTCTATCAAAACAGGTGTGATGCCGATGTGCTTCATTGATTTCAGATTGATAGGCTGAAGCTGTCGCTCCCCAACTGGTTTATCTAGTAGGGGTTGGGCGTTGTCTTCTAATAATTGCTTTATCGTGAGCATTTCTAAATCATAGCCACCGAGGCAGAAGAGGTACTTTGTTTGAGATTTCATGGGTTCTTAATAATAAATGTATTTCACGCTAAAGTTTCGCGGAGCGAAACTTTAGCGTGAAATGGTGGGTAAGGTCTTTTTGTTGCCCACCTTAAGCTTGCTTAAATACTTGACTTTTGAAAAAAAGTCAAATAATATAAAAAATGTCATCTGTTTGGATGACACCATGACGGTGTCATGGATATGAGGGGCTCTGCAAATCAGAGGTTGCAAATTCGCATCAAGATTAGGTTAATTTGGGTGTGAATTTTATTAGGCCTTGAGTCTAGGGACTTTTGACGAGCATCCCCCATTAAGTCGCTTGGATACAAGTGGCCGTTCGGATGAGACAGCCCATCCAGGACTCCAGTTGCAACTCGGTTTTTGAGTTATCAACGGAGAGCGAATTATCAGGGATAAATGATCATGGATGAGTAAGAAAAAAGAAGCTGTTATATGGCTTATAGTGATTTTGACTTGAAAAAAGTGAAATCTGAATTTAGTCTGAAAATAGTGGAAACTGAGGATTTATTTTCTTCTGTTAAAGAGGTTGAAATAAGCGATTTTTTGGCCGATATCTTAAAAAACAATGTGCCTATCGCGCTTGCCATAGGAACAGAAAAAGCGAGTTCTGAACTCATTATTATTAATCTGTTTCTGGAAATAAAGAAGCAACTGAATATCAGTTTTTTTTCGGGAATAGATTTTACGGTAGATAAAGATAAGGGACTCAATGGTTTTTGTGATTTCATTATGAGCAAGTCGTCTGAACAACTTTTCTTAGATACGCCTATTGTTGTTATCACGGTAGCTAAAAATGAAAAAATTATGGGGGGGTTGGGCCAATGTATAGCTGAAATGATAGCGGCTCAAATTTATAATAAAAAAGAGGGCAAAACATTACCCTGTATCTATGGCGCGGTTACAACGGGGCATGCTTGGAAATTTTTGAAGTTAGAAGATACGACTGTGTATATTGATATTGAGGATTATTATATTAAAAATCCTAATAAAATTATTAGTATACTGACTTTTATGGTGACAAATTAAGAAATAATTTGAGGGCGAACACGTAGGTTCGCCCTGGGGTGTTAAATATAAACACATTTCTTGGTTTATTGTTCACCCTATTTTTATTCCTCTGGGGATGGTGGGCAAGCGGGCGGTGAAATCTGGGTTTATTATTGAGTTCATTGTCGCTAAGCGATCCCACCCTACAAATATTGGGTGAAAAAAAAGTCATCAAAATCCCTGAAATTTAACACCCCAGGCCCTACAGCAATGCCACCTTCGTTAAGCCTGGGCGAACACGCAGGTTCGCCCCTACAACCCCTGAATACGTGGGGTTTGGTAGGGGCATACCTGCGTGTCTGCCCTTAACGAAGGTGGCATTGAGGCCCTACAGACGCAATGTAGGGGCGAACCTTTGTTATCGCCCTTTTGCCGTAATTATCTGAAGGGGGCGAAAGAAAATCGTGCCATGCTTCGAGCAGTTTAAGTTGCCCAAGTTGCCCAAGGCCAAAAATATATAAAGCTTGGACATCTGAAGTCTCGAACAAGACTATAAAACTGAACAGTCACTGTTCATGCCAGTTTTGAGTTTTACTGATGTTAAAATCTATATCTACAATTCGTTTATCCTTCGTTACGTTGTACTCACTTTTGTCGCTTCTTGTAATAATTGTTCAACGGCTGATTCTAAGTGTTCTAATGTTGTTTTCATGATGTTCTTAAATTCTTCTCTTGTATCACCTGTAACGAGCAAACAACCTTCTGCTTTTGCGTAGCCGGCAATCAACCAATCGACTGTTGCGCCACAGGTTTTGCCACTTCCCTGAATGAGAGTGATTTGATCTTTGTTTAGGCCGAGACATGCTAGACAACGATTTCGTTTAAATGTGCGCCATGTTTGGGTTGTTGGAAATTGTTCACCCACTAAGTCGGCTACGATATCGGCATGATGGGGTTCAAACGAGGCAATGCGGATACCTTTGTCTGTGAGGCCTTTAATGATATTCATTGAAATCATAATGTTCTCGGTATGCTTGCTTTAAATCGTGCAATTTTTCGGCATGTGCCGGTGCTGGCACAACCAAATTAAATTGGTATTGCTTATCACAATCTTTGAGGCGGTTGATACCATTACACAGGGTTCTGAAACGTTTGTTACTAAATAAAGCATTGGTATCGAATGCCATTGTTAATTCACCACGACAGAGTAAGTTATAGACTTCATGCTGGTTCATTTTCAACGCTCTCTTCAAACAAGTCATCAAACTGGTTGTCGGTTAATAATTCGACATGTCCGGTGTCTTTTCGTTCTAGCAAGACGACACCACCGCCTTGTTCGAGATTAAGCCGTTTACAAATACGTTCTGGTAGTTTGACTAATCCATCTGTTGATACGTAACACAAGGGGGCATGTTCACCGACTAGGTAGGGTGAATCAGCATGATGATGGGTAAATAATACGGCCTCTTTAATCGGTTTCTGTTCAACGCTGGGTATGTCATTGATTTTACGCAGGGCGTAAAAATGTTGACCAAATTCATAGGCGGGTGAATGACTGGTTAAAAAGAGTTGTTGGGGGCCTACAGATGCTTCAATAATTTCTTTGAAAATCTCGCGTAGACGTAATTGTAGCGTATAGCGTAAATTTAATTCCGGTTCTTCAATGGCAACAAAACTGGCATTGCTCATCAGTAGTCGCGCTATTAAGGCAACAATTTGTTGAATACCGGAACCTAATAAATTAATTGGAATGCGTGTGACGGGTGTTTGAAAGGCTAGATTAGCACGGCCTGTATGGCGATTAAACAATACGACAAATTCGCCTTCTCCCAGTACATCATTGAATTTTTTCATGATGCTGACAAACAGTGCCCATCTTTTGTAATGTGAGGGTTCTGGGGATTCTTTTGCGTCATACAGTTGTAAACACAAGACTTGTGGTATTACACTACGCACGGCTTCGATTTCAGTTTGTGATATCCGGCGATCAAGTCTAATTAATGCAAACCGATTGCTGGTTTCTTTGGTTTTCAGTAAGAAGCTTTGGGCGAGAAAGTGGGCAAATTGTACGGCAAAAATTTTCTGTTCGGCCGTTATTTCAGGATGAGTGACATCGGTGCCGTCTGCAAATTGATATTTTAGAATGCGATATTCAAAATCAGTATGAATGTTTTTTAATTGGAGAGTCAGGTGTACTTCAGAAGTGGGGAGTGGTGATTGAATATTGGCTGGTTTGAGTTCTTCAGGTTGAATTGTGAACGTGACATTCAATTCAATTGGTAGTGGCACTTCTAAATTAAATAGTTCACTGGGATAAAATCCCTGTTCTTCTATTTCTGAAAAGCTCAGTTTTTGCCTCCAAGTTATGGGAACACTTTGACGAGTTTTTTGAAGCAATAAGAGTTGAAAAAATAATTGCATGGCTTCCAATACATTCGATTTACCGACATTATTTTCACCATGAATGACACAGATATCCCCTATGTTATCAAGGCTAATGTGCTGTTGAAAATTTTTAAATCCTTTGATAGTGAATCTTTTGATGTGCATTTTGGATTCCTTTTCAGTTATCAGTTCCACGCAAAAGTTTTGCGCGCAAAACTGTATTTCACGCTAAAGTTTCGCGAGCGAAACTTTAGCGTGAAATGTGGAAATCAGTTATCAGTTATCAGTTTCATGCAAATAGAACGCTGATTTGACTGATTAAACGGGTGTGATCTCCATTTGATGTAAAGGTGTAGGGCTCCCCATATCTTTTTATTGCCCACCATCATAATTATAAGGTGTTTTGGTGGGCAACCACGTTGCCCAGCCTACATTAATTAAAGGGGGTTATCATTTAAATCGTGTGTCGGCATGGTGAACAACCACGTTGTCCAGCCTACATTTGAGCGGGCGCATTCCCAAAAAAACATTATCAATCTTGGCGATTCGCAAAATATACATTCACTCAAAACGGGCAGAAAAATGAATTTTTCACTAAAAACGGGCCGCAAAATGAATTTTTCACTAAAAGCAGGCCGCAAAATGAATTTTTCACTAAAAGCGGGGCGCAAATGCGAAATGACCCTTTTTTTGGGAATGCGCCCCATTTGAGCATTGAACTGAGTACTAGCCAACAGCTTTTCACGCCAAAGATTTTGCGCGCAAAATTTTTGGCGTGAAAGCAGTTGTCTAAAAGCTCAAGTCACCTAAAGGTGACTAACAAAACACAAAATTTATAACAGTGGACAGTATAAATCAATTTGCGCTTTTGGCGCTCGAAATCTCGCTAGAGATAGGTTTAGTCACCTTTAGGTGACTTGAGCTTTTAGACAACTGCTTTAGCTGTTGGCTGTTGGGGTGAAAAAGCGCAATTTATGAGGGTGCTAAGTATAAAGTTTCGCGGAGCGAAACAAAGCGCGTGAAATACATTTTAATTTGGCATGGTGGGCAACAAAAAGACGTTTCGCGCCAAAAGTTTTGCGCGCAAAACTTTTTTTGCTACCCCACCCTACATTTTTCACAGTGCAGATTGCAAGGCGCGACGGATTAAAACTTCACTGCTTAAACCGTCTTCTGCGACGGCATGTACCCAACGACTGGCATCTGCTGGTTTGTAACCTAAGGCTATTAAGGCGCTGATGGCATCTTCAACTGGACTGGTTAGCCCTTGTGTGAGGGAGCCTGTATTGGGTGCTGTTGGTAAGGCTGTGGTGCTGCTGCGTAAATTACTGAGGCGATCACGCATTTCTACGACTAGTCTTTCTGCCATTTTTTTGCCGACACCGGGGATGCGTATCAGCTTTTTGAGATCGTTGTTGTGGATACATTGTACAAATGTGGGGAGTTCCATTGAGGAGAGAATGCTGAGTGCTAATTTTGGGCCGATGCCGCTGACGCGAATCAAGTCTCGAAATAACCCGCGTTCTGATTCATTCAAAAATCCATAGAGTACGTGCGCATCTTCACGTACACTGAGATGGGTTAATAGGCTGATTTCGTTATTGATTTCGGGTAAGTTATAAAAAGTCGACATGGGTGCGAAGATTTCATAACCGACACCTTGGACATCTATGACTAATTGGGGGGGCTGTTTTTCGATTAATAAGCCATGTAAGCGACTGATCATAAGTTAGGTGTTGTTTCGCAATGCAATTGAAAAATGTAATAAGGGCGCTGTTCTCGACTGTCACTGTTCATGCTGATGTTAACTATATAAGTAATATTAAAATTAATGGGGCCGGCACAAAAACACGCTACCCACCCTACAGTATATTTTAATGGGGCCGGCACAAAAACACGCTACCCACCCTACAGTATATTAACAATTATATTTAAATGGGGCCGGCACAAAAACACGCTACCCACCCTACAGTATATTAACTGACATAAGAGGAGTGATGAGCGTGACAAAGCGCGGCGGCTAGGCCATCTGCGGCATCAACTTGTGGCATTTTGGAGAGAGAGAGCAGTATTTTAACCATTTGTTGAACTTGTATTTTTTCCGCATGGCCGTTGCCAACTACGGCTTGTTTAATTTGAGTGGGGGCGTATTCATGCACTGTCAAATTGTGTTGTACACAAGCGAGGATGGCTACGCCCCGTGCTTGTCCTAATTTGAGAGCGGAGGCGACATTGCGATGTACAAAAACTTGTTCTATGGCCGATATTGTGGGTTGATATTGCTCAATAATTTGAGTCAATCCGGTATAGATTTCTTGTAAGCGTTGTGGCATCAATTTGGATTGTGTGCGTATGCAACCACTGGTTACATACACAGATTGCTGCCGGTGGCGTTCAATGATGCCAAAGCCGGTGATCCGGGAGCCGGGATCAATACCTAAAATACGTGTTATCACAAAGGGTTATGAATCATTATGCGGCCAGTTGTGCCAGAATATCATCACTGATATCGGCATTAGAATAAACTTGTTGAACGTCGTCTAAATCTTCTAGTCTGTCCAATAAATTGAGCATTTTTTGGGCGTTGTTTAAATCTAAGGCAATATTGATTGACGCACGCATGGTGACTTCTGCTTCTGTGGATATCAGTTTGGCGTTTGTCATCGCTTCTTTGACGGTATAAAACTCTTGGGGTGCTGTGAGTACATCAATGGAATCATCATCATTATGCACGACATCCTGAGCGCCAGCTTCTAAAGCGACTTCCATGATGTGTTCCTCATCGCTACCAGCGGGAAAACTGAGTAAGCCCACTTTTTCAAACAAATAGGCGACAGATCCATCAGTGCCTAAATTACCGCCATGTTTACTAAAAGCATGACGTATCTCGGCAACGGTACGATTGCGATTATCGGTCATACAATCAACCATGACTGCTATTCCGCCTAATGCATAACCTTCGTAACGCACTTCTTCGTAGTTATCTCCCTCTTGTGCGCCAGCGCCGCGCTTAATGGCACGCTCTATCGTATCTTTAGTCATATTGCCCGCTAAAGCTTTGTCGATAGCGGCCCGGAGACGCGGATTCGCATCGGGATCACCGCCACCCATACGGGCGGCGATGGTAATTTCACGAATGAGTTTAGTAAACAATTTACCTCGTTTTGCATCCTGGGCACCTTTACGGTGTTGGATGTTTGCCCATTTACTATGTCCTGCCATATCAGTTATCAGTTATAAGTTATAAGTTATCAATTATCAATTACTGGCAACCAAACGCTTTTTGACTGCCTATGTTTTTCGTGACTAATTGCTCACCTTCAAAATAAACTTGTTGGCCTTCTAGCGATATCTCACTACTTGTTGTCACGGGTGAAAGACATTCAGGAGAAGTCATTGGCTGCGGTGCTGACAGTGGTGCTATTTTCCAAGCCTTACCACTGTTGTTTGTGGCTAAAATCACGTAGCCATCTGGATGCCAAGTGGCCTTCATGGGGCCATCAATGTCTAAGGTTTGATTGTCGAAAAGGTTTAAATTATTAGCGTGTAAAAATTCTACCGTGACTTTGCCACATAAGGGACTGTAAATATGGGCCAATTGCAAACCATCAGGGGAGGGTATCACGCTATGATCAACTTGGGCTGGCGGCTGCCTTTCAGCATTTTGACACGGTTGGTGTTTATTATCAGGGGTTTCAATTATCAAAATTTCATTGCCATTTAAAGCAATTTTATCAAAACGGCGTGCGCCATTGTCTAATAGCGATTCGACGACGAAATAACCGGCCTGTTTCATATAAAATAGCCTGCCATGTCGATAATCGCGCCATTCTGTAATAGTACGTCGCCCTGAACCGTCAATATTTTGTACCACGATTTGATGCTGGAACTGGTGTTGTTGAGATGAATTGTCCGCGATACGAACACCGACTACGGCTACATCAGAGCCATCATCAGCCCAAACAACTGATTGTTGTGGTGTGCCTTCCTTGACTAGCTGGCTACCACATCCTGCCATCAGTAGTAACCACAAAATGACTTGAGTTAAGGAATTGATTGTTCTCATTATCAATTATTTAATTGTTAATTAAGTTTAGCCTATTTTGTCTTCTTGACCCGTCCATAATTGACGGATATTAGAACGATGCCGCCAAATCAGTAAGGCGCTCATAATGAAACTCATCAAGATATATTCTTGCACACCCGTTAACCAAAACAGGTAGGCCGGGATGAGTATGGCGGTTACAATAGCGGACAGTGAGGAATAACGAAACAGTAAAGCTATCATCAACCAAGTTGCCAATGCCGCTAAGCCGACGGGCCGAGCTAACACTAATAATGCCCCAAAGGCCGTCGCGACACCTTTGCCACCGCGAAATTGGAAGAAAATGGGATATAAATGTCCTAAGAACACGGCTAAGGTTACCGCGGCTAATATCCCCGCTTCTGTGGTGAGCCATTTCGCCACGCCTACTGCGATCACACCTTTCAATACATCAAGACACAGCGTTATAATGGCCGCTTTTTTACCACCATGTCGTAGTACATTCGTTGCACCTGGATTACCTGAACCTTGTGTACGCGGATCAGATAAACCCATTATTTTGCAAACCAATAATGCGCCAGAAACCGAACCGAGCAAATAAGCTGAAATTATCAATAAACTATTAATAAGCATGTCAATCAGTTATCAGTTATCAATGAATCCGTTATCAATGATCAAGAAACGTTATACTGCCCACCATTTCACTTAAGAAGTTTTTGCGCGCAAAAACTGTATTTAGCTTCGCTGGCCTTCGGCCAGCGAAGCTAAATGTGAAATATAATTTTCGGATTGGGTTAGTCACCACCACCTGACTTGAGCTTTTAGACAACGGCTGAAAGCTGTTGGCTTTAATAGTGATCGACAGCATACTTTACACACAAATGGAAGCAGTTTTTAGTTTGATATCAGATAGTTAAGTGCATTTTTCGTGTGTAAAGTATGGTGTCGATCACTATAAATTCAAAAAAAGCGCAATTTATGACAATGCCAAGGTTAGAAACCCTCTATTTATCTCAATACCGATAACAATTAAAACAGTAAAGATTGGGTAGAGAAGGGGCTTTAAAAATACAAAGTCAAAATTCAAGATCAATCAGAACACAACACAAACGTATCCGCATTGACTAAACAATCCTTGTAGTTATATCTAAAAACTTGATAGAACGCTGATATTTAGCGTAGCCTCTCTTCGGTTCACGCTTCACGCGCGCGGTGAAGCGAAACGACGCTAAGAAAAGTTGCGCGCAACTTTTGCGTGAAATGCTGATTATCATGATTAACGCTGAGATTAATATTAATCAATTCAACATCAATCTCAAATAGCCCACGATCTAATCCGCATCGAATAAACAATCCTTGTCGTTATATAATCTTCGCTCATATGGGGAAATGGGTGAAATTTTGATTTGCTCCGTTTATTATCAATAAGTTATGACTGCATTTCACCTATTTACCCACATGAGCGATAATCTGTGTAGTTATATCAGAATAACCCTTGATCGGGAATGACTGACGTGTTGGAACGGCTATCCTGAGTTTTTTGAGAAGGCGATGATTTTGGTTTAGAAACACGACGACGTTTCTTCTTTGGAGTTCGCGGTTTATCATCATCATAAATCTTACCCTTGTTACCTTTACTTTTTTGCGCTAGATTAAGATATCGCTTGGGTAAAGGCTTCTCCCGTTTACCTCTTAATGCTTCTTTCATGAAATCAATCCACATAGGTAACGCGGTACGCGCGCCTGTTTCCTTATATCCTAGAGAACGGGGCTTATCAAAACCAGTCCAAACAACAGTCACAATGTCGGGTGAATAACCGGCAAACCAAGCATCGCGCAGATCATTAGTTGTTCCCGTTTTGCCTACAATATCATTACGTTTGAGTTTAAGGGCCCGACGACCTGTGCCAATGCGAATCACATCGGCAAGCATGGAAGTGATCATATAGGCATTGTGAGTGGTGATAGCCCGCGGCGCGTAGCGAGGTATCCTACCACAAGCACTATGAGAAACGAGAATATTAGAGTGTTCTTCCTCTTTTGAGGCTAAAATCTCAGAGGGACAATTGCGACAAATTTTTAAGGGATTGGCGGAATAAATCACTTCTCCATTAATATCCTCAATACGATCAATAAAATAAGGTTGAATCCGAAAGCCCCCATTAGCAAAAACGGCAAAGCCTGAAGCTAATTTTAGCGGTGTGAGTTCACCCGTTCCTAAAGCAATCGTCAGATTTTTAGGAATTTTATCACGCTCAAAACCAAACTGAGTCAGATGATTAATCGTATAATTCACGCCCACCTTTTTTAATAAGCGCACAGCTGAGACGTTATAAGAATGGGCCAACGCGTTTCTGAGCGTCGTCCAACCGTAATACTTCTTAGTATAATTACGGGGGCGCCACTTCATATCAGTCACTCTAATCATGATCGGTGCATCCTTGATCTGAGTCGAGTGCGAAAAACCTCTTTTCGTCAAGGCGGAAGAATAAATAAACGGCTTAAAAGTCGAACCGGGTTGCCTTTGCGCCTGAGTAACCCGATTAAATTTACTTAAATAAAAATCATATCCGCCCGTCAAGGCAATAATGGCACCCGTTTTGGGATTAAGCGCCACTAAAGCCCCTTCAATCTCAGGTACTTGAGACAAACGCCAGCGTACCTTTTTGAACAATTTTTCAGACAAAGACTGCTCCTTATAGATTGTTTCTTGCCTCCTTTTCCGCTTTTTGGGAGGTTGCAAGTCGGGACGCGCCATAAAAATATCGCCCCGCCTAACGATACTTCTTGCGTTTTTAGGATATCGACCTCGTCTATTATCACGAATATAACGACGCGCCCAAGACATAGCATCCCAAGTGATTTTAAATTGCCCCGCTTTTTGATTATAAGCCAAAATGCTTTTTTTCCGCGTTTCAAGCACTAGGCTGGGCACCAAGCTACTTTGATTCGGATATTTTTGCAAAATCTCAAAGGCCCATTTTTCGATATCCACTCCTTTAGGTATGGAAACATGGTCAACGGTACCCTTAAAGCCGTGCCGCTCATCATAGCGGTATAAGGTGTTGCGTAAAGCCCAATTCGCTCGTTCTTGCAAGCGACTATTAATGGTTGTGAAAACTTTATAACCACTGGTATAAGTGGCTTCTTCACCAAACTGTTGAAGTAAAAAAGAACGCACCATTTCTGCAACATAAGAGGCTTCAATTTCTGGTGTCAGGGAATGAAATTGTGCTGTCAAGGGAGTCTTTAAAGCCAGTTCATGCTCTTCTTGAGTAATATAATTAAGGGCCAACATGCGCCCCAGAACATAATTTCGACGTGCCAAGGCCCGTTTTGGATTCGTTACCGGATTATTGGCCGATGGCGCTTTAGGTAAACCGGCCAACATAGCCAACTCTGGCAATTTCAACTGTTCAACATCTTTGCCGTAATAAACTTGAGCCGCTGCCCCCATACCGTAAGCGCGATGGCCTAAAAAAATTTTATTCAGATATAATTCTAAAATAGTCTCTTTTGACAACTCTTCTTCAATTTTAAAGGCCAACAAAATCTCTTTAAACTTTCGAGCAAAGGTTTTTTCAGTCGCAATGTCTGACAAAAAGAAATTACGGGCTAATTGCATAGTAATCGTACTACCCCCTTGACGTTTTTCACCCGTTTTAAGCAAACTCACCCCGGCCCGAAGTAAACCTTTTAAATCAACGCCTTGGTGTTCGTAAAACCTATCATCTTCTGCGGCTAATACCGCGTTAATCAACAGATCATGCTTGTTTTTATCAATTGCCAAAGGGATGCGACGCTGCTCGCCATATTCTGCTATAAAAACCTTATCTTTAGTATACACATAAAGGGGCACTTGCAAACGATTATCTTTTAAGCGTTCTACTGAGGGCAATTGAGGAATAAAATACCACACTACGGCTGCCCAAACTCCCGCAGCCAATAAAATGAGCAACAATCCCATTAATAAAGTGATATGTAATGTTTTGTAAAAATAATATCTAATACTCATGGAATAAATAATTAAGAATTAAAAATGAAAAAACGGATTGGTAGTTATCAGTTATTAAATCTGTTCTCATAAAAAATGAACTACTAGACGTTCAGGAGTTGCAAGTGTTCAGGATTAGCTTCGCTGATCTTAGAACAATTCGCTGTAAAAGTTGAGGCAAACAAAAACTTTATTTCACATTTAGCTTCGCTGGCCTTCGGCTCACGCAAAAGTTGCGCGCAACTTCTTAAGTGAAATAAAGTTTCGCGAAGCGAAACTTTAGCGTGAAATCTTGAATGGTGTACAAAAACTTGAGACTTACAACTGATAATTGAGCATTGAGCATTGAGCATTGTATATAGTGATTTAAACACGTTGCCACCAGACAAGTTGTTCGCCCCCTTTATCTACGCTCGTCACTTACTTTTTTAAGTTTCGCGCCAAAAGTTTTGCGCGCAAAACTTTTGGCGCGAATTGATTTTAAAAATTATTTTTAGATTTAAACACCTTGCCCACAGACAACTGATAACTGATAACTGATAACTGATATGATACTCACTTGTCTTTTTTTGAGTCTTGAACTATAGTTACCAATATATTTTAATAGACTACATGAACTATTTATCCTATCTCACTGAAATCATTTGATTCTATCACTATTATCAGTCAAAAATAGCGAATAGCAAATAGCGAATAGCGAATTTGATATTAACGTGTAGTACAATAACAAAATTCAAATAAAAGATCGAGACTTGAGCGAAGAAACATGAGCCTATTCAGTTTAAAATCCGATCAGGTTGTAGGCATAGACATCAGTTCAACTGCTGTCAAACTACTTGAACTCAGCCAAGCGGGTAAAGGGTATAAAGTTGAAAGCTACGCTATAGAACCCTTACAAGAAAAAGCGGTAGAAGATAAAAACATTGTTGATATGGAAATCGTTGGTAATGCTATTGACAATGCCGTCAAGCGAGCTAAACCCCGTGCCCAACATGCTGCCGTCGCAGTAGCCGGGCCCTCGGTTATCACTAAAATGACCACCATGGATGGCGGCATGTCTGATGAAGACATGAAACAAGCCATTGAAACTGATCCCGCCACTTATCTAGGTCAAGAGGTTGAGGATGTTCATCTTGATTGGAAAGTCATCGGGCCCAATGAAAAAGAACCGGAGCGTTTTGATGTTTTAGTGGCGGCTTGTCGTGATGAAACGGTTGAGGCATGTATCACTGTGCTTGATATGGGTGGATTAAAAGCTAAAGTTGTGGATATAGAAAAATACGCACTGGAAAACGCCTTGACTATGATAGCACAAAATGATCCAGAAATTAATGACGGCGAAACCATTGCCTTAATCGAAGTCGGTGCCACCACCACATCAATGAGTGTATTAGGCAAAAAGAAAAGCGAAGAAGATAAACCAGTAGGCGAAAGTGAAATTGTCTACACACATGAAGAAATGTTTGGCGGTAAACAACTGACTGACCAAATCATCGCCCGTTATGAGCTCAACTATGAAGAGGCTAATTTAGCTAAACGCGATGGTGGACTCCCTGAGGACTACGAAACAGAGATACTTGAACCCTTTAAAGTTGAAATGGCCTTACAAATAAGCCGGATGGTGCAATACTATTATGCACAATCAAGCTATGGCAAACTGTCACATATTTTAATTGCAGGGGGGTGTGCCGCTATACCCGGAATTATTGAACAAATCAGCAACAAGGTGGGGGGACATATCACAATTGCGAATCCGTTTGCTTCTATGTCAATCGCTTCACGAGTGAGCAAAAAATCCCTGATGAACGATGCCCCAGCATTAATGATTGCTTGTGGGTTAGCCCTACGCACTTTTGATGAGCATTAAACTATGACACGTATTAATCTATTACCGTGGCGTGATACGCTTGAAAAAGAACGCCGCTATCGCTTTTTTATAATTGCAGGTGTATCGCTGTTTGTTACTGTTTGTGTCTGGTTGTCCGTGCATTTTTACATGGCAAGCGAAGTGGGTTATCAGGAAGACCGCAATAAATATTTGCAACAGAAAATTAAACAAGCTGAGGATCAAATTAAAGAGATTGAAAACCTAGACGAACAAAAACAGCGTGTCATTGAACGCATAGACGTTATTCAAGAATTAGAAGACAAACGGCCTCAGGTGGTCCATTTCTTTGATGAAATCGTCAGACGGGTGCCTGATGGTGTCTATTTTAGCAGCATGAAACAAAAGGGTGATAAGATCAAGCTTGAAGGTGTTGCACAATCTGATGCGCGTGTTTCTTCATTGATGGGCAATATCGACCAATCGAAATGGCTGAAGACCGATAAAATTATATCCATTGAAAGAAAAGAGATACAAAGTAAAACCCGCAAAGTAAAACGTAGTGTTAGTCTATTTAAGTTGGAAATCCGCCTAACTCTCCCTAAAAAGGAGGAGACGACACCATGAATAAGGAAGATTTTAATAATTTAGATCCGAAAACATTTGGCAATTGGCCTATTCCTATCAAAGGATTGATCATTATTGTTTTGTGTACTGTTACCCTATTTTCTGGCTATTGGTTTGACACTCAAAATCAAATAACTGACTTAGCCAAACTTCAAGTTGAAGAACAAAAAAAAGTTAAGGACTTTAAAAAAAAGCAATGGAAAGCGGCTACCTTACCTAAACTTAAAGAACAATTGGTACAAATTGAGACGACACTCAAAGAATTGCTCGGAAAATTACCAAATAATGTCCAAGTTGATGAACTCATTCGAGATATTTCTAAAACCGTACTGGCTAATGGGTTAACCCAAGAATTATTTAAACCCGAATACAAGAATGAAAAATCGGAAAAAGGGGTTTACGTTAAATTACCCATTAAGTTGAAAGCCAGTGGTGATTATCATGCATTTGGTAAATTTGTCAGTAGTGTTGCAGCCCTGCATCGTATCGTCACCCTGCATAATGTTTCTATAACTCAGAACAAAAAAAATGATAAACAGCCATTAATCTTAGAAATCACGGCACAAATTTATCGTTATCTTGAAAAATCTGAGGAAGAGGAAAAAAAGCCTAAAAAGAAGAAACCGCCTGAAAAGAAATCTGGCCACCATTAATTTTGGGGTGTAAGGAACTCCAATTCCTTACCACCTATCCGTTTTCTATAATACCTGTAGAGACGCGATGCTTCGCGTCTCAGCTTCGCGTCTCAGCTTCGCGTCTCAGCTTCGCGTTGAAACAAACTAGAGACGCGAGGCATCGCGTCTCTACCAATGCAACGAACCAGAGACGCGAGGCATCGCGTCTCTACCAATGCAACGAACCAGAGACGCGAGGCATCGCGTCTCTACCAATGCAACGAACCAGAGACGCGAGGCATCGCGTCTCTACCAACGAACCAGAGACGCGAGGTATCGCGTCTCTACCAATGCAACGAACCAGAGACGCGAGGCATCGCGTCTCTACCAACGAACCAGAGACGCGATGCTTCGCGTCTCTACCAATGCAACGAACCAGAGACGCGAGGCTTCGCGTCTCTACCAATGCAACGAACCAGAGACGCGAGGCATCGCGTCTCTATATACAATAGATAAACGGATAGGTGGTAAGACTCCAATTCAGCAATTACTCATGGTAATGAAAGGAGAATCTTTATGACAAATTTTAGGCAGCCAAAATATCGCTACCGTTTTGGGTTCTATAGTCTGTTGATAACACTATTTCTATCGGCATGCGGTGATCGCAGTATGCGAGATTTAAAAAAAGAGCTTGCCAAAATCGAGGCCAGAGAAAACCCACATGTCGACGCGATGCCAGATATTAAGCAAATTAATCCCTATTTCTACGAAGTACAACATTTGCGTGATCCCTTTATACCTTTAAAAGACAACACTCAAGGGCCAAATCCTATCAATATACCTAAAACAACAACTCGTGGAAAAGATGGAAAAGAGCCTTGTCCAACTCCAGATTCTAATAGGGTGCGGGTAGGCATAGAACTGATGCCTCTTGATGCGCTACAAATGGTGGGAACATTGGAAGCCAATAAGACTTTGTGGGCATTAGTGATTTCAAAAAGCGAGGGTACGATTTATCATGTCAAACAGGGAGATTATATGGGCCAATACTACGGCAAAATTATCAATGTTTCTGAAACAGAAATCGACGTTTTAGAACAGATTCCTGATGGTGAAGGGTGCTGGAAGGATAAAATATCAACAATTCAATTGTTGGATGGTTAAGTATGCCGTTCATTTAGGCATCAAGTTGATGTGCAACATTTCACACTGTGTTTCTCGGTATTGTATGCGTCCTGGTTGAATTGAATCGGTTCTATTCTATAATCAATGGCCTTTTCATTCTTTGTGTTTATCTCTGTATGCGTTCGGATTGAATCTGATCAAATACAATGGCCTTTTCATTCTTTCTTTTCATTCTTTGTGTTTCTCGGTATTGTATGCGTTCGGGTTGAATTGAATCGGTTCTAAATACAATGCCTTTCATTCTTTTCATTCTTTAATTGAATTGGGAGGTTGATCAAAATGATCCCATTATTCGTTTTAAAAAGACTACGCAGCGTTTTTCAAATCATGGCGACAGGGTTCCTTTTGCTAATGGGTTCTCATTTATTTTTGATGCCCAACGCTGTTGCCTTAGACACTTTCAATCGCTTAAACAAAATTGGATTTTCTACGATGCCAGGCAATCGCGTACAAATCCAATTAAATTTTGCCCATTCGGTTCAACCCCCTCAAAGTTTTTCGACAGACAACCCAGCACGCATTGTGTTGGACTTTCCCGATACTAAACTGGGATTGAAAAAAAAATCTCAAACCATAGGTATTGGCGTGGTACAAAGTACCCGTGCCGTGGAAGCGCGTGACCGTACTCGCGTTGTTCTCAAAATGGTAACAATGGTGCCTTATGACATTCAGGTGGCTAGTCATCGCGTGTTGGTAACGGTAGAAAATATGGCATCCAAGAGTACAATGCCCTCTACTCGCGATTCGCTGATTCCTAGAAGCCCAACGATCTCTACCCCATCCGTGTCATCGAGTCATAGCGGATATGAAGACTCGTCTACGGGATGGACTTCACCCGTGTCATCGACTCCTAGCGGATATGAAGACTCGTCTACGGGATGGACTTCACCCGTGTCATCGACTCCTAGCGGGTATGAAGAATCACCTACACGGTGGACTTCACCCGTGCCATCGAGTCATAGCGGATATGAAGAATCGTATACGGGGTGGACTTCACCAACACCGGTAAGCAGTCGGCCAGTTCCTAGAGGCCCTCACATACAAGATATTGATTTTCAGCGTACCTCAGATGGCACTGGACGCATTGCTATCACTTTATCGGATTCTGCTATTGTGGTGGATATGTCTCCTAAGGGCCAGAATATTGTGTTGGAATTTTCCGATACCGCTCTGCCTAAAAAACTGGATCGGCGCTTGGATGTCTTAGATTTTGCCACGCCAATCAGTTTCATAGACACCTTCCCGCGTGGTTCCAATGTGCGTATGAAGATCACCGCCAAAGGCAATTTTGAACATCATGCCTACCAAAAAGACAATTTATATGTGATTGAGGTTAAAGAAAAAGTAAAAGTTAAACAGGACAAAATCAAGATTGAGGAACGCAAATACGAGGGTCAACTGGTTTCTTTCAATTTTCAAGATGTTGAAGTGCGTGCCGTATTATCGTTGCTGTTTGATTTGCCGTGGGTCAATATGAATATGATCGCAAGCCAAGACGTCAGTGGTTCTATTACCTTGCGGCTCAAAAACCTTCCTTGGGATCAAGCTCTTGATATTATCCTTGAAGCAAAAGGATTAGGCATGAGAAAGATCGGCAATGTGGTTATGATAGATTTGAAAAAAAATCTTGATGAGCGTAAGCAACGCGAATTGTCAGCCCAGAAAAAAATCAAGGAGCTTGAACCACTTCACACCGAATTTATTAAGGTCAATTACGCCAAAGCGAATGATCTGGCCAATCTGCTACACACTCGGGGGCAACATTCATTTGTTTCCCAACGGGGTAATGTCTCTACAGATGAAAGAACCAATACCCTTATCATTCAAGAGACAGCATCCAAAATTTCTGAAATCCGTAATTTAATCAACTCACTTGATACGCCGATACGTCAAGTGCTGATTGAGTCGAGACTGGTGATTGCTAACAGTAATTTCAGTAAAGGTTTAGGTGTCAAATTTGGTTACAGTGCCAATGAAGATCTTGGAGAAGGCAATGGCGTGGTTTTTGGCGGTAAAGTGGGTGGTGATACCTTATTTTCGGGGGGGACAGGATTTACCAGCGATAATACTTTGACGGGGGAAGGTCAAGGAGAAAACTTTATTGTGAGTTTACCAGCTATTGTTGACGGTACCCCGGCGGCTCTCGGATTAGCCATTGGTAAAATTGGTAGCTATTTACTACAATTGGAATTATCGGCGATGCAATCAGAAGGCAATGGCGAGATTGTCTCCAGTCCACGTGTTATCACGGGTAATCAACAAGAAGCCATTATTACCCAAGGCACTGAAATTCCTTACGTTCAATTAGCCGGAGTCGGTGCAGTGGCCGAAGTCCAGTTTAAACAGGCGGTATTAGAACTGAAAGTGACACCGCAGATTACGCCAGATGACCGTATTAACATGGAATTATCGATCAAAAAAGATTCGGTAGGAGCACGCATTAATGGCATTGTCAGTATTGACAAACGCGAGGTGAAAACGAATGTACTCGTTGATAATGGTGAGACGGTTGTGTTAGGGGGTGTTTATGAGCGTTCCAGTAGCAACAACATAACGAGAGTTCCTTTTTTGTCTGATCTCCCTCTGATAGGTAATCTTTTCAAACGTCGTTCAAGTCGAGATGATAAATCGGAACTCCTGATTTTTGTCACACCCAGGATTCTAAAAGGCACTTAGCGTCTCTTGCGTCTCTTGCGTCTCTTGCGTCTCTTGCGTTAAATAAAAAATAACAATCCCACATTGCAACACGAGTGGGCACATTGGTGGGCAACAAAAACCCGTTACCCACCATTTCACGCTAAAGTTTCGCTCCGCGAAACTTTAGCGTGAAATACATTCTCTTGCGTCTCTTTCTTGCGTTAAATAAAAAATAACAATCCCACATTGCAACACGAGTGGGCACATTGGTGGGCAACAAAAACCTGTTACCGGCCCCCTACATTCAATAACTTCAATAACTGAAAAAAAGGATTAAATCAATGTCAATACGATTTTTCAGCCAAGGGCTGATACTTACACTCATACTGAGTTTGCTCACGGCCTGTGGAGGGGGTTCCGATGAACCCAGCGGGCTAGTGGTTGGTACTGGGGGCAAAACGGGGGGAGATACCTCTACCTCTTTATCCGATGGCCCTCAGAATGTGACGGTTTTTACTAGCGCACAAGAGATTTTGCCCAGTGGGGGCAGTACGACGGTCAAATTGACCACTTATGAAGCCATTGATCCCAATGATGATACCCCATCTTATGTCCTTGAGCCCAATGTGACCATTGCAGTCATTCTCGTTTCGGGTCAAGGCAGCTTGGAAAATGTGCCAAGTAGCAGCAATAGTCATGGAGAGGCTACCTTTACGGTCAGTCATCCTGGTAGTGGCAATGTGACGATTAATATCAGTGGTACAGGCAATTATAAAGGCGGCTTTAATATGACGCTCTTTTTTGGGGGACAAGTGAGCGCGAAAGTACTCACTGATGGCAGCGTGCCAGCTGATGGCACAACACCCATCAATATCCAAGTTCGAGCACGTAATGCCGGAGGTATCGGTATTCCTGGTATGCTTGTCGGTCTGTCCTTTGCGCTCAATTCCTCCGCCGTTCCAACAGAAACCTTTGGATACACTGATCTCAATGGTGAATTTACTACGGGCATTACCAATACGGTTCCAGAAACAACGAAGGTAACGCCTTTCGCGGGCGGCACAGCAGCCGGCCCCTTGACACTCAGCTTTGTTGCCAGTGAAGTGGTCAGCGGCATAGAAGACATTGATTTAGTGGTTAAAAAGAATAATGTACCCGCTAATGGGACAAGTGTCGCAACAATGATCGTCATTGCACGTGATCTTTCTGGTGTCCCTGTGCCTCATGTACCGATCCGCATTACCAGTGATTCTAACACCAGCAAATTAAGCATCGGTGAAGAATACAACTGGAATTATATCAACGGTAATACGGGGAATGAAGGTCGTTTTGAATTGAATATCAGCAATAATGTTGAAGAAATGGTGAATATCACGGCTACGGCAACTAGCGGCGAACAAACCAAAACCATTTCACAAACCATTATTTTTGCGAGTCCTGAAGAGGCCGTATCAGATAGCGGCGCTCAAGTCGCTAAAATAGAACTGGATAACCCGATCGATAATAATCAACCCGCTAATGGTACAGATAAGGTTTATCTGCGTGGTCGCGTATTGGATGAAGCCGGTAATCCCATTGAAAAACAAATGGTTAGCATTATTGTCAGTGGCGGTTCTGCCCAGTTTGAAGAAGGGGATAGTGTGACGACTGATAAAAGTGGTCGTTTTTCAGTTGCCCTCACAGATACGGTTGTTGAACAATTTACCGCTAAAGCGGTTATTGGAGAAATCAACAGTAATGAAGTGACGGTCAAATTTAAAGCTAAACCCTTAGTACCAGAGGAGGAGGAAGAGGAAGAAGCCACTATTCAGTCGATTCTTCTATTAGCCAATCCTTTGTTCCAAACAGCAGGGGGTTCAGATCAAATTACTTTAACCGCGATGGTGCGCGATAGCGCAGGTACCCCAGTATCGGGTGTACCCGTGACAATAGAAGCGACTTCTAACACGGTGATTTTTGATAGCAGTTTGGTAGAAACAGGCGCTGGCGGAACGGCAGTGTTTAAAATCAGCGATACGGTAGCTGAAAAGGTTTCCGTAACGGTGAAGGCTTTGGCGAAAACCCGTACTTTGACTGCTGACCAGTCACTCACCTTTGTCAGTATTGATATTGATGAGGAGACTGGTGAAGAAGTCATTAATATTGGCAGCCAAGTGGCTAATTTAGATATTAATGTTGTAAGTAATAACCAACTGGCCAATGGTACTGATGCCATTCAAATTGATGTGGTTGCGAGAGACAGTAACGGTAGAGCTGTGGTCGGCGCACCGATCTTTGTACAAATGTCTGCTGGCATCGCGGCTAAAGCCACACCCTCTAAAGGGGATACAGAAGACAATGGCTCTTTTACCACTCAGATCACTTCCACGGAAGCCGGTCAAGTTGCCGTGACGCTTGTGGTTGATAAAACAGCTATTGTGAGTCGGCCAGAAATGATTAAATTTATAACCCCGACACTGCCACCTGGCACTGAACCGCCTATACCGACTCAGCTTGAGTTGGAAGTTTTCAATAGCCCACAACCTGCGGATGGTGAATCTAAGATCAGTTTGACTGTCACTCCCCGTGATGACAAAAACACTCCGCTTTCTGGTGTCAATATCAAATTGATTACCGACGCTGATGAAACCCAAATGACAATGGGAAGTAGTACGGGTGTCACGAATGAACTGGGTCAATTTCGCACGACGGTAACCAGTGATAGGGCCCAAACCATCGAAGTGACAGCGGTAGTCGAAGGGATTCCCGATCCCAGTGTCAGAGCTATTCAGAAAATCCGCTTTGATCCCATAGATAGCGGTACGATTGATTTACGAGTTGAAAATGATGGGCAACCGGCTGATGGTGAATCGGCAATCACCTTAATCGTGACATTCCGTGATGCTTTTGGTAATCCCGTTCCAGATGCCGATGTACAACTCATTTCTGACTCCAGTCGTGTCAAGATAAACGGGGGTAAAACCAATGCTTTGGGTGAATTTCGCACCACGGTAACCACTACTGTGCCGGAAAGCATGGATATCACGCCTGTTGTTAAAGGTATTGTGGGTAATGAGAAAACGATTACCTTTAAGCCCGTCAACAGCAATCGGATTCAATTAGACATACTCAATAATGAGCAACCGGCCGATGGAGAATCAGCCATTATTTTGATAGTGACATTCCGTGATGGCATGGGTAATATGGTACCCGACGCGGAGGTTCAATTTATTGATGATTCTGTTAATCTGGATATTGGTGGTGGTAGAACCAATGCCATCGGAGAATTTCGTACCACAGTAACCAGTACGGTAGAAGAATTCATAAAAGTCACGCCAGTTGTCAACGGTTTTGTCGGTGAACATCAGTTCATCACCTTTAAAACGGTAGACAGTGGCAGTATTGATTTACAAGTTCAAAATGATAGACAAGCGGCCGATGGCAATTCCCCAATTACCTTGATTGTCACGTTCCGTGATGCCAGCGGTAAGGCTGTACCTAATGCAACCGTCGAATTAACTGATAATTCTGTTAATCTGGATATTGGTGGCGGGCAAACCAATGCGGTGGGAGAATTTCGCACCACGGTAACCAGTACAGTGGCGGAAAGCATCGAAGTGACTCCGGTTGTCAAAGGTATTGTCGGCACTGCAAAAACGATCACCTTTGTTCCACAGGAACCTATCGGTCGACCTGTCGTTGATTTTAAACCCACTGTGCTGAATAACAACCAACCCGCTGATGGCACAACCGGTATTACAGTGCGTGTGGTTGCAAGAGATAACGGTGGACGGGTTATGCCTAATGTGCCTGTGTTTGTGCAAATGCCCACGGGTACATCAGCTATAGCTAATCCGGCTCAAGGCCAAACCTTAGACGATGGCACCTTCACAACCACAATTACTTCTCCAATGGCAGGAGAAGTTGCCGTGACGCTTTCTATAGAAGATACTGACATTTCTAGTGTGCCGGTATTGGTTAACTTTGTTGCGGGTGGCCCCGGTATTACGACAAGTAGCGTTGAACTCCTTGTCGAAAATGCACCACAGCCGGCTGATGGTAAATCTAAAATCACTTTGATAACGATTCCCCGTGATACGAGAGGTGCCCCAGTACCAGGCGTTGAGATCAAACTCATTTCAGATCGAGACGACATAGCGATTGCTGAAACAACAGGTACGACGAATGCGCTAGGTGAGTTTCGCACCACAGCGACAACGGCAATTGATTTGACCGACACCTTAACCGCAACTTTAGTGGTTAATGTCACGCCTGTAGCCCAAGGCATCCCTGGAGATGCGGTTCCAGTCATTTTTACACCAGTGGCTGTACCCATACCCGCGACTTTGACGCTAACCGTACTCAATAATAATGTGGAAGTGGGGCAAGGTGCCGTCACACTGAGAGTACTGGCACGCGATGCCAGTGGCACCCCTATGGCCGGTGTGCCCGTGAGATTTTCAACCGCACCCGGTGACGAACCACCTGATGTGACAGGATCGGCCTTCTTTGGTTCAACTGGATTTGAAGGTCAAACGGCTGACAATACTGGCCTATTTGAAAGCAGCATCACTATCAGTCAGGCCGGCACTGTTAAAGTAACCGCATCGGCCTTAGGGCGAGATGGTGTGCCTATATTAAACAGTAATTCGGTAGATGTGATTTTTAAAGCCGGCATAGATGGGCCGACCAAAGATGTCGCGACAATCAGCTTAATCACTGATAGTCCACAACTCGGTTCCGAAGGGAATAGTGAAGGCGTGATTATCACCGCGATAGTCAAAAACAAGGATAATAATTTGGTACAAGGCGCTGAAGTGAGTTTTCGCGCGGATTCTGGAGAACTTGTACCAATTGCCATAGAAGCCAGCCAAGCAACACCTGGTATCACAGATATCTCTGGACGAGCTCAAGCGCGTTTAACGACGCAAGGCAATCAGGATAATCGCACAATTATTGTCACGGCAAGTGTCGCGACAACCACGGGCGAACCGAAAACGGATAGTATTTCTATTAACGTGGTGGGTACGACACTGAGCTTGTCTGGCCCGACGGCCGTGATTGTCAACACATCGGCAACCCTAACGATTTCTCTTAAAGACTCCGCGAACAAAGGCATCGGTGGACAAACGATAAGCATCACGTCTGATTTGAATAATACTTTCGATACCACATCTCCAGTGACAAATGCGCTAGGTCAAACTAAGGTGACTATGACAGCCAGCAATGCTGGCGAAGATACGATCACGGCCAGTAAAACTGGGGCAGAAAAAGCGGTTTTGAAGATATCCATTTCCGATAGTAATTTCACCGTCATCCCCATGTCTTCTGCAAACGATCTCTGTCTTTCCATTGATGAAAACGAAGATGGCAATAACAATCGCATCCTTGATTTGGGAGAGGATTTGAATGAAAACGGTGTACTTGATTTAGGTTGTCGAGTGCCTCTCCAATTAACTGAAGGTCAGCGATTTAACATACATTGGGATGAAGGCGGAGTGGCTCAAGTCAATGAAAAAATCATCCTGTCCACAACGCGTGGCCGCTTGGACAAGAATGAAGCCATTACTGATTTTAATGGCGATGCCACATTTACCATTAAACCAAGTGGTGATGCGGGAGATGCCATTATTACCGTCAGGGCAGAAAAGCCAAGTGGCCCTTCTCGGCAATTTAATCTCAAGTTTGTGGCCGCCGAAGCAATGTTTCTCACGCTTCAAGTGAATCCCGCCGTGATTGGTACCAATCCCATCGGTACGGAAACTGAACAAAGCGAGATTTTGGCGGTGGTACGTGATCCGGAACACAACCTTGTTTTTGGAAAGCGCGTTAATTTCATCTTGGAAGATATTACGGGTGGACGACTGACCCAAGGTTCTGCGATAACAGATGACTTTGGCAGAGCCAGTACCCTCTACATTGCCGGCCCATCGTCTAGTGCCTCAGATGGCGTAAAAATAACCGCTACCGTTGCCGATACCAGTATTTCGGCTTCTGCCAACCTAACCGTTGCTAAAAAGAGCTTGTTTGTGGCTATTGGCTCTGGCAACAAGCTGACCAGAGACGACGAAACAGATGGCACAAGGTATAATGTGTTTCATACTGTTTTAGTCACCGATGCCAATGGTACACCAGTGAGTGATGCTGAAGTGACTTTGGGTATTTATCCTGTACTTTACATTAAAGGGGCGGCTCTAGTTGATGCTGATGGTAATGTGACTCTGGATCCGGAAATTCAGAGTAACTATTGCTTTAATGAAGACATTAATCGCAATGGTATACTTGACGCAAGTGAGGACTTGAATAGCAATAACCAACTTGATCCGGGTAATGTGATTACTGTGGATAAGTTAAATCTCAAGACGGGAAGTAATGGTTATGCCGACTTTAATGTGGTGTATGCAATACAATATGCTTTTTGGGTAAGGGCTGAAATCACAGCACGCTTAACGGTAGCGGGTAGTGAAAGTCAGGATGTTCTCTATGTGAACACCGGTTGTGAAGCTGCTGATGCGAAAAAAGGAATTTGTCCACTGCAAAATCCATTTGGCATAGGGCCTTGTGATTCTCCCTTTTAATGTTTTGCGTTTTTAACGCTTTACGGCGTTCACAGAGTACCACAGCGTTTCACAGAGTGATCAACATCAGGGCAACCATAACGGATTGCCCTACAATAACCCATTTTATGTAGGGAAAATTCATCGTGTTTGCCCTTGCGTGACATTCATAATCAAAAATCTCAAACTCACTGAGAACTGATAATGACACAAACTTTGACGATACTCAAACGGAACGCTGATATGGTTTTTAAACAGCTTGCTTTATCGGCAAGCCAAGCTGTAAACCGATTTTATCAGCAAGTACAATTACGCCAAAGTTTACCGTTTGAGTCAAAAAAAATGCTGAACGAAACCACAATCCAAGCTTTGAACAATGCTGAAGCCTTCGACGGCGCTCGTTTTGAAAATACCAATAAACTTTTTGAAGATTTGGGAATTAAATGAAAATGATTCTCAGCCTCAAACAGTTCAAAAAAGAGTTTTGCGTTAAAAACGCAACACAGAGTTCACAGAGTACCACAGAGTTTCACAGAGACAAAAACTCTCTGTGGCACTCCGTGTTCCTCTGTATCTCTGTGTTGAAAAAAACCTGATTTCGTTTTCACCTATTCCAACTCCCTTCAGTATATGACAGAGAAAACACTTCCCCCCATGACTTACCGTGATGCTGGTGTCAATATAGACAGCGGCAACCAATTTATTGAACGCATCAAACCGATTGCTAAACGCACCCATCGACCAGAAATGTTAGGCAGCTTAGGCGGTTTTGGGGCACTGTTTGAAATCCCCCTAGATCGTTATCAAAATCCGGTACTCGTTTCTGGCACAGATGGTGTCGGCACCAAGTTAAAACTCGCTACTGTGCTGAATCAATATGACACCATTGGTATTGATTTAGTCGCCATGTGTGTCAATGACATTGTCACTTCAGGGGCAGAACCCCTATTTTTTCTGGACTACTATGCAACCGGCCGGCTTGAAATCGAAATAGCAACGCAACTGATTGAAGGCATTAGCCAAGGTTGTGAATTAGCTGGCGCGGCATTAGTTGGGGGCGAAACCGCAGAAATGCCCGGCCTCTACCATGAAAACGATTTTGATTTGGCCGGCTTTTGCGTTGGCATCGTTGAAAAAAACGCCATCATTGATGGCAGTCAAGTGCAACCCGGTGATGCCTTAATCGGCTTGCGCTCTAGCGGCCCACATTCAAACGGTTATTCACTCATTCGTAAACTGCTTGATATTTCAAAAATCTCCCCCCAATTCCCTTTTTCAAAGCTGACTGAAACGGATGATCCGCGCACACTAGGCGAAGTCTTATTAGAACCTACCCGCATTTATGTCAAACCCCTATTGCAATTGATGCAGCAAGTGCCTATACACGCTTTAGCCCATATCACCGGTGGCGGCTTATTAGACAACGTGCCGCGTGTATTACCCCCCGGTTTATGCGCTCATATTGATCTCCAAAGTTGGACACCGCCTCCTATTTTCAACTGGTTACAACAACAGGGTAAAATTAACGATAAAGAAATGTACCGCACTTTTAATTGTGGTGTTGGTATGGTCATTTGCGTAGAACAAGCACATCTTGATAACACATTGATTTATATGAAAGAAATGGGCGAAACCGCTTGGCAGATTGGTGAGATTGAAACGCATCCCACAATGAATATTAGATTATAACTACAAGGATTGTTTATAAGAAAGGATTTAAACCCTAACTACAAGGATTGTATATAAAAAAGGATTTTAACAGGGTGCCCCACGATCCAATCCCTTCATTAGGTTCTTGATTTCAAAATTGAGCGTTGAGCCTGTCGAAACTTCTCGAAACTGAACTGTTGGCTGTTATTTTATGAACTCCTGAACTCCTGAATTTAAACATGGCAAAATTACCACTCGTAGCCCTCATTTCTGGACGCGGCAGCAACTTAAAAGCGATTATTGACGCAGCTGATCCTTTAATTGAAATCCGCGCAGTTATCAGTAACCGCCCACAAGCCCCCGGCCTACTTTATGCTCAACAAGCCGGGATTGCTACCCAAATCATTGATCATAAAACCTTTAAATCGCGTCTTGAATTTGACACCGCATTACAAACCGCTATTGATCACTACCAACCCAAACTGGTAATATTAGCCGGATTTATGCGTATTCTCTCTCCCGACTTTATCAAACACTACCGAGGCTGCTTACTCAATATTCATCCATCCCTACTCCCGGCCTTTAAAGGTTTACATACACATCAACGCGTATTACAATCAAACATGAAAGAGCATGGTACCAGTGTACATTTTGTCACCGAAGAATTAGATTCAGGCCCAGTGATAATCCAAGCGCGTGTACCCGTATTGCCTGATGATGACGAAGACAGCTTAGCTGCACGAGTCTTACAGGAAGAACATCGTATTTATCCACAAGCAATACACTGGTTTGCTCAAGGCCGTTTAAAAACCTGACAGGTTTTCAAAACCTGTCAGGTTTGAGCCAAAATATTTATCTAAACTCCTATAGATGGAAAACCTTGAAAAAGGAAATCGACATGATGAAAATGACCAAAATAGCCGTAATAGGCTTATTACCCTTCTTTACCCCAACCAGTTGGGCGGCCCAAAACACTTGGGAAAATTCCCCTCAATCTGCCTCATCCACTACGCTAATGATTGATCCCAACTGTCTAGCAAGCCGAGAAGTTTGTCTAAAGCGGGCCCAGCGGAAAAAAGCACTTGAGGAACACTGTGCGGCTGATTCAGACTGGTGTGAACGCCGACGTGCTTGGTTAAAGCAACTACAAGAGGAAAGACGTGTTTTACGAGAACAATGCAAAGCCCAAGGGCCTAATCGTTGTGAAGGATTGAAGCGGGAATTTAAAGAAAAACAAGCCCAGCGGCGCAAAGAAAAGCGCGAACAACTCAAACAAGCGCGAGAGCAATGGTGTGAAGACAAGCCCAATGATTGTGAACCCTGGAAAAGGGAGATCAAAGCCTTGAATAAAGAATGCAACGAGAAGCGTACTCAGTTGGACGAAAAATATGGTAGGCCGCGCCCTGATGGGTTTTAAAAAAACTCGTCCTTGGGTGATTATCGTAGAGACGCGATGCTTCGCGTCTCTGCTTCGCGTCTCTATTTGATCAAGATTAATCGATATCAGTGTCAATCAGCGCAATCAGCGTTCTATCCCGTTTTTAGATTTATTCAAACATCAATAAATGTATTTCACGCGTGAAATGGTGGGTAACGTCTTTTTGTTGCCCACCATTTAAAATTCATAATGACTAATTCCTAATTCAGTTGCAAAATAAAAAAGATAATAGAATCAAGCTATTATAAATCTGTTCCCGCCCCTTTCTCACAAAATTTTCGTGACCCGCCCCAAAATTGTAGACCTCATTTTGGTTATATGATATAAATACGCGACCTGTGAATCAGGCAATCTAAGTCTATTTACACATTCATTGCATATTCGTATCATAACCAGAGGAGGTTTTAATGACAAAGCCTATTTTAAAAACACTATCTGTGCTACTACTGGGTATCATGCCCTATTTAGCCTATGCCGAAGTGCCTAGCACGATCACGTTTCAAGGCTATTTGTTAGATGAAGAAAGTAGGCCTGTAGAGGGCGAAAGCACAATCGCCTTTTCTATACCGGGTACCGGTTGGACTGAACACCACCCAGTGCAAATCACTCAAGGTGTTTTTAGCGTCGTGCTAGGCGAACAAATGGGCTTTGAAGAGTTTGTTGATTTTACTCAACCTCATGCCTTGCGTACTGAGTTTAACGCGACTTTGCAAACAGTCTCTATGTCCAGTGTCCCTTATGCTTTTCATGCCAAAACGGTTGAACAAACCACTTTAGGGAGTTTAGTTTGCAGCAGAGAAGCGTCTGCCGCTAAATGGGATGGCAGTCAATGGCAATGTGTTGATTGGGCGAGCTTGAAAGCTGAAAAAGCCGAAAAAGGTGAGCAAGGGCCGAAGGGGGATAAGGGTGAACAAGGCTCTAAAGGAGATAAGGGTGAGCAAGGGCCGCAGGGGCCTAAAGGTGATCAAGGCGCACAAGGGCCGCAAGGGCCTAAAGGCTTACAAGGCGCACAAGGGCCGCAAGGGCCAAAAGGTGATCAGGGATCACAGGGAATTGCAGGGCAAGGAGCACAAGGGCCCAAAGGAGATAAGGGTTCACAAGGATCTAAAGGTGAGCAAGGAGCACAAGGCCCTAAAGGGGATAAGGGTTCACAAGGATCACAGGGGTCTAAAGGTGATCAAGGGGCACAAGGGCCGCAGGGGCCTGAAGGTAAGCAAGGGCCAGCGGGCGATTTTTCACAATGCCGGATTTGTATTTACTATGCCGATGTGCATGGAGAGGCTGGCAAAAGGATGATGTGTACCAAAATGATAGATGGTGCTCATTCTGGCAGAATGAATTTGGTGGGTGATGTCAGTAGTGATGATATTTTGGAAATGAAATTTAAATGCGATGATGGCCCCTCTGGCGTTTGGGATGATTGGGATCACTAACAACTGACTGAATGAGTACAACGAATGACTGAATGAGTACAACGAAACTTCGTTCAGCGAAGCTAATTACTAGGATAAACGAATAAGCCTTTGCTCCAAATTCGTTTATCCCCGTAATTAGTTGTACTAATCCAATCCGCTCTACCCACCCTACATATCACAAGAGAATTAAACTATGCCAAACACACCCCAAAAACCCCTCCCATTGACAATCATGCTGATAAGCATTTTATTCGCCAGTTTCAGCCACATTATCAATGCCGATACATTGGAACGCCCGCTATTTAGCGCCGTTGGCAGTAAAATGAGCGCAGGAAGTGCTACCCTCATTTACAGCTTTGGACAACCCTTTGTTTCCACAACCCCATCCGCATTGCAAATCGGCTTTTTTCCGCTATCTCAAACAAAGCAGCCCAGCGGCTGTCAAATTGATCCCACCGCTGAAGAATGGGCCTGTGTTCAATTTCAAAACCTCAAACCCTTCTATAATATAGGCGACAAGATCAAAGTCGATATCCAGATCAACGTCAAAGTGAACCGCTTGAAACCCGTTGATTTATGGCTTGCTATTGAATATGCAGGTGCCTTAATCTTTAAAACACCTTCAGGCTTAAATGTGTTTGAAGCAAAAGCGCAAGCCTACAAAACCAACTTACAAACGCTAGAAATTCAGCATACTTTACTGGATTTTGAGCTCATACCGGGTTTAGGCGGCGAGTATATCTTCTATGCCGTTTATGTTGATGAAGGGAAAAATCCCCTTAAAGATGACTTTGCAGTCATTCAACGTTCAGAGCTTGTAATGCAGAAAACCACATTGGCAAATGAGTAGCACGGTATGGTGGGCAACAGGCTTTGCCCACCCAACATGATTTAGCCCTATCCAAACCGTAGAGACGCGATGCTTCGCGTCTCTATTTCATACCCGATTACCGTAGAAACGCGATGCTTCGATTCGAGGAGACGCGAGCATCGCGTCTCTACACTAATTATGACTTGATTTCACACCAATAATATAGTACAAAGGCGACTGACTTTCACAATGAGACACAGAGGAAATAATGAAAAACCCTATTTTTAAAGCGGTTTTAGTACTACTACTGGGCATCCTGCCTTATTTAAGTTCGGCCGATGTCCCCGGCACCTTTACCTTTCAAGGCTACTTGTTGAATGGACAAGGTACTCCCCTCAATCGCACAACTACCATCACCTTTTCACTCCCCGGCACAGCTTGGGTTGAAGAACACAAAAAGGTGAATGTCAAGCAAGGTTTGTTTAGCGTCTTACTTGGCACTCAAAAAAGCCTGAACAAGGTGAATTTCACCCAAGTGCGGACATTGAAAATTAATGTCAATGGCACTTCACAAACCATACCCATTGCCAGCGTGCCTTATGCGCTTCATGCTAAAACCGTCGCGCAAACGACTTTAAGCAGTTTAGCTTGTACTGGTCGTCAACAACTCTCCGCCGTGCAGTGGGATGGCAAACAATGGCGCTGTGTTAAATGGATTAGTTTTAAAGGCGAGAAAGGCGAGAAAGGGCCTCAAGGCTCACAAGGCCCACAAGGGAAAACGGGTTTACTAGGCCCTCAAGGCAAGATTGGCCCACAAGGCCCACAAGGCGCTCAAGGCAAGACCGGCCCGCAAGGCCCACAAGGCGCTCAAGGGAAAACAGGTCAACTAGGCCCACAAGGCCCTAAAGGCAATACCGGCCCACAAGGCTCTCAAGGCTCTCAAGGCAAGACCGGCCCTCAAGGCCCTCAAGGCCCTCAAGGGAAAACGGGTCAACTAGGCCCACAAGGCCCTAAAGGCAAGACCGGCCCGCAAGGCCCACAAGGCCCTCAAGGGAAGACCGGCCCGCAAGGCCCACAAGGCTCTCAAGGAAAGAGCGGCCCGCAAGGCCCTCAAGGTTTAACAGGAGTCAAAGGCCCTAAAGGGAATACTGGCCCGCAAGGTAAAATTGGCCCTCAAGGCAAGACTGGCTCGCAAGGCCCTCAAGGTTTAACAGGAGCCAAAGGCCCTCAAGGGAATACTGGCCCACAAGGTAAAATTGGCCCTCAAGGCAAGACTGGCTCGCAAGGCCTACGAGGTTTAACAGGAG
>Ga0164315_10000272_pt1 | contig 33840 bp, 25 predicted proteins | sample GuaBasSedimGuay6_FD_113737 | JGI IMG/M metagenome (GOLD analysis project Ga0164315, IMG submission 113737) | Subseafloor sediment microbial communities from Guaymas Basin, Gulf of California, Mexico - Guay6, Core 4569-2, 0-3 cm | ecosystem: Environmental > Aquatic > Marine > Hydrothermal vents... | reverse complement strand
CTTTTCGTTCCAAATTCATTTTGCGGCCCACTTTTCGTTCCAAATTCATTTTGCGGCTGCTTTTCGTTCCAAATTCATTTTGCGGCCCGCTGGGAATGCATGTCATTTTGCGGCCCGCTTTTAGTGAAAAATTCATTTTGTGGCCCGCTTTTAGTGAATGTTATTTTGCGGATCGCCAAAATTGATAATGACCCTTTTTTTGGGAATGCGCCCCGTTTTCAGTGCGACCAGCAAAGCAAACTAAAGTTGGAACGTAGAGCTGCTGCCTGTCGAAGGGTGTCGAAGGGGCAAACTCAAGTTTGAACGCTAATTCAAAACACTCCTGAAGAAGAAGTTATTTAATTCAAGCTGGGATCAAGAGAGTATAATAAAGCTTGCAAGAGTAATGAAACCTCTTTTTTACGACGCGCATCAACATCAAATAGGGGCGGATTCAGATTGTAAGCACGTAAGGCTTGATGGTAGTCGGCAATCCTGGGAGTGGGACTGATATCCATGCGGGTGACACCAATGACGATTTTTGTTTTTTGAATGAAGTCGGCAAAGGCTTTGAGAAAAAAACGCATATCTTCTATTGGATCAGTGCGTGCATTATCTATCAGTAAAACGAGTCCAAGTCCCCCTTCGGTAATAATATCCCACATAAAATCAAAGCGTTCTTGTCCTGGGGTGCCGTATAGATAAATTTTATCTTTGTTTTTTAAGTTGATTATGCCGTAATCTAGGCCGACTGTAATCGTTTGTTTGTTTCTATGGGTAGGTAAACGTTTTGTCGTTTTGGCTTCGGTTTTGACGACGGGTGTGTCACTTAAAACGGAAATTGCGGTTGTTTTACCGGCACCTGAGGGCCCTGTAAAAATAAGTTTATAACTGCTCATATCATGTATAACGGATTTAATAACGCGATTTTCAGAAAATTTCAGGGCGTTGTCCTTTTGATGAACGTAGGGTAATCCTTTGCCCTAGCCGATTGATGATATTCATTTCAAGTGAGTTTATTCCTGAAGGCGTAATCGCGCTAAAAGTCGTTGAAATAAACCGTGCTTGTTATTGGTGGATGGGGTGTTTTGTGAATGGCGCGGCGAAGTTCGTCGATCCACAAAGGCTAATTGGATTGCACTGGCTGCATTGAAGAAGGCGAAGACATAACGCTGTGGAATATTTAATATTTTAACCGTTTCTAGTAATGAATGGGGTTGTGTTGTCCAGAGGGCGGAAATTCTTAAAGCATAGGGGGTGACGACTAAACGGGTAAAATTAGGCCAATGTAATAAGACGATTTTCTTAGAGAGATCGGTTCCTTTCGCGAGACGTCCCCTTGATGTCCACAGGGCAACTCGCCATAAAAACTCATCTAAAGGTCGAGCGACTAAGTGTTCTGTCCTTTTATGCTCTGCCACTTCTGTTTCACTTAAGGTGACTATACGTAGATGACTTTTTGATATGGGTAACAAGGCCATGGTGCGTAATTGATGGTTACGAAATTCGTTACCACAGAGTATGATATTTTGGTTTTGTAGCAATATCATTGTGCTATATAAGCCTTCAATCAAAATGCCGCCGCTATCTAATTGCTGAGCAATCACAAAGGCTTTTTCAAAAAAACCTTGTAGATATTGACTGGAATCGTAATAAATCTTTTTAATTTCTTCTGGGTTATTGGGGTTAATATCTTGAGTATAGCCGCAAAACTGATGTACTGCCTCTTCTTCCTTTTCTATGGCCATATCGGTTGCTAATTGAGCATTGCGGGGTGCTTGTCGTTCAGCAGCCCCCGATTTGGCAGAAACCGCTTGAAGCGTTTTTTCAAGTGATTGTTCTTTTAATAATCGTTTTATTTTACTGAGGGCTTTTAGGAGTTTTTCAACTTCAATGGGTTTTTTGACATAAACGGTGCCAGCAATATCTTTGTCATTGAGTGAGAAGATAAGGGTTGGCAGGTGCTGATTTTGATTGCGATAGTCTTTCCATAAGTTCATGCCGTTTAAACCGTCTAAGTCAAAAATACAAGCTTGGGCCTCTTTAAGTGTTTCAACAAGAATATAATCGCCTTTACCGGGACCATTAAACACCATTTCAAGAATTTTCAGTGTTTTTTTCTCCATGCCAATAGCGGCAAAGGGTATGGGTTTATTGCTTTTCATCATTTTTCAGCAGTTGAGGTTGGCTTGAGTGATTGGCGGTCGGCGTGTTGTGACCGCCTTTGACACGCTGGAATTAGATGATTTTACTGATCGATTCAGCTGCACGTTTAATATCCAAGAAAACCAAGCCAAGTTTGGCGGCAGATTGGGTGACGACACAAACAACGGTATCAGGCCCGGCATGAGTCATCAAGACGTAGCCTTGTTCGCCTTTAATTAAGACTTGTTCCAAATTGCCCCGTCCTAATTCGTCTGAAATGCGTTCACCTAAAGAAAGCATGGCGGCCGCCATGGCACCCATGCGATCTTCATCCATATCATTGGAGAGAATAGAGTACATGACGAGTCCATCAGTGGAAATGGCGGCTGCGGCTTGTATATCTTTTGAGCTACCCTTGAGTTCATCCAGAATAGATTTAAGCATTTCTTCACGCATTTTGTAAAACTCCTTTACCAATTATCAGTTGTAAGTTATCAGTTCTTTGCGACACGTTTTTGCGCGCTCAATGCCATTAACGATCAAGAGGTGGCATGTAGGGGCAATCCTTTGCGACTGCCCCTTATGTTGTCTATTAATTATTTTGGCGTTGCCTTTTTATTCGCTACTTGACAATTCAAAACACACTTGACCTTCAACATTTGAAATCACGTTCAGGCGATACCCTGTCTGGGCGAGATGTTTGACAACATGATAAAGGCCAATGCCAAATCCGTCACGAGAAGAAACGGGTTGGTTGAAAAGGTTGTTAAAAATGTCATCGGATATTGGGCTACCATCATCGCATACTGTGAATTTTAAATTACGTTGATTGATATACAATGACATTTCAATCTGTAGTTCAGGTTCACGCTTACGTTTCTGTAGTGTGTTTTGTAAAAGGTTTTCGGCGACGTTATCAAATAAGTCTTCTGGGATGAGAACATTGTCGGTATCCATTTGATCGTAAAAATCAATGTGACTTTTGCGATAACGGGCCTTCAGATTGCTCCACCAGAGACTGACGGGCACATTGGAGTAGGAAAATTCTGCCGGTTTTTGTAATTTATCTAAAGTGCGTTTTAAACGCTGGGTTAGATGGGGTAATTGCCCTTGCAACAATTTTTGGGTTGTGTCAAATTTTGTGGGGGGATAGATTTCTATTGCCGAGGTAATGGCATGTAAAGATTGTAACAAGTTTTTAATGTCATGGGTTAATTTGGCACCTGTTTCGTGAATGGCTTGTAAGTGCGCTTGCTGAGCGAAAGCGGCTTCACGACGTTTGGCTTGATGAAAATGTTCTAGCAGTTGTATTAATATTCTGATCTGAAAATAATGGCTGCTGTTGATACGATAATGTGAATAAACGGTGACTTCCGTGGATTGTACCATGATGACGACTTGATGTTTGTCTTCATGGCCTAATAGTTCTTCACTATAGAGAGAATGCCACGCGATACCTGCTATCCAAGGTAAAGTCATCAGTTGTTCAAAGCCGGCACGTAAAAATTCTTGCGGCATTAAATTTTTATAATTACTTGGCTGGGCAAGATGTTCTAACCATTGTTCAAAGGCGCTACCCATAAGGTGCAAATGCCGTGTCCACAAGGGAACCACACCTTGTTCTCCGGCAAAGACGATCCATAACCAACTGATTGTCAAGATAAAAAGGGCTATGGCTAAAGACATTTGAAAGATGGCCAGCGGTATGATGACGTTAGCCGACAAGTGGATGACTAAACTGCCTAAGGCCATGATAATAATCAGCATTGAAACCGTTAATCCATGAAAAAAATCAATATAATATCGATATTCACGGTATTCATCGGTGGGAATCAATAAAAAGGTGAGCGGCACCAATAATAGCCCATATTTGAGTAGTAACAGACTCTCAGGTGCAAATTGATAGAGCAGTGCCAATTCATTGATCACAAACAATTGAGGTAGATTGATAGTCAATAGCGTCAAACTCAAAAAGACAATGGCTGCGATATTGACCATTTTATCAATGGGTTTAACTAAATCGCGTCCACCCATTAAAGCAAGCAAGATGATTTGCCAAAGCGTCATCAATTCCATAATGGGAAAAACACCGATGGAAATGATGATGAGGCTAAGTAATACGATATGTCTGAAACGGTGTGTATCTAGCCGATTCCAAAAAGGTTGCCACAAGACAAATAACCCAAAATGAATGAGCAACACAAGACGCAATAATAAAAAGTCAAAGGGTAAAGTTGAAAAATCCCAGCTTAATGCTATAAGCCAAGTGATTAATACTAAACCCAGTAAACGATGTTCATGTTGAGGTGGAATAAAGTACGTTGCGTGATGAAACATATTTTTTTCAATAATCAATTATCAATGTTCAATTATCAAATTATCAAACAAACTAGAGTTAGATGCCATCTTAATTATGAGAGTTGATGTGATCTGATAATTGTTGAGGTGGAATAAAGGAAGTGATATATCAATGATCACATCAGTTTTCAAAACAGTATTATATACTTATAGATTTTAATACCAGTAAAACTCAAAACTGGCGTGAACAGTGTTTCACGCTAAAGTTTCGCTTCGCGAAACTTTAGCGTGAAATGTTCATTATTTAGCTTCGCGCACCGAAGGCTCACGCAAAAGTTTTGCGCGCAAAACTGTATTTAGCGAAGCTAAATGTGAATTTCACGCAAAAGTTTCGCTACGCGAAACTTTTGCGTGAAATATAGTTTTGTTCAAAAGTTCATAAGTTCACATTTTTGTAAGTTGTTTTGTCAGCTTATTTATTGTATCAAGATTGATTTCAAATCATTAACAATTTCACGATTTCACGCTAAAGTTTCGCTTCGCGAAACTTTAGCGTGAAATAAAGTTTTTGCGCGCAAAACTTTTGCGTGAAAAACAATTAACAATTAACAATTTCACGATTTCACGCTAAAGTTTCGCGAAGCGAAACTTTAGCGTGAAATAAAGTTTTTGCGCGCAAAAACTTTAGCGTGAAAAACAATTTTCTTGGGCAACTTGGGCAACTTATAAACTGATTTTCAGGCAAAAGTTTTGCGCGCAAAACTTTTGCCTGAAAAGCATGGCACGATTTATCGCTGCCCCCTTCAGGTAAATAATTTCAAAAGGGGTTATTATGTGAAATTGTGAAATTATTTTTCTGAACGTCTATAGCATCGTCTTTTTCACGCTAAAGTTTCGCGAAGCGAAACAAAGCGCGTGAAATTTTAAATTTGACAGCCAACAGCCAACTAAAGCTTTAGACTGTTAAATTAAAAAAAAGCATGACGATGCCAAGTATAGTGAGCGCTTCGCGCTAAGAACACATTGTTCAGTTATACTGCAGATGGGCATAACTTTTCACGCAAAAGTTTTGCGCGCAAAACTGTATTTCACGCAAAAGTTGCCTGCAACTTTTGCGTGAAATGTGAAAAACTTTTTTAATATAGATTTGGTGGGCAACAAAAACACGTTTCGCGCCAAAAGTTTTGCGTGCAAAACTTTTTTTGCTACCCCACCATTTCACGCTAAAGTAAACTTTAGCGTGAAATACATAAAAGTTTAAATTTATAACCGCGCGCAGTATAAATTAAAAAAAAGCATGACGATGCCAAGTATAGTGAGCGCTTCGCGCTAAGAACACATTGTTCAGTTAATTTTGAAACTTGAAACTAAAACAAGCTTACAGAACGTGTGAGATATATTAAATGTGATTTTTGTAGAATGAGTGATCTCTAAACTAAAACTAACCGATTATCAAATAAATGTTATATTCCGTCTTATTATCCGTTTTCAAACCCTCCTATTTTTGATATTTAGTGATATCTAAAACTAACCGATTATCAAACAAACTATAATTAAAAATTAAATGCCGTCTAATAGTTGATGTGATGTGATAATTGATAATTGATGTGATGTGATAACTGATGAGACAAATTTTTACCCTTGCCGCTTTAGTGACAACAGAGGCTTTGCGTACTCGTTTCTTTGCTGTCATTCTCGTATTGCTGCTTATTGGTTTTGGCCTCACCCTATTTTTGGAACAGGTTACCCTTATTGAAACTGTGGCCTATCAAAGCAGTTTGTTAGCCGCATTTTTACGTTTAAGCGCCGTGTACGTGGTAAGCCTGTTTGTTATTGCGAGCATGGTACATGAATTTCATGACCACTCAATTTATTTGTGGTTATCTTTACCCATGCAGCGTAGCCATTATTTTTTGGGTAAATTCAGTGGATTTGCAATAGTGGCTTGCATGACTGCCATTTTGTTTGGTGCCGCTTTGCTAGGCGAGATCCCTTACCAACAGGTGGGATTATGGACCTTATCCTTATTTTGTGAATTGCTCATCATCACAGCCCTGAGTTTATTGTGTGTATTGACTTTTCCTCAAACCGTTCAAGCCTTCAGTGTGGTATTAGGATTTTATATCTTGGCACGCAGTATCAGTGCGATGCAATTGATGGCACAAGGGCCACTTTCTGCTTCTCAATCGTATGTCGATCAACTCATTAATCTTTTAATTAAGTTATTGGCTATGTTGTTACCTAATTTAGAACGTTTTACTCAATCAGAATGGTTAGTTTACCACACTGGTTATTTGGATAATGTGTTAGAGATTGTTGTGCAAACGATTATTTATGTGATGTTATTAATAGGTATGAGTTTATTTGATTTATATCGAAAAAATTTATGATATCGCTCCAACGTTCTTATCGCGATGTGCCCAAAAAGGTAATAGGCCTATTAATATTGGCTTTAGGCTTGCAAATCATCATGCATTATCAATTACCAAAGCCACGTACTGAGATACAGGCATTGACACCGCCCCCTAAACAGGCATTACTTCGTCTTGTCAGTTTGGGTGATCGGGTTGTGAGTGCCAAAATATTGATGCTCTGGCTACAAGCGTATGATAATCAAGCGGGGCAATTTATTTCTTATGACAAATTAAATTACACGGCCTTGCAACAATGGTTAGAACAGATTTTACAGCTTGATCCGAAAAGTCAATATCCACTATTGGCGGCCAGTCATCTTTATTCAACTGTGCAGGATCCCGATAAACAACGAAAAATGCTAGAATTTGTTTATGAACAATTTTTTATTGATCCACAACGTCGGTGGCCGTGGTTAGCACATGCCACAGTATTAGCTAAACATCAATTAAAAGATTTACCTTTGGCGCTAAAATATGCACAAGCGATTGCGGCCCATGCCAATTCTTCGATGCCACGTTGGGCGCAAGAAATGCAGATTTTTATTTTGGAAGAGATGGGAGAATTGGAACGAGCGCGTTTAGTGATTGGTGGTATGCTCAAAAGTGGTCAACTCACCGATCCTAACGAGATTAAATTTCTTAATGACAAATTATTAGCCTTGGAAAAGAAATCAGCTAAGCGTAAAATACATCAACCTAATTAATGATATTGAGTCAAGTAGACAACGTGTTGTCCACAGGGCGATGTTGATAACTGATTTCCACATTTCACATTTCACGCAAAAGTTGCGCGCAACTTTATTTAGCTTCGCTGATCTTCGATTCACGCTGAAGTTTAGCTTCGCTGACCTTCGGTTCGCTTCGCTATACAAAGCGCGTGAAATGTGAAATGTGAAATAAAGTTGAGGCAAACAAAAACTTTTGCGTGGAACTGATAACTAATAACTGAAAAGAGTTTGGGTAGGCTGATTACGGAGGATAATCAAATGAAAAAGCAAGCTGGATTTACATTGGTGGAAATCGCTATTGTTATGGTGATTATTGGGTTACTCTTGGGTGGTGTACTCAAAGGGCAAGAGATTATTACTCAAGCCAAAATTAAAAATCTTGAGAATGATTTTACGGGCATCACGGCTGCCATTTATAGCTATCAAGATCGTTATCGTGCGTTACCAGGGGATGATTCACGAGCAGACAAAAGATTTATTCCAGAAGCAGGGGCAACAATTCCAAAGGGTGATGGTAAAAATGGTATTGAGGGAGAGTTTAATAATACGGATTCAGATACTGTGGAAAGCCGTATATTTTGGTTACATCTGCGTGCTGCCGGATTAGTGGATGGTGAGCCTTCCTCGCTTGATCAACCTATTAACGCTTTTAATGGTATCACAGGTGTTTCTTCCGAGACAGATAAGATTAGGAGTGATCAAACCGCTAAGAAAATGGGAACGTACATAGGATTTTCTAAGATTCCCGTTAAGATTGCCATTATCATTGAAGCACGTTCGGACGATAGCAACCCAAATGATGGGAGTGTTCAAACTGACAAAACAAACCCCGATTATATTACGGGTAATATCAAAGACGCGGGTGATATTAACTTGTATTTTTCTCTTATTTAAAAGGGCGTTGCAGACATTTAAACAATTCATTCGTTGTAGGCGCTACAGGAGTTCATTCGTTTTAGAAGCTAAGCTAATCCTGAACGCCCTCCTGCCTGACTTTACCGATTTAGTACAAACTAAATGACCATTGGAAGTCAATATCATGAACAGGCAAGCCGGGTTTACACTGGTAGAAATCGCCATAGTGGTGGTGATTGTCGGCATGCTTTTGGCTGCTGTACTCAAGGGACGAGAAATTATTCTCAACGCCAAAATTAAACAACTTGAGAATGACTACAAAGGCATATCGGCCGCGATTTATACCTATCAAGATCGTTACAAAGCATTACCAGGGGATGATAAACTGGCAACAAAAAAATTTACACTCTTCCCTGAACACATCACCACCATTATGAATGGCAATGGCAATGGCGATATCAATGGTCAATTTGATGATGCTTCCCAAACCCCGGATGAAAGCAAAGAAAGTCGCCATTGTTGGGCACATTTACGTTTAGCTGATTTAATTAAAGGTGAACCGGGTTCGACTGAACTGCCGGTTCAAACATTTAACGGTATCATTGGGGTTTCTTCTCAAACAATAGGCAGGATTCCTATAACCCTTTCTGACTTATTTGTTGGTTTCACCAACATTCCCAATCACGCTGCTATCATACTTGAGTCACGTCTTGACGATAATCAACCACACATGGGCCGTATTCAAACTGAAGAATTTAATTATAAACAGGCTTTTATACGGCATAAAATGTACTTTGCCTTGTGAATTGTTTAATGGGGCTTGCGCGGGGGATTGCTCTTACAGCAGGAAACAGATAATTGATCACTACCAATGTTCTTTCGTTAAAAAAACGGGGGGTTTAAGCTTTGCTGTGGATAGGCCTATAAAATTAACTGTTTGTTTTTCTTTAAGAAAATAAATACACTTTATTTTGTACTGTTATTGCTAAAAAGCTTTATAAATCAGTGTGTTAAAAAAAATAGCACATCGAGTGATCATTGATCATAAGAGGGAAGATACAATGAAAAAACGACAAGGCTTTACATTGGTAGAAATGTCTATAGTGATAGTCATAGTGGGTTTACTGTTAGGCATGGTACTTAAAGGAAAAGAGATGATCACCAATGCCAAAATCCAAAATATTGAAAATAGCTTTAATAGTCTTGCTCAAGCGGTTTCTATCTATCAGGAACGTTACCATGCTCTACCGGGCGATGATCAATGGGCCGACTTAAAGTTTGGAGACAATGAGGACATTTCTATAACAAATGGTAATGGGGATGGTGTGATTGAAGGTCATTTTGATTCAGAAAGTAAAAACGACGAAGCACGTCTCGTTTGGTCACATTTGCGTTATGCCAATTTGGTTTTAAGAGTGAATGCTGATAATCAACAAGAGCAACCTGCCAATCCCTATTTTGGAATAATAGGCATCTCAAGCAATTCTTTGGACAATGGCGCGCAAGGCAAAAACATGCCATTATTCGTTGGATTGACTCAAATACCAGGTCATATTGCCATTATCTTGGAATCACACTCAGATGATCTTATAGCAAATAAAGGTCGTATTCGCAGCAATCAAAATGATTACGATGAAGACAATAGAACAAGCCAAGTAAAACATAAATTGTATTTTTCTCTCTAAACGCTATCGCAGATTGCCAACCACTTTTTGACTCATCACGCTTTGAAAAAGGGGCCTCTGAAAACAAAAAAAGCCCGCACCTTCACAGGTAACGGGCCTTATAATTCGTTCTTTTCCTTTTAGAGTCTGTCTTAGAATTCAGCCTAACGCATTGTTTTCAAAAAACAATTCTTAAAACTTTTGAAACACGCTTTTACACTGCTCTAAAACATTCACCGCGGGTTTCATTCTGGAAAACACTTTGTCGCTTGGGGGCCCTTTGGCCCATCTGTTGATTCAAATTCAACAGTTTGTCCTTCATTAAGGGTTTTAAATCCTTCTTTTTGAATACAGGAAAAGTGAACAAACACATCTCTACTGCCATCTGACGGAGAAATAAAACCAAATCCTCTGGTTTCATTAAACCACTTGACGGTACCTTTCATATTAATTTAACCTCATTCTATCAACTAAAACCACCTGTTAAGGTGGGTTATTCTTTAATAACGCTGAAATAAGACTTAAATAAAAGCAGTCTTTTTTTAAAATCATCATTTCAATAAATGCAATGTGATCGCAATTTGATCGATTAAAATCTCATCAGACTCACCACTACAATCCGCACATAGTAATGTATTTTTAAAATGACTACAAGCATTTATTATCAGTGAACAGTGAACAGCCAATTGTTATCAGTTATCAAAATACTTTTAGAAGGAAAAATATTCATTTTTCGCTGTGCGAGATCAACTGCTGCTCCTAAAAAGTTAGACAAAGTTGGACATTTTTAGGTAATTCGCGAGCTAAAGATAACTCCTTCGATATGCAACTAGAGTCCTGGTTGAGCAGGCACATAAGTTGATATCAGTTCCACAAAAATGGTCTGATATAACCATGTACTGTAAGAAAGAAAAGCAGTCCCGGTTGGGTAAAATAGGGCTTCAAACCGAGATTGGGCGTTTCGTAACGAAGTTTGAAGAACTATTTACCCACTTTTTTTCCCAATACCAAATACAAAAAAACCTTTCTCGTTATGAGTCAACCTGACTCATAACTAATAATTATAGGGTTACTTAGTTTTATTTTCAAGTCATCAAAATTTATTGGACAAATTGTACAAGAAAGTCTATCTTTGTCGGTCACTTTTTGATAACAGTTAATAAACTCCATTCAAAGCTCAAGCGAGATCAACATATCATAAGGCACACCGTCATAAGCCAATAACACAGGTGTCCAAGCATACGTCCATGCCATGACGATTTATAGGGGCAATACCCAAGGAATAGCCCTTAACTTAATTTTAATTTCAAATCTTAAATGTTATTTGTTGTTTATCAGGCGTTGTCGAAAAATAACTTCACACTGTTTTGATAGCCCTGTAATTACTTTCATCAACGATCTCAATTGTTGGTGTTATATATCGACAACGCCTTATGTTGAGCCAGTGCGACTAAAATACCCTAACTGGGAACAATAATCACTTGTTCACCATAAACCATCATAATAGCCACATCCATCGCGTCAATCTGTTTCTTTACGTAGCCTTATACATCATCTACCAAAGCATCTTGTCCACATAAGGCACCAAAATCGCTAAATATTGATTGTAGTGGGCAACAGGATTTCACATTTAGCTCTTTTTTTGCGCGCAAAAACTTGTTAAGTGAAATGTTAAACAGAAAATGAGGGTTTGAACAAATCTTGATAGAACGCTGATTGCACTGATTGTCATGACACCACGCAAAAACTTGTTAAGTGAAACGCTGATCTTGATTTTAGCTTCTCTTGATTAATTATGTTCAACATCTTAACGAACCACTACAAAAATCGCTAAATATACTTAGCATTGTCATAAGGTCGCTATTATCAGACACAGCCAACAGCTAAAGCAGTTGTCTTAACGCGAAAGTCAGGTGGTGGTGACTAACCTTTCACTTCAGCAAAAGCGCAAAATACCGTTTTTGCGCGCAAAAACTTCTTAAGTGAAATGGTGGACAGTATAATATTGGCTGTGATGGCCTGTTTGATAGGCGGGTGTTAAAATTATTAATACCAGTAAAACTCAAGACTTTTGTTCACAGTGACTGTTCAGTTTTTCACTTAAGAAGTTTTTGCGCGCAAAAACGGTATTTAGCTACGCGAAATGTGAATTTCACGCAAACGTTTTTGCGCGCAAAAACATTATTTCACGCTAAAGTTTCGCGAAGCGAAACTTTAGCGTGAAATTTCACGCTAAAGTTTCGCGAAGCGAAACTTTAGCGTGAAATCGTGAAATATAGTTTTGTTCAAAAAGTAGTTCAAAAGTTCAGGATTTTATAGGTTTTATGGCCTTGGGCAACTTGGGCAACTAGACTGTATTTCACGCGCTTTGTCTCGCTACGCGCGTGAAATGGTGCATGGCACGATTTTCTGTAGCCCCCTTCAGAAAGTAGATAAGTAGATTCTTTGAAAGAGATTTTCACAAATCCTAAATCAACATGAACATGAAAAAATGTAGCTTTGGACTTGATTTATTATCTGTCGTGCTTTTGGTATGCTTAATGATTTTGATACAAACATCCCTTGTGGCATTGTTTGTTGGAAAATATGGCTTGGCCTATTTTGCATACGATAGAATTATTAGTAAAGTCTTAATAACAACAATCATTATGGTGCCACTAGCGACATATTATAAAGCAAGGGTGTCTTTTGAAGGACTCAAATATACACCTTGGGCACAATCTTGTATTGAATGGAATCACATAACCCAAGTTTATAAAAAAAGGATTTTATTTTATGATGTTATCTATATTGTTGGTAATGGTAAAAAAGTTTACATACCTTTACTTTCAAATTATTTAATACAGTTGAAACTCTGCGTTTTAAATTGCTCAAACACCAATCTACTCGTCGAATATTTAGAAAAATTGACTGACAAAGATATTCAAAAGATAACCAGACATTATAAAATGTTTTTGTTATCAGGGTTTTTGGCCGGTTTTTTACTGGTTTTTATTCCACTCTATCAACACGTTGTTTGGTATCCTGCCAAATTGATAGAAACACTAGAATCAGTGGTAGAACGCCATAATCAAAGCATACCAAAGCAAGTGGATCAATATACCACATTAGAAAAACTTGTTTTTCTCAAAGAAAGCAAGAAACTGCAATATTACTATACTTTAAATTTGTCATTAGACGATGAAGATTTATTTGTAAGTCTTATGAAAACTGAGTTAAGCAAAACGCATTGTGAGAATCAAAAGGTAGTAAAATACCTTAAAATAGGGATGGTTTATGAACACTTTTATACAATTAGCTGCGATAGCAACCCAATTGTCAAGAAGATTACCATAGATAATCGTTTTTGTAGCAATGAATTGATAACTGATTTCCACATTTAGCTTCGCGCACCGAAGGCTCACGCAAAAGTTGCGCGCAACTTTAGCGTGAAAGCGTGAATCGAAGATCAGCGAAGCTAAATACAGTTTTTGCGCGCAAAAACTTTATTTCACGCTTAAGTTTCGCGGAGCGAAACTTAAGCGTGAAATGTGGAACTGATAACTGATAACTGATAATGAGTCGCATCCAAAACGACAAGGATTGTTTATAATAAAGGATTTGTCGCCCTTTCAGAATTTTCCAGATATGTCTGATAAAATTTCTTTAAACTCTCTGACTTGATATAAATACCTGCAAAAAACAGAGTATTAATATAATATATAATCAATCAAATAGTTCGGCGTTAGCGCACACGTAAGGAATGACATGCAAAAGAAATACAGTCGTGAAGATATAAAGCTAATTAGTGGGCAAGAAGCAGTACGGAAACGTTCCTCTATGTATTTGGGTGGTGATCCGAGTGAACCGGCGATTCAGAATCAAATGGTTCAGCAGTGTCTCTGTCATGCATTAGACGAACATATAAATGGAATCTGCACTAATATAGCGATATTGCTTGGCGTTTCTGAATTTCAAATAGAGTATGATGCGGGCATGTCACTAGAAATGATACCGGAAGACGGTATATGCGTTGCTGAACTCATAATGACTAGATTGCACGCCTGTCAAAATATGAAGAAGAATTTAGAAGTTGGTGGGAAGTTTTGTGAAATAGGAATCATGGTAGTCAACGCGCTATCAAGTCAATTGGAGATAGAAACCGCATCAAAGAATCATATCGGAAAACAAACATACTCAAAAGGTTTCCCATTATCGCACTTTGAAATCAAAGAATACGAAGGCAAAGAGTTTACTAAATTGCGAGTTAAACCTGACTTATGTCTTTTTCATAAAATCAATTTTGATAAGGTGGGTTTACAAAAATGGGTTAGCCAAATCAGGCAAGCAATGCCAGAACTTATCATTAGCATTAACTGCTAATAATTTAATCAAGCTGAAGTTTTAATCGTCAGGAACACAGCCAAAAACTCAGTCTTTGGCAAAAACTGGGTTTTTGCAATAACCCTAAATACCGGAAAAATACTTGCACACTTACAAACAAAAGTATTTTTTGCGCCGCTATAGAAAAAAAATGAACACCGAAATGAAAAACGGATTTAAAGCTAACAATTTTTCGGCGACTTCAGAAGACTGGGGATGGCTGACTGTTCTTTGGGCTGTGCGACCCGTTTCATGCAAAGCACGTTAAAATGTGCGTAACATGAGCCCAATTTGGCAGTTTTTAAAGCCTATTGTGATAATTCAAAGATTGTGAGATTAAAGCTATCTCAAGATGACCTAAAGTCTACGTCAATTCCCTTATTGGATTCCTGATAAAATTCTGATAAAGCAGGGAATAATGTGTTGTTTAATGAATTAGCTTATTAAACAGTGCTAGATAATCAGATATGATAACGCAAGAAATTATCGATGCACATAAAACGTCGTGACAACAAGCGGAAACAAGCTAAGTTACAATCCGTGTTTGGTAAGAAAACACTTATGACAAAGCCCTAGTAATATGATAGGTGTTGGATTCGTAAGAATCATTACCACGGCGTATAGATAATATCTAAGTCTGAATATAGCCAATCTTTGGAAACGGGGTAATTAAGTTTATTAGACTCATCCCGAACATTTTTATGGCGGTGAGTTCCGTTTATCAAACTTTAATAGATAGGCTTAACAGGATTGTGCAAAAAGCTAAAGCCTCTTTGTAATAAAGGGGATATGCCTACGTGTACACTGCTAACTGAGAACAGTATAGTCATTAAATATATCAATACCATGAGTGGGAAGTAATTCTCAGAGCATGATGAAATGATGTTACGCGAGTAACAGTTTAAAGACGGTATTGGAAAGGCCATGAAAGGCCAAATAACAACAGTTAGGAGAGAAGCCGTGTTCGGGATCAGTCTCATGGCTTGTGCTTTGAAGACGAGTCCTTTACGGTGACGTAGGGGGCTTAGTTTAACTCTTCAACAGAAGATGAAGATTTTTATCTCATGTTTCAGCAAGCATACGAATTTACTGAGGACGATATTCGGTTCGGCTGGGACAAACCCTACATAGAATATTGCGACCAAGGTTGGTCATGGTACGGCCATCTGCTCAGTGTCAAATTACAGCGAGAAAGCATTTCGATTCAAATGGATAAAGAAGCAGCCTCAGAAATGGACAATGATGGGCAATTAGAAATAACCTTTAACCGAGACGATAGAGAATATCAAAAACTAGAACGTGCGCTTGAGAATACTTTTGAGGGATTTGACTACTATCAAAGAACATAAGAGCCTAACATGGCGCTCCCGCTCACCTCCTACGTTGACGGCGGATGAGCTTAATCGTTAATTTGACTTTGTCATATTCATTTTCATTCTCCAGCGAAGCGCATCGAGACGCTAAGTTGTCGTGATCAACATGATGTTAAACAGAAAATAAGTGAATTTTCAACAACGTGATAGAACGCAGATTGCGCTGATTGTCATGATTAACGCTGATTAATTTACGCCGTTAGGCTATAGAAAATGAACAACAGATTCAAAGCTTGATAGCAAGAATTAACTGAGACAGATGGCAATGCTTAATAAATATTTTTATAGCATAGTGCAGCACCCGCTTATATTATATTGCTCTTAGATTTTCTATGGAAAGTAGCATGACATTAAGTAGTACTGTCGCATTGTTTGGAGCCATGTTTGTTTTGGCTATTATCCCCAGCCCTAGTGTATTTGTTGTGGTAGCCAGAACAATTGAATCGGGATTTATTCATGGCCTTGTCACAGTCTTAGGGATAATCGCTGGCGATCTGATATTCATAATATTGGCCCTTTACGGCTTAGGGTTTATTGCTGAAACGATGAGTAGTCTGTTTATCTACCTTGGTAGTGCTTATCTTATCTGGTTAGGAATAGGCTTATGGAGAACAAAGTCCGTAGAAATTCAGGAAATTAAAGCATTATCTTGGTCCTCTCATTTTCTGTGTGGGCTGTTTATGACTTTAGGTGATCCAAAAGCAATCTTATTTTATATCAGTTTTCTTCCAGCGTTTCTTGATTTATCTAATGTATCTGTTTTTGATACAGGCATTGTCATAGTTGTCGCAACTCTAGCTGTAGGCGGAACAAAGTTAGGTTATGCATATATGGCGAATAAATCTAGATTACTTTTTGAAAGCTCTAGGGCAAAAAAAGGAATAAACATGACTGCTGGTGCTGTAATGATTGGTACAGGCCTGTTTTTAATAGCAAAAATATAGCAATCGTATGCACTCGGACAGCAAAAAGCGATTTTTGCCTGTGAATAGCAGTTCGTTCTGAACGATTTAATTCTTGATAAATGCGTGAGATAAAATTTATATTATATGGTTGGGCAAAGTTTTTTTTGGTCTGACCTGGGGTGTTAAATTTGAGCCAATTTCTGGGTTTATTTTTCACCCTATTTTTATTCACTGAAGGGGGGATGGTGGGCAAACGGGCGGTGAAATCTGGGTTTGATATTGAGTTCAATGCCGCCCGTTTACCCACCCTACAAATCGGGGGTGAAAAAAAAGTAGCAAAAATACCTGAAATTTAACACACTAGGTCTGACCTACCATTAATTAGAAAGAATTTTTGCCTCTTTTCGTCTCGCTAGGCGCTGGCGGAAATAGGACAAATGGCAAGCGGTTACATCATAGATTTACCTACGGTATTTTATCTATGGCGGCTTATGGTTGGGGGATGTGAAAATTCATTCAGTTGCTCAAGCTTATGATTAATATAGCATTTTTAATTTTGGTTAAGTAAAAAATTTGCCAAGTCTTTAAGATTTGGCAGGTTGACATCCAAATTTGCTATAGTATGGAAACCTATGTGTTTTTAGTATAACAAATAGCATAACAATATACATCCAGCCAACCTGTTTCGTTAGCGATTTGATTTTAAGGGTGGACAGAAAAATCCAGAATTTTTTTTCTTTACGGCGTACACAGAGTACCACAGAATACCACAGAGTCTAACAGACAGGTTTTATTAATAAATTAATATCAATACCTGTTATAAATGCGTGTATTGATCACATGGAATTTGAAAACTGATAGGTGGTAAGAATCAGTATTTTGCTTTTATAGACAATCCTTGTCGTTTGCTTTTGATATATAATCGCTTTCTATTATTGTAACATCAATAAAACGAATGAAAAAATGTAGGGTGGGTAACGTGTTTTGGTTGCCCACCATTCCCATGATAGAGATTTAGTTGAAATATGTCCCATCAAACCGAAAAATTTTTAGTAATAGATATAGAAGCCACCTGCTGGAAAGGCAAAATACCTGAAGGCCAGAAAAATGAAATCATAGAAATCGGCATTTGTCTTTTAGATACCGTTTACTATGACAGAATTGCCAGCGAGAGTCTTATCGTCAAACCGCATTCAGAAATCAGTCGATTTTGCACTGAATTAACCACATTGACGCAAAATGATGTTGAAATCGGTATGACCTTAAAAGAAGCTTGTCAAATATTACAAACGCGCTATTTCTCAAAACAACATATTTGGGCCAGTTATGGTGCCTATGACAGAAAGCAATTTGACAGAGAATGTCAAAACAAAGGAATCGAATACCCCTTTTCTCAAGAACACATCAATGTCAAACAAATGTTTGCCAAAACCCTGAAGTTAAAGAAACCCATCGGCATGGCCGCTGCATTGAGAAAGTTGAATTTGCCTTTAGAAGGTACGCATCACCGTGGCGTGGATGATGCTTGGAATATTGCTAACATTCTAGCCTGGTTGCTTCAACAATAACAATCACTCTTGTCGGTTTTCGTACTACAAACTTTAGTTTGCCCCTTCGACAAGCTCATTCCGCAAGTCGGAGTACAAACTTTAGTTTGTCATAAAGTCAATAAAATACAACATGAAACTCAAAACCATTGAAATAGATCATTTCAAAGGTTTAGAACACTTTGAAATGGATTTAACAGAATATGGTGGCAAACCCCGTTTTTTAACTTGTCTTGTAGGTGATAATGGCTCTGGAAAAAGTAAGTGGTGCTTCAAGCTATTGCGCTAGTTCGTTCTTTCTTTAGCAACACGTAAAATTGCTGACATCAATTCTTTTCACTGGAATGGATTTGTGCCAGCAAACATAGCCTTATTTTCTTCTACGAAGATCAAGAATCCTAATGTCAATCACCTATTTACTGGTTGAGGGTAAATTAGATGAAAATTAGATGAACTTTGAAGGGAAAACCACCCTAGAACGTGGCGGTTCTAAGTATAGTCTTAAACCCGAAGCCCGTACACGCACGACATTGAGGAAAAAACTTCATTTCTTTTTGAGAGATAGAGATTTTGACTACGATCCGCCTAACGACATATCAACAGCTACAACCCTTTATAGAAAATGGTCAAGTAATCGGATGGCATTGGTGTCGGCATGAAATCGAAAATTATCTTTTAGAACCTTTGATAGTACAATCCGCCTTTCCCAATATTGATGGGGCTCATTACCAAATCCAATTACGGACTGCCGCTTATCATATACGTTTTTATGAAGCCGCAAGATGGATCATTGGTATTGCGAAAAGAAGTTTACCACCCCATTATGACTTACAAACACGATCCAGTGAATTTAATTAATAAAAAGGAAATAGCGATTTTTAAAGATTGTTCAGAAAAATCGACTTATACTTGGTTGCAAGATTCAATGGGAGATTTCTATTCAAGGACTTAAAATATAATTGTTCCAGAATTGATATTTTCAGATTACAACTCTTTTAAAGACCAATTTAATCAAGATTTTTGCCAAGAAATAGAAAAAGTCCTGCTCTGGTTTTCTGGTAAGGATTTGTTGGCAGCGATGAATGCTTGGTGTCTTGATAATTGTTTTCAGTCTGCCGGTCATTTTCGGGCAGAACGGGGTAAATGGTGTCGTAATCATCCAAACGATGTTGTAGCAATACTACCTGAATGGCAAGCATTACGTGATTTTTTTAAGGTCTCCTTGATGCAATCTTAAAATGTTCACAAAACTTAATGTGATAACTGATAACTGATACATGGATAAATTACTGATTACAGGCGGTCATCCGCTCAATGGCGACATTCGCATTTCTGGGGCTAAAAATGCCGCTTTACCCATATTGACCGCAACTTTACTGGCCCAAACCCCTTCCTATATCAATAATGTGCCCCACTTACAAGATATTACGACTTTGCTGAATTTGCTCGGACGCATGGGGGTTGATTTGATTGTGGACGAAAAACTCAATATTGAAGTCAACAGTAATAATGTTCATACCTTTACTGCGCCTTATGAAATGGTGAAAACCATGCGTGCTTCAATCTTAGTCTTGGGCCCCTTGTTAGCCCGTTTTGGGCAAGCGCAGGTTTCCTTGCCTGGTGGCTGTGCGATTGGGGCACGGCCGGTCAATTTGCATATTCAAGGTTTAACCGCAATGGGGGCCGATATTCAAGTAGAAGGCGGTTACATCAGAGCAAAAGCGAAACGTTTGCACGGTGCGACTTTATGTCTGGATATAGTCACAGTAACGGGCACCGAAAACTTAATGATGGCCGCCACTTTAGCCGATGGGATCACTGTTATTGAAAATGCGGCGCGTGAACCTGAAGTAGTCGATCTGGCGCATTGCTTAAATAAGATGGGGGCACAGATTGAAGGAATGGGTACCGATACAATACGCATTGAAGGAGTCGAAAAGTTATCAGGAACCGAGTACACCGTTTTACCGGATCGTATTGAAACGGGCACTTATTTAGTCGCCGCGACGATGACAGGTGGACACATTAAGGTTAAAAACACTAAGGCGAATTTACTTGATGCCGTCTTGCTAAAATTGCTTGAAGCCGGTGCCACGATTACCAGAGGAGACGACTGGATAGAATTGGATATGCAAGGACGTAGGCCTCGCGCCGTAGATATACATACCTCCCCCTATCCCGCTTTTCCGACCGATATGCAAGCCCAACTAACGGCTATGAATGCCATTGCAGACGGGGTAAGCATGTTGACTGAAACGATCTTTGAAAATCGCTTTATGCATGCTTTGGAATTGCAACGTATGGGGGCCAAAATCCGTATAGAAGGTAACACAGCTATCATCCAAGGTGTCGAGCGTTTACAAGCCGCCCCCGTGATGGCAACCGATTTACGTGCCTCTGCAGGTTTAGTCTTAGCCGGTTTAGTCGCTGAAGGGGAGACTTTAGTTGACCGTATTTATCACATTGATCGCGGTTACGAGCGAATCGAAGAAAAACTCTCCCAGTTAGGGGCACGGATTTGTCGCGTCTCGTAATCGCCTAATCTCCCCTTTTTCTGTCTTATCTTTACCCACAAGTATACCGCACGCGGGCACAATTTTTAGTGTCGCTTTGGTTCATGTAAAAGTTTTGCGCGCAAAACTGGGGCAAAAAAAACTTTTAGGTAGGGGCAAACAAAGTCATTGCCCACCAGCCTAATTAAAACCGGTAACTACAAGGATTGTATATAACTCAATGCTCAAGTTTTTAGCATTTGACATTTGTGATTATTGAATAATCAATGACTTAGGAATAGACACAAGTCTCTCCATTTTTTAGCAGTCTTTTTGTTTACAAATTCTAACTCATTGAAATAACTGAAAATCATAAAATCTTCAAAAAAGTCAAAAAGAAAAAACGTGATCAACGAGTATAATAAAGGATTGGTTCGTGGTGCGTTTAAATCCTTTAGGGATTAGTTCGTGGTGCGTTTAAATCCTTTTTTATATACAATCCTTGTAGTTACGGGTTTTAGTTTGTCAATAGCTGTTAAACGGAGAGTAGAGACGCATGGCAATGAGAGACGCATGGCAATGAGAGACGCATGGCAATGCGTCTCTACTCAATTGTCATCCATCAGCATTTTACCGGTGCCCCAAGCCAGTGCATAATTATGAATATCCCGAACCCATTCTAAAAGCGGCACAGGTGACCAATCTAAAGGGTGCATAGGAATAGTCCCTGTGCGCCCTTCAGAATCGTCTAATTCGCAATGAGGGGTGTGCAAGGGGGCGGCTGACCACGCTCGAAGCGGATTACGCACCACCGGAATCCCAGCAACGCTTGCCATCGACATCGCTTCTATGGTATCAAGATACTTCGCTTTACCTTGGCGAATCTCATAATCAGATGTTGTTGTAGGATCTAAAATAAAAGCATCAATACCACTTGGGCCAGGCGTGACTATCAAATAATCAGGATGCGTTTCAGTCACTTCTTTACAAAGAAATCCGCTCGGATGCGCTTTACGTCGTGATAATCGAGGTTCTATCCAAATATTGAGTTCTATTTCCGCTTTATATAAACGCACTTCTCCGCCGAGAAACAAAGCCCCTGTTGGATCGTCACGGCATATCCAGCCTAATGATTCAAATGCGGAAAGTAATTTAACGCCGCACCAGCGTTGATATAAATAAGGCGTATCCGCAATTTCTACTGTGCCATGTAACAGATTGTGTAGAAAACTTGGCAAATATTCCTTTGGCTTAATAAATTGTTGGGCAAAACGTCTTAAGTGAAGCCAAGCTGCCGAACGGGGATAAGGGTGGGGCAAGTTTGAAGATGGGACTAATTTGAACTGCACAGTACGCAATAAAGTCGTACGCGCATTTTCGAGTTTAGCATAAGCTTCATCCAAACGTGAACGCATGTTTAACAAGGTAGCCCGATCATTTTGTGCATAACTTGATTGCCCTTGCTGGGTAAGCAACGAGTCATCAATATATTTAATGGTGCGTGTATGCACTTTTTCTAAGGCTGCTTGTTGTAACTCAAGCAAATAGACTAACCAGCGCAATGGCCGAAGATCAATTTCGGCAACCTGTAAAATACGAAGCCAGTGAGCGGGCAACAGACGTTTGGCTATATCCAGTTGATAATCATTTGGTCGACGCGAGAAAGTGGCCTGCTTAGGTGAAGGCGTATAATGCACCAGAAATTTATGGGTGCTATCCGTCGTCTGTAGCTCCATCACTAGCTGGGGAATTAAATTGGTCAAAAAATCAATGGATTTTAACAAAGCCGTGGTACTCGCGACAGTTCCCATGTCTGTAGACACTTGTTGTGTCGCATGTAAACCAGGCAAGAGTAATTCCGAAGAAAACGTTTTCAGATCATCTACCAATTTTTGAATAAAGGGATTCATATCAGTTATCAGAGTTATCCGTGATCAATCATTTTTTCTTCCCCTTCTTTGGAAAGATTTTTGGGAAAAGGGTTTTTACAGATTCCTAGCCACCCTAAATCCAATCGTAAAATCGTGCTTGTCTATTCTGCGCCTAAAACGAGAAGCTGTTCGCACGTAGTTGGGTAAGCTATACCAAGAACCACCCCGAATAACATGAAAAATATTCTGGTTCATGCTGGTAAAACAGCATTGCTCTTTTCCAGTATATTTATCTTCATATTCTGAACACGTCCATTCATAAACGTTTCCGACAGTGTCATATAAATTAAAGGAATTCGGCGTAAATGAACCGACTGGCGCAGTTTTTTTATTGTCCCAGCGACTACCACAACCATCACAGTTCGCTTGTTTCGTCCTCATTTCGTTTCCCCACCAATATTGTGTATCCGTATTAGATCGTGCGGCATATTCCCATTCCGCTTCGGTAGGCAAACGATATTGTTTTCCGGTTTGTTGAGTCAACCATTTTGTATAAGCAATGGCATCTAGCCAAGAGACATTCATGACGGGTCGATTACCTCGCCCCCAACCTTCATCATCTGGCTTAGATTGGCCAGTGGCCTTTACAAAACGGTCATAATCCTCAAAAGTCACCTCATAACGCCCGATTGCAAAGCGGTTTACAAAGACATTCTGTATAGCAGTTTCCTCAAGCGAATTTTTATCTTGTGTGTTTCTCATCTGAAATTGACCGGCCGGAATCAGTACCATTTCAGGACCTAAGTTACCATCTTGTAAGTAATCATGAAAGATTTTACCGGGTGTCTGATGAAAACTCATTGGTGTTGTTGAAGTCGCTTCAGGAACGTTATAGTAAGGAATAAAAAAGCTGTATTCTATCCAGAGTAACATAACACCAACCGTAACACCGCCAAAAATCGTGAAAATAATGGCTCTGATCAAATTTATCCTCCACCTTACTAGTTTATGTGATATGGGTACTTATTTTAGTTGAAATAACCTTCCACGCAAAAGTTATTATAACAAAAACTTTTGCGTGGAATTGTATATTAATCATTTTTTGAGGTTAATCTAACCTATCTAACGACTATCAGATTAGATAACAATTCTATCGACCTCTATCAATCATTTTTGATTTTATAATAGATTTATCCCTAAATAATGTCACTCGTTAAAATACGATTTCATCAATAATTTAGATTCAAAAGGGACAAATCAAATGAACTGAAAATTTTTAATGACTAGACGCAACAGAGTTAGACACCTATCAGTATTCAAATTTTCCACTTTGAACACACGGTTGCTCACTTGCGTTTCATCTCAATATTCTAAGTTCTGTGCAAAAAATGAACATTGAATGTTGAAATCTATATTTAATAATATAGCAAAAATATTTATAAATGATAAATGAAATCAGTTTAGTTAGCGTTATTCAATCGTTTAAAATTAAAAGCTAATATTCTAATTTGGCCTATTATAGCCGCTCTATAGATTTTCAGACCATTATTTTCAAATACAAAATTTTTTCTAAACATCTATAGTGGTTATTTAACGCGATAAAACCATAAGATGAAAAAAACACTGATTCTTTATTTTAGGGTTGTGTTTGATTTCTGCCTGTGCAACACCTCAACGCACTCATGAGGGCCGAGTGTGGAACAAGGTTTCTCAATAGCCCTAACAGGCTTAGGGCATTTACTGCTTTCTCCCCTTCAGATTGCTGTGGGGTTATTGGAAGGCATTGCCCCTACTATCTTGCCAGCAATTTACAGGCCATTAACCAAGGAGTATTTTCAAAATCACTGATTTCCACATTTAGCTTCGCTGGCCTTCGGCTCACGCAAAAGTTGCGCGCAACTTTTGCGTGAAATACAGTTTTGCGCGCAAAACTTTTGCGTGGAACTGATAACTGATAAGGCTTTTTTTGAAATCAACGCATTTTGCTTATGATGAGAGTTCTTTTTTATATTTTTTTATAACGCAAGAGGCGCAAAAGGCGCAAGAGGCGCAAAGACGCTAGATTTTACAGAGTATCTTTAGCGTCTTTAGCGCCTTTAGCGTCTTTAGCGTTTTCTTTAAATACTTAATTCGTTTAGTAGCAATATTCGTTGTACTAATACTCAACTTTGCGTCAGTGATAATGTGCCAACAATTCACGCAGTTTGTCGCGTACTGCATTTTCACCATAATGCTGTTCTATATAATCCCTTCCTTGACGCGACAGTTTTTCCCATAATGTTGAATCGGTATACAAACGATGCACCGCTTCTGCAAACGCTTCTGGTTCATCTGCAATCAAAGCCGTTTCTGCCTCTTCAAGCCCCATCCCTTCTGCGCCAATCTGGGTGGTGACGACGGGTAATCCGAGAGATAAGGCTTGCCCCAATTTGCCTTTCATGCCTGCCCCATAGCGTAAGTAAGAAACAAAGACGCGCCGCTTGGCAAATTCGGGTTCCACTTGATCTACCCAACCGATCACTTTGACGCTTTCATTTGCCAATGTTTTCATTTTCTCTTTCATGTTACTGCCAATCAAGTAGAGCCGAATCTCTGGTAAACGGGCTTGGATTTTCGGTAATACCGTTTCAACAAAATAATACATGCCATCTTCATTGGGTTGATGGTTGTAATTACCTATGAAGACTAATCCTTCGCGTTGCGCGTAAGTCGTTTCAGGCAGCGGGTGCAGTTGATGAATATTGGGTATCACGGCATACGCTAATTGCGGCAAGGCTTCTTGTAAGTGTTTCGCATCATCATCGGTTACCGTAATCACGCTATCGGCTAATAAGCAATTGGATAATTCTTTACGTTTAGTGGCTTGTGCGTTTTCGGCCAGTTTGGGATCGTTTTCGATCTCGGCTTGACGTTGTTCGCGAATGTAGTGAATGTCTACCGTGTCATAAAAAATCACGGTTTTGGGTGATAATAAACGCAAGAAAGGAATATAACGATGCCCCATGTCTACTCGACAGATAAACGCAAAATCAAATTGCCGCGAAGCCATCGCGTCGCGCAGGTTATAGTTGCCATGAAAAACTTCGATACCTAAGGCTTCTAGTGCGTGACGGTATTTAAACTGACTGTCCAAGTTATCTGGGATAAAGGTGATGCGATATCCCAAATTGGCCCAGATTTTTAATAAGGTGTACAAACGCAAGGAGCCAGAGTCTTCATCAAACATGGGCAAGGTGGCATCAATCACTAATACGCTGGGTTGCTGTTCTGGGTTTAACTGATAGCCCAGCGGCATAAATGGAGACGTGTGTGTCGGTAGCTGCGACTGAAAACGGTGATAAAAGTATTCACTGTCTTGGTTGTAATCTGAATCCGTAAAGGCAGGATAAGGTTGATCCTGTTCATAACAGAATGCGGCTTCATAAACGGCCTGATAGGATTGCGTTTTCAATTGCCAAATCAATTCTGTCACTTGGTACATGGGCGTGCGGTAAGCACGCACGCTGTCGATATCAATCTCAGATAAAGCGGCCTGTTTGAGCAAGACTAATTGACTACTCGCGGCAAGAATGGTGCGCCGATATCCATAATAAGGATGATCAGCAGGTTGCCCCGCTAAATGGGTATGCAATAAACCATCACGCATTAATAGGGCATAACCGGCTCGGATTCTGCCATCGCTGTGTTTTTCTAAAGGCACTAACAAGCCCGCTTCGGGGCAATCACTCAACATCTCTATTGCCCGTTCCACGATATCTGCTTGTGGTATGGCTGTCAGTTCACAACACCATATATATTCAAGCGATTCAAGCGATTCAAGCGATTCAAGCGATTCAAGCTGTTTCGCTTTTTGCCCCCATTCCAGTATGAGCGGTAAATCAACATGCTCTGCTGTACTGTCTAAGGTGGTAAGGTGATGTTGTTCACAATACGCTTGTAAATCGGGATTGAATTGTCCACATAGCACCATTTGTCCAGTGATATCGGCCTGTTTTAAGGCCGTTTCGAGTGCCCTGAAAAACACTTGCACGTTCAATAGCGGTGTTGATTCGCTTATCCCACACACGACGACGCCATGCTCAGCCGATTCGGCACTTAATCGTGCGGGCACGGGAAGAGCTAACAAACTGTCTTGTATCCAAGTCGGCAAGCTTTGCGGTGAAATCGGTTCGGGTAAGGATTGCGCCTGATCAACATCAGGTTGTTTAGGATGACACCACACTGCAATACTGGAATGATCGGTGGCATCGGGTGAGTCGATTTCGACTTGATACGTTTTGCCTTTGGAATCCGCTATCGCTTCAAAGCGAATGGGATAAAAATAGTTATCAAAAACGTCTACCCCTTCTATGTCAATGACGCGCAGCGGTGTTTTCGTTTCAAAATAACGGATGATGACGCGCACTTGACACGTATTAATGCGTAGACAGGTGCCTAATAAGATATCCAGTTCAAAGAAGTCATCTAAAGTACAATGGATGGTAAACGCGACAACGACATTCGTCGTCAATATGACAGGCACTGTGCCTAATTCGTTCACCCCTTCCATCACGCTTTGCTTTTCAGGTGTGCCGGCAATGCTCTTAAATGTGGGAGACACCGTTGACAACGGACGTGCTGGCGGCAGTTCTGAAATATGGCTAACCTCATGTTTTTGCAGCACATTTAATCCGAGTTGCGGGCTAATGGCTGTCTTGGTGGTAGCCCAATACTGTTCTGTTTGTGAAAACCAATGCTCGACTTGTTTTTCAATCTCTTGTACAAGCGCAGCATAACGGCGTACTTGGGGCCAGCGCGAAGCCAAAATCAGCTGAATCAAATCCGTTAATTGGGTACGCAATTGAGTACGCACATTATCAGACTCAGTCTGTATCGGCTCAATTTGCGCGGTGAACTGTTGTTCTAATGCCTCTAATTGTGCTGCTTTCCCGCGAATCCAATCTAGGAAACGTTGATAATCATCGATCACGTTACCGGATACGCTGGCTAATGCGTAATTGGGTACCGGTTTTGACAAGAAAATTTTCTCAAGGGCGGCCGGTGTCAGGCCGACAGCGACTTGCTGACTGACTTCATGCAGACTTTGTTGGAGCGATAAGCATTGCTGTTGTTCTTGTTGTGATTCAGCCAACAATTCAGCATAACGTTTATCCTGCTCATCCAAACGAGTTTGCCGTTCATCCATGACTTCTAGCATCTCGGCCTGTTGCTGCTTGAAATGCTTTTCTTGTTGCGTATAGGCAGATTGCAATTGATCATATTGATCCGCACTATCGGATTGCAACTGCTGAGATTTCTCTTTCCATTCAGAGTGCAACTGGGCCCGCTGTTCTGCCTCTTCAGATTGCAACAGTTCATATTTCGCCATCCAATCAGACTGTAAGCAAGTATAATCTGATTGCAAACGTTCATACTTGCTTGTCCAATCCGACTGTAACTGCGTGAGCTGTTTAGCGTGTTCCGACTGCAACTGCTCATACTTGCGACTCCAATCAGACTGTGATTGAGTATGTTCAGATTGCAACTGCTCATACTTGCGACTCCAATCAGACTGTGATTGACTCTGTTCCGCTTGCAACTGCTCATGTTTGCGCGTCCAATCGGATTGCAACTGCTCTAATTGTTTAGCCTTGTCTGCTTGCAACTGTTCATACTTGCAGCGCCAATCGGCTTGTGATTGGTTATGTTCCGTTTGCAATTGCTCATACTGGCTACGCCAATCGGCTTGTGATTGGTTATGTTCCGTTTGCAATTGCTCATGCTTACGTTTCCAATCCGATTGTGATTCACGATGTTCGGATTGTAATTGATCATACTTGCGGCCCCAATCCGACTGTAATTGCGTCTTTTCTTGTTGTAATTGTTGAAGATTTCGGCGCAATTCTTCCACAGTTTGCGTACTTTGGATCACTTGCAATTGTAAATCCTGTTTTTCCACCGTGGTATCTTGCATGATGCCACGACGCTCTTGACTCACGCGCCAATATTCCGCCAAGTATTGCAATTGCTTAGCTGCCGGCAACGGCATCAAGTGTTTTTCTAAAAACTGCCGATAAACCTCTCGCCAACGTTGTTGATCACGGCTTTGCGTAATCTGGGTATTGCCCCAAATCGCATAATCCGTTGTCATGGAATTAACGTGATAAAACGAAGTATGTAGGGATAAGCGCAGTAAGACATCCCAATCTTCAAACATATCAAACGATTCATCAAAACCGCCGACTTCTATCCATAAAGCCTTATTAATCAATAAGTTAATCAATGGGATATAGTTTTCATAGCGCAACCGTTCAGCATCATAAGGCTCATTAAATTGACCGATTGCCTTTTCTTGCAAGATGACTTTATCGCCCAAGGTATCTCTTTTGAGCAAACGACAACCGGAATAGGCGACTTTGGCATCAAAAGCCAACATGGCTTTTTCTAAACGTTGCAGATGATCGGGCAAGAAGCGATCATCATCATCCAAAAAAGCAATGACATCGCATTGACTGGCTTGTACGCCTTGATTACCGGCCCGCGCCCTGCCTTGATTCGTGGCATTATTGATCAGGTGAATCAGCAATTCTGAAAACCCGTTCACGACATCATCAATAGCCACTCCACCATCATTGACGACAATCACTTCATTAGGCCGTCGATCTTGTTCAAGCAAACTTTGTAAACTACGGGCGAGCAGGTGAGGCCGATCCTTAGTACGCACAATCACCGCAATACGCAGCGCGGTTGGAACGGTTTTATGACGACGAATTTGAGGTTCCGGTAAATGACGTGGCATCGTTTAAATAGATTCCTTTATGTTGATGGTGAATTCAATTTTAATTTGACGTTTTGCGTAAAGGTGATCAATTAGCCAGATTTGTGAGATAGGCTTTGTGTTTTTAGTGCGAAGCGTGAGATTTTATTTCACGCTTCGCGCAAAGGCGCAAAGTTGTAAGTGTTTTTGTAGGGTGGGCAAGCGGGTGCCACGATTTTCGTTCATTTTTCATACCCTATCACTGAACGATTCGACAATACTTTATTTTTTGGAACAGCGCAAAATCAGTCTCATCATGAGAATCAGCGTTCTATCCCGTTATATTGCCCCGCCGAAACGCTTCACAGCTTGACCGGATTCGTCAAAACACTGTTGACAAGTCCCTGGGAAAGCTTGGATAAACAGATTTAACATTTCAGGATTGTCCTGAAAAACGGTTATCCAAACTGACCAAAATCCTTTGGCTTGAGCTAATCTTTTCACGGTTCTAATGGTTGCGCCATTTTGTAAATCAGTATAGGCTTCTTTAGCAATTTCCCAAGCTTCACGACGTTGAAGTAAACGAGGATCATTTTCAGGACAAGTCTTCTGGCTTAAATTAAAAAGTGCGAGGCTTTTTAAAGCTAAACGCTGTTGTTCTGGTGTCAGTTTTGGATTAGGCCTGATTGAGCCCTCTTCCCCATATTCAAAAGCCAGAAAAGTATTATCTTGATCTGGCCAGTAATATTCTGTTGCGATAATATTTGTATTCCCTTTTGCACTATTACAATGAACACAAGCTAACAAAAAGTTATTCCAGTCTAATTTCTGTTGAGGATGATGATATTTGGGTTGTATGTGTTCTACATGCAGCCCTGCTGGTAAGTGCATTTCGCAATATGAACAATATCTCCCCAATCGTTCCTTTAAATAAGGACTCGCTTCTTGATATTTCATAAAACGGATTGGTTTTCCAGTGTCATCAGTGGGTTGTTCACCACGTTCAACGGGACGCATTGTCATCTCCTAATCCAGCTACCTCACGTTTCATTTCTAGGAAAGCATGATAGGCAATGTTATCACTATAAGGTGCCGATAATTCATCTAAACGCGCTTTGACTCGCTCAAGTTCCTCTGGTGCCCTCTCCTTAGCGTGTTCTAATAGCCGATAATATTCTCTTGCCACTTCCATCATTTTTAAGCGGCCTTCGCTTTGCGGTGAGTTAGCCACTCCCATAACCCATTCTAAAATGTCTTCAACTCCTTTATTGTAATAGTCGCCAATCTGTTCATCGTTCAAGTTAATCACTTCACCCGGTTTTAAAGATTGAATGATAATGGGAGAATGGCTTGTGGCAATGAACTGAATTTTAGGAAAGCTCGTTTTTAATTGCTCGACTATTGTTCGTTGCCATTCGGGATGTAGATGTAAATCAATTTCATCAATGAGTACGATGCCTGGCGTTTCGAGGGCCGCTTTTTCGCCTAAATGTGAATTTAAAACGGCCGCTCGATAGGCAATATCGGCTACCATTGTCAATATAGTCCGCTGTCCATCGCTTAACAGATAAGCAGGCAGGGTTTGCCCATTCCCAAACCGTGCGATAAGCCCATCCAATTGCACACTAAAATAAAGCGATTCACAGCCTTCTAAACAATTTTTGACAGCATCCCGTAAGCCTTCTAACACAAAAAGCAATGCTTGCCGCTGTGAGGCCTCAATTTCCATGGTTTTTATCCAACCCATCAGCATTTTTTCATTGGAAGCCGTTTCCAAACAGTCCACATATCCTGAAGTAGGCGATCCGGGTTTAACCAATTCGACTTTATCTTTTTTCTGAAGCCAAAGTCTCGCTGTACTATAGTAACTCAATAAAGGCAATACAACAGGCTCGCCATCTCTTACTTTTTTCTGTAATTGTTCACCATATTGTCTGATTGTTTTAGCATATTGGCGTGTGGTTTTGCCCTGTTTTTTATTTAAACGACGTTCCCAGCTTAGGGTGTTTGAATCATTAATCTGTCCAACACACTGCACAATAGCCGGATGTTGTGGAATAAGTTCAGTAATTTGACCCGATTGGCGGTAAACCTGACGAACTTCTTCCTCTTTGATGGAACGAGAAGCAATCCCATCAAAGCCGAGCAACAGCCCACCCATGCTCACCGCTAAAGCATCTAATATCGCTGTTTTACCACTCCCATTATTACCAATTAATACATTAAATTGAGGTGAAAAATGCAATTTTTTGTATTCAAAACCTTTAAAATTTTGCACCTCAAGAGACTTAATTCTCATATCATCATCTCCTATAAAATCTATCAGTTATCAGTTTCACATTTAGCTTCGCTGGCCTTCGGCTCACGCTAAAGTTTCGCTTCGCGAAACTTTAGCGTGAAATACAGTTTTGCGCGCAAAACTTTTGCGTGAAAATCAGTTTCACATTTAGCTTCGCTGGCCTTCGGCTCACGCTAAAGTTTCGCTTCGCGAAACTTTAGCGTGAAATAAAGTTTTTGCGCGCAAAAACTTTTGCGTGAAAATCAGTTTCACGCAAAAGTTGCGCGCAACTTTTGCGTGAAAATCAGTTATCAGTTATCAGTTGCGTTAATGAACCGTAAAAAAAATAGAACACAGATTTGACTGATTATCATGACACCGCTGATTTAATCAATCTTTGCGCCGAAGCGCCTTGGCGTGAGATTTTATCTCACGCTTCGCGCTTCGCGCTAAGAACTATAGGCCTCAAAAAAAATCGCGGCCCGCGCAGGGCGCGGGCCGAAACCCCCTCACTTCAAACTTAAGATTAAAAAATAGCACTTTGGCAAACAATACCCTTTCAAAAGAGTAAAAGAGTAAAAAATCCCAGTGTAAAGTGCTAAAAATCAAGAGGTTACAGTGCTAAGTCCGCGCAACCACGGAAACCGAGGTCCCAGTTGTGGTCGTCCGACGAGTACCTGAGACGGTTGGCAGCACGACAGAGGTTCGGGTTGTTGTAGAACGAGCCGCCACGAAGCAGACGTTCATTTTTACCCTGTTTTTCCCAATTACTGCCATCAGTCGGTGCTTTTTCATAATTCTTATGCCAAGGATCGGCACACCATTCCCAAACGTTGCCTACAGTGTCATATAAACCAAAGGGATTTGGATCAAAAGAACCGACTGGGGAAGTTTGTTTGCCACTCCATTGACTGCCGCTGTTATCACAATTGGCACGATTTTGACCGATTTCATTTCCCCACCAATAATTGGTATCCGTGCCAGCACGAGCGGCATATTCCCACTCGGCTTCACTGGGTAAACGATAAGGTTTGCCGGTTTGTTTTGTTAGCCATTTGAAATAAGCGACGGCAGCCTCCCAAGATACATTGATCACTGGGCGATTATCACGCCCCCAGCCCTTATCACTGGGTTTCTTTCGATTAACTGCTGCTTCACAAAATAGATCATATTCAGCAAAGGTAATCGGATAACGCGCCATTGCAAAGCTTTTTAGTGAGACTTGATGTACTGGTTTTTCATCAGCAGCACCTGTGCCTTGAATATCGCCCATCCGAAATGTGCCAGCCGGAATAATGATCATTTCAGGGCCTTCGCCTCCGTCTTTTAAGGGATCACGAAATACCGTACCGGGTTTTGCGGAGGGTTTTGTACCCGCTTTTGATTTCCGTGGCTTCTTGGCGGGTTTGGGTTGTTCAACAGGCTTGGGTTTGTTGGGATTTAATACCAAGGGGTGACTTTCGGCTAATTGGTTTTGTGGCAAGACATTGTCATTGAGTGCCCAGTGTGAGGGATATTGGCAACCTAATTTGGATAAGTAGGCTGGCGTTTGCCAACCGACATAATAGATGCCATTCTCTTGAAATAACATCGGTTCCCAGGGATGATCAACGACTGGAATGGTGATGTATTCTAAGGGTGAGATGTCTTGCAAGACGTGACGCGGATTTTTTGAGCGCATTGGGCGTGGCGCTTCAATCATGGCCGAGGAGAGCAGGGGTTCTTTCTGCACTTTTTGTAGGGGTTCTAAAAGTTGGCGTATTTCGCGTAAGTCATTGAAGTATTGCGGTTTTTGGGTGTCAAGGGTGTCTATGCCATCTAAATTGACGGCGTATAAGATGGTGTCTGACAGTCGCTCAATATGGACTTTCATGTCTTTCATGTCGGTGGCGATTTGTTGTAAGTATTTGTCTTGTTTGTCGCCGAACATGAGATTGCTGATACATTTGGAGGCATCGTAAGTGGCGGCTAATGCGTCAACTATCGTAATGATGGTGTCGATCATAGTCGTGTAATAGGCTCTTTTATGAAGTAAAAATAATAACGCAAGAGGCGCAAGAGGCGCAAGGATAATTCATTTTCATTATTTTCAAAGAGGGTGGGCAACCACGTTGCCCATTCGACATTTTTAATGGTGGGCAACATAAAGACGTTACCCACCCTACATTGATCTATTATGATTTTAATGGTGGG
>Ga0164315_10000271_pt1 | contig 33988 bp, 33 predicted proteins | sample GuaBasSedimGuay6_FD_113737 | JGI IMG/M metagenome (GOLD analysis project Ga0164315, IMG submission 113737) | Subseafloor sediment microbial communities from Guaymas Basin, Gulf of California, Mexico - Guay6, Core 4569-2, 0-3 cm | ecosystem: Environmental > Aquatic > Marine > Hydrothermal vents... | reverse complement strand
GGAGGACGAAAATAAAGATGTAGTGCAGAACAATAAACCGCCGTGGTTATCTCTTGAAAATTATCCGTAAACTAATCAGAGATTGCCACGCTCGCAGGCTCGCTCGCAATGACTGGGTTTTTTCTCGCAATGACTGGGATTTTATTTTTTAATTGTTGTTGTATTTTATTTAAAAAAATACTACCTTAAACTCAGTGCCTTTAATGTCAAATAAATCAATGCATGATTCTGTCAGCTCATACTCACCGCTATTGTCTTTTAAGTAATCTATTTTTTCTTTATTGCTTAAATTTTTAGTCTTATGTTGAATATCTTTAAGGTAAACACCAACATTCCACAATGAACGCAAATCATCATCGGAGTCTCGTATAGCACATATTTTATCAATATCATTTAACATCTCTCTTATAGTTTTGCTAAAACTCCAAGCCTGCTTAAACTCTATACCAATAAAAGATGATGTATCACAATTTTTTTTTCTAAGCCAAAAATCAATGGTTGCACTATTTTTATCAGTTTTTCTTTTGTCGCAGTCATAAGAACACTCTCTGCCCCATTCTGCCACTTTTTTATGTCTATCTAAATAAAGAGCAAACTCAACCTGCCACCAAGTTTCCCAACCACGTATCCTGTCATCTTCTTCTTTTAGATTGTTAAATAATTTTAATTTTTCAACAATATCTTTTTGTTTGAAAAAGTCTTTTACCAAAGATAATACAAATTCCCCATCTTGTTTTACTGTCATAATATTTCTCCTAAAAAATTAAATTAAAAATTACTACTTTATTTGCCATGGTTTATTTAAGTTTTAAACTATGGAAAATCAGGTGGTATGCTGCTACTGCCAGCATCTTTCATAAAATCAGCATGTTTTGTTACCTTATCAACATTCCATCCTGACAAATCTTGATTAAAAGATTCAGCTTCACGAAACATATTCTCCATATTAGTTACATTAGAGGTATCCCAGTCTGATATATCTTGGTTAAATGCTTTTGCACGATAAAACATAAGTTTTGTAAAAATAACATTAGAGAGATTCCATTTTGATATATCTTGATTAAAAGAATCAGCTCCATAAAATACATCTGCCATATTGGTTACATTAGAGGTGTCCCAGCCTGATATATCTTGGTTAAAATGTTTTGCATAACTAAACATTTGGCTTATATCAGTTACATTAGATACATCCCATTGGCTTACATCACCATTAAAATTAACAACACGAGCGAATGCTCGGCTTATATCCTCAACCTCTGATAAATCTGGCTGATCTATGGCATTGATTTTTAAATCTTCTTCACTATCAACATCCCATTTACGAGCAAAAGCATACTTGAAAGTTTGCCACTTTTGATTGCCCCATTGCTCAACAGAAATTATTTTATTATCATGTTTGTAGTTTGATTGACATACTTTTGAAACATCTAAACACGAATTTATCCCTGGGAATGTGCCACTTATTTTTACCGTATATAAACCAGCAGAGTCGTATGTATGGTTAGCATTATCTGTGTTGTTATGGGTTATTGTGCCATCGCCCCAGTCAATTTCATAATCGTAAGTATAACCTTGCACTTGTTTTTATTGTGATTTGGTTGTCATCGGTTATATCATTGATATTCCAAGTGGTAAAAAAACTTGTCGTGTCTGATAAAATTGGTCTATTCTCTGTTGGGGTTGGTGTGTTGCTACTGCTACTACCGCCTCCGCCACCACCGCCGCAAGCAAACAATAAAGTTGGCAAAAAAATAACAATAAAAAGTTTGATTATATTGTTGATGATTTTGTCTTTCATAAATTTTATTTCTCAAAAGTAAAAAGATGTCTATTGTAAGTTATAAATTTGTAAAAAGCAACTTATTATCACTTTTTTTCGCTATCGGAAATCCCCTCAAAAGCAACATAATAATGCTTTTTATATTAACTTGACAGTTAAATACATACATTCAACTTTATATGGGAACTAACAAGGGGACATGTCCCCTTGTCAAAAGAAAGATTGTTAATTTTTTAGGTAAAATATGTCGTATTATCAAAAACAGTATGTTCGTGATGAATTTGCAGATAGGTTATCGCAGGCTTTAAAAATGTATTCAGGAAGAAGAACATCAAAAACTGTAATATCAAAAAGATTTGGGGTAACCCGTCAAGCATTGAATCGTTGGATGACAGGTGAGACAATGCCCCACCAAGCACGAATGCCAAACATTGCTGAGACTCTGGGGGTATCGCTTGCATGGTTGCGTGATGGCACAGGAGAGATGTTAGTTGATCGGGCGGTTGTGATTGATGAAAAAAATAAAATTGCAATTATCAATATTACTCCACAGGAGCGAGATGTTTTGTTGGAATACCGCAAATTAGAACATTCTTTGCAAGATGCGGCTCGGCAGTTGATTAAAAACTTGCAATAGGCTTGAGATTTTTTGTAAATGGGTATTTTTTAAGGAAGTTCTGATTAAATCCCAATAATCCGTCATTGAATTGCCACGATACGGAAAATCCAACCATCCATCCACATGCACAGATTCGCTTTTATCCATTATTCTCCGGTTGCTAACACAATCAATTCATAATACAGAGACTGCCCTGTTACATAAATGGATACTGAATCTAAGTTCAGCATGACGGTTTTGGTGGCAATCAGCATTTGTCATAATGGTGTAATGGTATTAAGTTTTAAGGATTAAGTTTTAAGGATTAAGTTTTAAGGATTAAGTTTTAAGGATTAAGTTTTAAGGATTAAGTTTTAAGTTTTAAGGATGTTATGGTTGATTCAACCACAAAGCTACATCTTTACTATGGTATGATAAAATAGCATCGGCACCTGCTCTTTTGATTGATAATAAAGTCTCTAATACTGTCTTTTTCTCATCGAGAAATCCGGCATTAGAGGCAGCTTTAATCATAGAATATTCACCACTTACATTATAAGCAAAAACAGGGGTTTTAAAATTTTGCTTGATTTTATAAACTATATCAAGATACATCATTGCAGGTTTTACCATTAAGATATCCGCACCTTCTTGTATGTCCATTCCTGCCTCATACAAAGCCTCATCTGAATTTGCAGGATTCATTTGATAAGTATTTTTATTCGCTTTACCTAAATTTTCACTATTATTTAGAGCATCTCTGAATGGTCCATAAAAAGATGAGGCGTATTTAGCACTGTATGATAGAATTTTGGTGAGTGGAAAATTGTTAGCCTCTAAGGCACGTCTGATTGAGATTATTCTGCCATCCATCATATCAGATGGGGCAACTATATCAGCACCTGCTTCACTGTGACATAAGGCCTGTTGCACTAATACTTGTATCGTTTCATCATTTAAAACATATGATTTGTTATCTATTATGCCGTCTTGTCCGTGAATTGTATAAGGGTCTAATGCTATGTCGGTAATAACCAGAATATGAGGGAAGTTTTTTTTTATCTCTTTTATTGTCTGGGGGATTAAACCCTGTTGATTGTAAGCTTCTTTGGCTTTTAACGATTTTTTATTTTGTGATATTATAGGAAAAAGTGCGATGGCTTTGATGTCTATTGTTACTAACCGCTCTATTTCTTTTAATAACAAATCAGAAGATAAACGACAAATTCCTGGCATCGATTTTATATCTTGTTTTTTGTTTTTGCCCTCGATGACAAACATCGGATAAATTAAATCATCGGTGGTTAGTTTATTCTCACACACAAGAGATAAGATTGCCGATGAATCTCGCAAGCGTCTTTTACGCACAAGAGGATAGGATTGATTGATTTGCACGGAATTATTTGACCTTGATAGTTAAAAATGGCTTGAAATTTTGCCCTAATTTATTTTGAGCAAAATGTAGGGATTTGGGAGTTACAAAAGGACCCAATTGCACTCGATGATATTTTAATCCTTGGATTGTGACTGTTTTTATGGCAGGATTTAACCCTAACAATAGAATGCCAGCTCGCATCGCATCTGCATCTTTGAGGTTTTTAAAAGATCCTGTTTGCACCAAATAAGTGGCACCAGGAGCAAATGATGTTTTATATTTTTTTTGTTTAGCGGGCTTTACAATCTTTGATTTTTTTGGTTTTTTAGGTTTTACAATTTTGGGTTTTTTGGTTTTTTTTGGTTTTTTAGGTTTTACAGTTTTTGGTGTTGTATTGGGTATTTTTCCATCTGGTAATATGTTGTAAAAATCAAAATTACTTTGACTATCTTCTTCTAAAATTTTGACATCATCTGGCAATGGTGGGTTAATAAGGCTATCATTAAGAGTCGAATCTTCTATGTTTTTTTCAGAATCCTGTTGTGGTGATGATTGATTATACTCAGGTTGAAGCAGGCGATCCAACTCTCCTTGTCCTGGTTTCATTTTGCTAAGATACATGATGAATCCTATGAAGGCTATCACCAGCATTCCCATAATGATCATGCCCCATGGTGGCATCCGAGTTTTTTTTGTGTTTCTTGTTGTCATATTTATTTACATTTTTTCTGCGGCTTTTAATCCTAATAGTTTCAAGCCATTTTTAAGGACAATAGCCACAGCAGAGATTAGGGCCAAACGTGCATACCTTGTATCATTTCTATCACAGCTTAAAATAGGAGTGCTATTATAAAATATGTGTAATAACTTTGCTAATTGTTGCAAATAATAACATAATTTATGTAAATGGGTAGTATTTACTATCATATTAATTTGTTGAGGGAATTTTTCTAAACTTGCAATCAAGTCTTTTTCTGTTTTTTGTTCTAATAAATGAAAATATTGTTGGATATTGTCATTAGATGAATATATTTTATTTTCTTGCTTTGCTTTTTTTAAAATGCTACAAATTCTGGCATGAGCGTATTGAATATAATAAACTGGGTTATCTTGGGTTTTTTGCTTGGCAAGCTTCAAATCAAATTTCATATGTTGGTCGCATTTTCGCATTAAATAAAAAAACCTAGCAGCCTCTGTGCCAATCTCATTGCGTAATTCTTTGAGGGTCACAAATTCACCACCACGAGTTGTCATAGGTAATTGAATCTCTCCCCTATAAAGAGAGGCAAATTGCACCAATATTATTTTGAACTTACTCTCGTCTTCTCCCAAAGAAGCGATGGCAGCTCTCATTCTTGCCATATATCCGTGATGATCTGCTCCCCATATGTTAATTATTTGATCGTAATCTCGTTGGTATTTATCGACATGATAGGCAATATCAGTAGCAAAATAAGTAAGTTGTTTATTGTCTTTTATCAACACTCTATCCTTGGTGTCTCCCATTTTTGTCGATGAAAACCATAAAGCACCGTCTTTTTTGTATGTTCTTTTATTGATATTTAGTTTTTTAATTATTTTATCAATATGATTTCCTGCAAACAAAATTTTTTCAGAAAACCAATTATTATATTCCACACCAAATAATGATAGATCTTTTTTGATATCGTTTAATATGGTTTTTAGTGCCGTCTGAAAAACTATGTCAAAATTACGAGTCTGCAAAAAATCTTTGCAAAAAAATATTAACTCGTCCATTTGTGATTCTATATCATCAGAGTTTGAATCAAATTTTGGTAATTTGTTTGATTCTATCGAAAATCTATCATTGTATTCACGGTGTAGTGTAGCGGCAATATCCCATATATAATCTCCTTGATAGGCATTTTTAGGGAAATTTATATTTTTTTCTCCACAAAGGTCTAAATAACGCAACCATACACTTATTGATAATATATCCATCTGTCTGCCAGCATCATTGACATAATATTCACATTCAACAGCAAAACCTGCAAACTTAAAAACACTTGCCAAAGAAGATCCAAAAGCTGCTCCTCTTCCGTGTCCGACATGCAAAGGTCCTGTCGGGTTTGCCGAGACAAATTCTAATAAAATTTTTTGCCCTTCGCCAATTTTTAATCTGCCATAATCATTTTTTAAGTTTAATATGCTTTCAATTAGGTCTGTTTTTGCATTATGGCTTACAAAAAAATTTATAAAACCTATGCCACCTATTTCTATCTTTTCAATCATCGGATGAGATGGCAAATTATCAATTAAATTATGAGCTATATTTAAAGGTGAATCCTTGAGATGTTTCGCAAGTTGTAAGGATACATTGCAAGAATAGTCACCGAGATTTTGGTCGACAGGATTGCTGATAACTATTTTAATGTTACTGCTCTGCAATGTAGTATTATATTTTTTAATTATAATGTCTAAGCTTTGTTGCAATAAATTATAACATACATCTTTCACAATAATTTTTGGAATAAAAAAATATGTATTATACTTTTTTTATAGAATAATAATATGCCTTTTAAGGGTGCGATGTTATTATGCATACCTAACAAAATAATAAAAAATTATTCTTTATGTTATAGTTGTAGTTTTTTTGGATAAATTGTTATGAATACCAATATCATTAAAAAATCATATTTATTGTTACCTATGCTATTTGTGGCTATAAACCCATCATTCGCCAAGGATCGCCCTATCCAGCTTCAAGTTATGACAAGCACAGTAGGCACAGGAATTCACGGCGGTTATCATATAAATGATAAATTTTATGTAGGGTTAGACCACACCTCTTATGATACAAAAATAGATGATGATAGCTCGAATAGCTCAGTTGAAGTAAAGTTAAAATTTAATACCAATATACTTTTGGCAAGATATGCTCCATTTGGTAATGTTTTTTATCTGCAAGCAGGGCTGGTTAATCGCTCGTGGGATGTTGATGCTGTAGGCACAGAAGAGATTGGTGACTCAGGTGTGGTTGCCAGAGTTGATGCGAATGTTAGTTTTCCATCAACCGCTCTCAATGTCGGTGTCGGTTGGAATTGGATTGCAAAATTTGGTCTATCAGGTGGCTTTGGTGTAGGCATAATAAATGGTGGTGCACCAGAAGTAGATTTGTCTGTTAACAACAACACAATATCCGATGCTGACATCAAAAAAGAAGAGGATGAGTTTGAAGATGATCTTTCAGCATTCTCAACATTCCCTTATTTGCACGGCTTTATCGGTTATAACTTCTAAATGAATTTATATTTTAATCTGTGTCTGTTACCTTACCGTTTTACGATAGGGGCAAACAAAGCACCACAGATTAAAAATTATTGACAGTGATTTATGGAGCAGATGTATTTATACTGATAGCATGAATCTCTTCTTTTAAGAGGGCATTTAATGTAGCATAAATCATTTTGTGCTGCTCTATTATAGGTTTATCCGTAAATTTTGCTGATTTGATATAGATTGTATAGTGTCCAGCACTATTAGAGTTTTGTGAATGTCCTTGATGGGCAGCAGAATTATCCTCTATTTTAAAGTCTATTGGTTTAAATTCTTTAATCAACAACTCTTTGATTGTCTCTAATCTTTTCTCTGGTGTCATCATCATGATTATTTTAAGTTTTTATTGTGGCTTTCTCACATTGAGATTTTAAATCCCCTGATTCACTCATTTGTACCACAATATCACAACCACCTACTAATTCTTTATTGATATAAATTTGGGGGAATGTAGGCCAATTTGCATATTGAGGTAGGGTATTAAAAATATCAGCATCAATTAGAATATTGACAGCAAAATATTCTATCCCTGTTTGTTTTAATGCCTCAGATGCACGGGCTGAATAACCGCACATAGGAAACTTAGGGTCGCCTTTCATAAAAATTACAATAGGATTCTCTTTGACTATTTTGTCAATTCGTTGCAATGTATTATCGTTCATAAATTCTCTAAAAAATAAAATAAATGGTGCCGAGGGTCGGACTCGAACCGACACTGAGTTACCCCAACTGGATTTTGAATCCAGCGCGTCTACCAATTTCGCCACCCCGGCTACATAATAAAAAAAGTTGCTTATTGTATATGGTTTTAAAAATAAATTCAACCTTATAGTTTAGATAGTCAAGATAAAATAAAAAGTGGATGTTAACCAAAATAGCCGTTAAGAGTATCGAGCCTTGAACAAGAGTTCTAAGGCGGGATTCATAACACAATTTAGGCTTCTTAAGATAAAAATCAAAATAGCACACCACTGCGATTAAATATTATCCCTTATATTAAAAAGTATAGTTCAAGAAATTAAATACTCATCTCGCACAATCCAGCTAACATCCAGCGAATATAATAACATAAATAAAGCAAAAATGTAAAAGAATTTGAAGAGAGGAGCATTAAATTTTTTAAAACCATATGGGGGGGTTTTTTTTGTTACTTGAATTGAAGTTACAAAAGTTTCAATTAACATAAACATCAAAACGAGTCCTTTTATTTTGTAGATTATGGTGTGGTGTTTGCAGAACAGGATTTTTTAATCTTCTTTTTAAAACAACTTTGTAGGCTTTTTTTAATGATAGATTCAGCAAATTGAGAGTATTTTTTTCATTTTGTTGTTCGCTTTTATCTGCATAGGCAAGTTTTAAGAGTTGCATATTTTTTTGTGGTTCGGCATTATTTTTACTTCTCTGCCACATAGGATCTAAGTAAATAACATCAACACATTCTTTGAGTTTATTTAAATATTCTATTGCATTACCATGGATGAGTTGAATATTATAAGGATTATGTTTTTTAAGGGCATTTTTAAGCAAAATATATAATGGTAAAAACCTCTCAATGCAGATTAAATTTGCTCCATTGTTAGCCAACACAAAACTATCATTTAAAAAACCTGCTGTGCAGTCAATAATTTTAAGGTTTTTTTCTTTATTTAATCCGCAAGCTTTGATTAGGGTCTGGTTTTTGCCACCACCATATTTTGCTCGATGGGAATATTTTCCGCTGTTAAAATCTATGTTGTAATCTGTGGTTTTGGATGTTTGGTGTAGTCGCAAAGACAATCTATCGTTTATATTTAATAACTCTAAACAATCCTCGTCAATATTTTTAATAACTGGAATCTGATATTTTTGGATTAAATCTGATAATTTATCACAATTGCGAGACAAAACAACAAATGGCAACTGCCCCTGTTCCATGTTTTATTTGGTTGTGCGTGATGCTCTTTTTCTCTCATTTTCTTTTAGGAATTTTTTACGAATTCGCAAATTTTTGGGGGTCACTTCGACTAATTCATCATCGTTAATAAATTCAATCGCCTGCTCCAAGGTCATCTGAATAGGTTTGGTAAGCACAATATTTTCATCAGTGCCTGCCGCCCTTATGTTCGTTAGTTGCTTAGCTTTTAGCGGATTTACAACCAAATCATTTTCCCGCGAGTGGATGCCGATAATCATCCCCTCATACACAGCCTCACCGTGTCCTATGAATAACTTACCACGTTCTTGTAGGTTAAACAGAGCATAACCTAATGCTTTGCCAGGAGCCATAGCGATTAAAACTCCGTTATTTCTCTGCCCTATTTTTTCTTTAACCAGCTCTCCGTAGTGATCAAAAATACTATATATCAAACCAGATCCTGATGTCATATTTAAAAATTCGGTGCGAAAGCCTATTAAACCACGAGTTGGCACGATAAAATCTAATTTAACCCTTCCATTACTTTCTTGTTGCATATCCTGTAATTTTGCTTTACGGTTGCCAAGTGCTTCCATCACGGCTCCTTGATGACGTTGTTCAACATCGGCGGTTAAAATTTCATAGGGTTCTTTGGTAATGCCGTCAATTTCTTTGGTGACAACTTTGGGGCGTCCGACAGCCAACTCATAACCTTCACGGCGCATATTTTCAATTAAAATACCCAAATGTAATTCACCTCGACCTGATACCAAATAAATTTCTTTATCTTCTGTTTGCTCCACTCTTAATGCAACATTATGTTTTAACTCGTGTTGCAATCTGTCCCAGATATTACGCGAAGTTACATACTTGCCATCTTGTCCTGAAAAAACCGAAGTATTTGCCTGAAAACTCATCGATATTGTAGGCTCATCAACACTCAAAGCAGGCATTTTTTCAACATTTTCAATATCACAAATTGTGTCGGATATATCAAGATTATCAATACCAGTTATGGCTACAATATTACCTGCATGTGCCTGTGGTATTTCTGTGCGAATAAGACCTGAAAAGCCTAAGATTTTTAATAATCTGCCATCACGAATACTATCTTTTTTGTCAATTATTTTTACTTTTGTGTTGGTTGAAATGCTGCCTCGATTTATTCTGCCAATACCGATAAGCCCTAAATAATTATCATAATCCAACGAGCTAATTTGCATCTGAAAAGTGCCTTTGTCGGATACATCTGGGGCTGGAACATTTTCAATTATGGCATCAAAAATACAGTGCATATCAGAATCTTGGACACTCTCATCCAGCGAGGCTGTGCCATTGATAGCAGAGGCATAGATAACTGGAAAATCAAGTTGCTCGTCTGTGCCATCTAAATCATCAAATAAATCAAAAGTTTGTTCCAAAACCCAGTCCACTCTTGCACCATCACGATCTACCTTATTTATCACCACAATAGGTTTAAAGCCCATATTAAATGCTTTTTGAGTAACAAATCTGGTTTGGGGCATAGGTCCGTCCACAGCATCAACTAACAATAAAACAGAATCCACCATCGATAAAACTCGTTCTACTTCTCCACCAAAATCAGCATGTCCTGGGGTATCTACAATATTTATGCGGTAATCGTCCCACATAAGAGAGGTGTTTTTTGCTAAGATAGTGATGCCTCTTTCTTGCTCTAATTCATTGGAATCCATAACCCGAGTCTGGGGTTCTTTACGGTCTGATAAGGTGCCACTTTGCAATAACAACTTATCAACCAAGGTAGTTTTGCCATGATCTACATGGGCTATAATTGCGATGTTACGAATTTTATCTTGCATTGTATGTTTTGTGGAAAAGTAAAACGAGGCATTATACTTTGTTTTTATTTTAGAATATTGATTTTTTTATTATAGTAGAAAATTTTTGCATAAATTAAGCAAAGGTCTCAATTTAATGGTAAATTTTTATGTTTGCTTGAAAAGAGCGGCCTTGACACACCTTAGAACATCATAGCTATATTCTTTATCCATCTCTTCATATACAGGGCTCAGCGGAAAACTATTACCATCTGAGAATTCAAAAAATACTTCTTTCAAATCTTCTAATTCTTCTTTTTCAATCTCAATAAAGTCATGAATATCTAACAATTCATTGACAATGGCATAAGCAGCATGAGAGTAGATTATGTTTGTTTTTAATTTTCTATCATGGGCAATTTCTTCTGGGCTTTGGCCGTTTTTTAGGGCATCTATGGTGATGCTTATAGTGCTGGAACTGTTAATGGCATCATATTTTTTTAAAACATCTATATAATGCTTGCCGTAGGTTGATAGTTTTTGCTCACCAATGCCCTCAATTCTCGCAAGCTCGCTTAGGCTTTGAGGTTTTCTTTTTATAATTTCGATTAGTGTCGTATCAGAAAAAATCTGATAGGTGGCTACATTTTCTTGTTTTGCTAATTGGGCAGTTGTTTCTTTTAGAACCCCCCACAACCCCTTATCATGTTTTTTAGTCTTAGCACGATTAGAACTTTTGCGAGCAGGTCTGATAGTTTTTCTCAGTTGCAACTGCTCATTACCATCTAAGATATTTTTAGCACCATCGGTCATTTTTAATCCGCCTGCCCCTTTATAATCAACATCAAGCAAACCTCGGGTTAAAAGTTGGCGATATATATCTCGCCATAAAATTAGACTTATATCTTTCCCTATACCAAATACACTTAGTTTATGGTGGTTATGTTCCTCGACCCTAGGGTCGTCATTTTTGCCGATAAGAATATCAATCAGGTAGTTAACTCCGAATTCTTGTCCTGTTTGGTAGACACAAGATAAAGCAGTTTTTGCCTCAACTGTGGCATCATATGTTTCAATTTCAGATAAACAATTGTCACAATTTCCACAAGCCTTGTCATATTTTTCATCAAAATAATTTAAGATGCTTTTTCGACGGCATGATATTAACTCACAATAACCTAATATTGAATCTAATTTAATGTTTTCGATCTCTTTTCTTTCATCAGGGGAATTTGAATTTTTTAAAAGCTGGCGAATAGTTATAATGTCTTGCATGCTGTATGTCATCCAGGCATCAGATTTTAAGCCATCTCGTCCTGCTCTTCCTGTTTCTTGATAATAAGATTCCATACTTTTGGGAAGATTCATGTGAGCGACAAAACGAACATTTGGCTTGTCAATTCCCATGCCAAAGGCGATGGTAGCAACTATAATTATTCCCTCTTCTTTGATAAATCTTTGTTGATTTTGATATCTTAGTTTTTGGGGCATTCCAGCATGATAAGCATAAGCGCGAAGTCCTTTATTAGCAAGCCAGGCAGCAGTATTTTGAGTTTTTTTACGAGACAAACAATACACGATACCACACTCTTTTGGATGATGTTCTGTTATAAAGTCATACAACCTCTCATTAGCTCTATCGGAAAAATGATTAACTTGATAAAATATATTGGGACGATCAAAGCTGCTGATATATACATCTGCCTTTTCCAAAGATAGTTTGTCAACAATCTCATCTCTTGTTGGCCTATCTGCTGTGGCAGTTAAAGCGATTCTCGGCACAGTTGCAAATTCTTTTTTTAAAATATTCAATTGAATGTAATCAGGACGAAAATCATGCCCCCATTGTGATACACAATGCGCCTCATCTATCGCAAAAAGACAAATTTTGGTTTTGTGCAATAATTTTATAAAATTATCGGTTACAACTCTTTCAGGAGCTGCATATAATAAGTCTAATTTGCCGTCTATAAGTTGTGTTTCTGTGTCTGCTATTTGATGGACATCTAATGATGAATTTATAAAAGCTGCATTGATTCCCAATAATCTTAGGGCATGTACCTGATCCTGCATCAGTGATATAAGAGGAGATATTACAACTGCTGTGCCATCCAATACTATCGCAGGTAATTGATAACAAAGAGATTTGCCACCTCCGGTTGGCATTAATATTAGAGCATCTTTCCCAGATAATATGCTTTTTATTATTGATTCTTGTGGGTTGCGAAAATTACTAAAACCAAATACTGATTTTAAGATTTTACGAGCTTTATCAATCATTGTTAAAAGTAAAAAAAGAGTTGATTATAATTTAAAAAATGTTATTATGCAAATTTTTATTTCAAAGAGAGTTTATTTTATGAAAAATGTATCAATAATTTTATTTTTTTTACTGGGATTAAGTGCCTGTTCAACATCCCCCACTGGCAGATCTCAGTTAAGTTTATTACCTGATAGTGAGTTGAATAAAATGGGTGTGCAGTCTTTTGAAAAAATAAAAAAAGAAATTCCTGCTACCAAAAATAAAAAAATTAAAGCCTATGTCCTGTGTGTGGCAAGATCAATAATCCCCCAAGTAAAACAACAACCTGATCCTAAAAAATGGGAAGTGCAGGTTTTTGCAAGCGATGAAGCTAATGCTTTTGCGTTGCCTGGCAATAAGATTGGAGTTTATGAGGGTTTGTTAAAATATGCTGTAAATCAACACCAGCTTGCAGCTGTAATAGGGCACGAATTAGGACATGTTATAGCTCATCACGGCAATGAACGTGTGTCTCATCAGCTTGCAACCCAGGCAGGTGTAGGAATTCTTGCAGCTGTCGTAGGTGGCACTCAAAAAGGTAACTGGGCAGTCACAGCGGCGGCTTTGGGAGCTCAATATGGTGTTGTGCTGCCATTTAGTCGCAAACACGAATCCGAGGCAGATATGATAGGTGTGGAATTGATGGCAAAATCAGGATTCAAACCCTCAGAGTCCGTGCAATTGTGGAAAAATATGGCAAAAGCAGGCTCGGGTGGACCTGAAATTCTATCAACTCATCCATCAAATGAAACCAGAATAGAAGACCTTACAAAATCTTTAAAAAAAGCTACTCCTATTTACCAAAAAGCCTATAAATCAGGCAAAAGACCTCGTTGCTCGCTGTAAATATTTTGTGAAAGATTTGCAACAATACAGTAATCAACACAAAATAAACCCACTATTAGATGCCCTATCTTCAAGAATAGTGTTCTTAGATGGGGCAATGGGCACCATGATTCAACAACGCAAACTCAAAGAGAGTGATTATCGAGGGGATAAATTTAAAAACTATCATCAGGATATAATCGGCAATAATGATGTTTTATCTCTTACCCAGCCTGACATAATATCACAAATTCATCAAGAATATTTATCAGTTGGAGTTGATATAATTGAAACTAATAGCTTTAATGCTAATTCGATCTCGATGGCAGATTACACAATGGGTAAATATGTATATGAGATGAACTACCAAAGTGCTAAAATTGCAGTTGATGCTTGTTTAAAATTTAACTCCATCAAACCTCGTTTTGTCGCAGGAGTTTTAGGCCCTACATCAAGTACTCTGTCTATGTCTCCTAATGTAGAAGACCCTGCCGCTCGTAATATTGATTTTAATGAACTCAAAAAATCCTATCAGGAGTCCATCAAAGGATTGATTGATGGCGGAGCAGACTTATTATTGGTTGAAACAATTTTTGATACATTAAATGCCAAAGCTTGTGGTTTTGCTATTTTGGAATTTTTTGAAAACAATCAAATCAAAATCCCGATTATGGTGTCTGGCACAATTACCGATGCATCAGGTCGCACATTATCAGGGCAAACAACCGAAGCATTTTATAATTCTTTGCGACATTTAAAACCTATTAGTATAGGGCTTAATTGTGCTTTGGGCGCCAATGAGTTAACTCCATACTTAAGTCAACTATCAAACATTAGTGAGTTTTATATCAGTAGCCACCCTAATGCAGGTTTACCTAATGAATTGGGAGAATATGACGAATCCCCAAAAACAATGGCACAGCATATTCAAAACTGGGGGCAAAAAGGTTTGTTAAATATTGTAGGAGGTTGTTGTGGCACAACCCCTGCACATATATCTAAAATTATCAAAGAAACTCAAAACACCCAGCCTAGAACCATCAAAAAAACCAAAATTACCACCAAATTATCAGGTTTAGAAGCATTTAATATTGATAAAAATTCTTTGTTTGTTAATGTCGGCGAGCGGGCGAATGTTACAGGTTCTGCCAAATTTAAAAAACTAATTACCGATAAAAAATATGATGAGGCATTAAATATTACCACCGAACAAGTAGAAGATGGAGCGAATATTATTGATATAAATCTTGATGAGGCGATGTTAGATAGCAAACAAGAGATGGTAAATTTTTTAAATTTAATTAGCTCCGAGCCCTCTTGTGCAAAAGTGCCGCTAATGATAGATTCATCCAAATGGGAAGTAATAGAGGCAGGTTTGCAATGTGTGCAAGGCAAATCTATCGTAAATTCTATCAGTCTCAAAGAGGGCGAGCAAAATTTTATCAAACAAGCAGAAAAGATAAAAAAATACGGTGCTGCAGTAGTAGTTATGGCATTTGATGAGGATGGACAAGCTGACACCTATCAGCGAAAAATTGATATTTGCGCTCGTGCTTATAATATTTTAACCAAACAACTAAAATTTCCACCAGAGGATATTATTTTTGATGCTAATATTTTTGCCATTGCCACAGGATTAGAGGAGCATCAAAATTATGGGCTGGATTTTATCAATGCCGTTAAAACTATTAAAAAAACTCTACCGCACTCTTTAACATCAGGTGGGGTATCCAACGTCTCTTTTTCTTTTCGTGGTAATAATAAAATCCGCGAAGCCATTCATGCCGTTTTTTTATACCATGCCATAAGTGTAGGTTTTGATATGGGGATAGTTAATGCAGGACTTTTAGAAGTTTACAATCAAATCCCACAAAAATTATGTGATGCTATTGAAACTGTTTTATTTAACAAAAATAAAGATGCTGCCGATAATTTAATAACAATTGCCACAGAATATCAACAAAACAAAACCCAAAGTAATAAAAAAATTAAAACCAATCAATGGCGAGAATTAGAGATTGAAAAAAGAATTGAATATGCACTAATAAATGGCATCAATAAATATATAATCCAAGATACCGAAGAGGCAAGATTAAAAGCTAAAAACCCCATTGAAGTGATTGAAAAAACTCTCATGAATGGGATGAGTATTGTAGGTGATTTATTCGGTGAGGGTAAAATGTTTTTGCCCCAGGTCGTAAAATCAGCCCGGGTTATGAAGCAATCTGTGGCATATTTACAACCATTTATTGAAGCGAATAAATCAGCGAATGAGGCTACCAATAATGGCATCATTTTATTAGCTACGGTCAAAGGAGATGTGCATGATATTGGTAAAAATATTGTCGGTGTGGTGTTAGGATGCAATAATTATAAAATAATTGATCTAGGGGTTATGGTAGATCGAGAGACAATATTAGATCAAGCAAAAAAACAAAAAGCAGATATTATCGGTTTATCAGGCCTTATAACCCCATCATTGGATGAGATGGTAGCGATTGCCGCTCTTATGCAAGAGAAAAGATTAAATATTCCACTTATGATAGGGGGGGCTACTACCTCAAAAATTCATACCGCCGTTAAAATATCTCCTCAATATGATGGAGCAGTTATATATGTGCCAGATGCATCCAAAGCTGTCGGAGTAGCGAATTTGTTATTAGGCAAAAATGCACCAGATTTTATTTTACAAACAAAATCTGAATATAAAGAGCTTGCCGAGCAGCGATTAAAAAGACAAAAAAAACATAGTTTAATCTCTGTCGAAGAGGCTCGTAATAATAAATTTAAAACTAACTGGCAAAATTTAAAACTTACAAAACCGAAATTCGTTGGTAATAAAGTAATTAAAAATTACCCCTTAGATGATTTAATAGATACGATAGATTGGAGTCCTTTTTTAAAAACATGGGGTTTATTAGGAAAATATCCCCAAATTTTAAGCAACCCCATCAATGGCAAACAAGCGACATCTCTTATCATTGATGCTAAAAAAATGTTGCAGGATATAATCAACAATAACTGGTTAGAGGCCCGTTGTGTTGTAGGATTTTATCCAGCTGTATCAGAGCATGAAAGTGTGTCTGTCTATACGGATGAAACCCTTACCACCAAACTAACAAGTTTTAATTTTCTAAGACAACAAATGCCAAGAAATAATAAAGTGCCAAATTTATGTCTGGCGGATTTTATCAAACCACACAATAAAAACAATGAAAACAATGATGTGGATTACTTAGGATTGTTCGCCGTCTCATCAGGTTTTAAAATCCAGCAACAATTGGATATTTTTGACCAAGAAAATGATGATTATCAAGCCATAATGTTAAAAGCACTTGCCGATAGGTTGGCTGAGAGTTTTGCTGAGAGGTTACATCAAAAAGTCCGCACAAATTATTGGGCTTATGATAAAAATGAAAATTTAAATAATGATGACTTGATAGCAGAAAAATATCAAGGAATTCGTCCAGCTCCTGGTTACCCATCTTGTCCTAAACACGAAGACAAAGAACAAATATGGCAAGTGTTAGAGGTTAAAAAAAATACTGGCATCAAACTTACTAAAAATCTGGCTATGTTGCCTGCCTCATCTGTCTGTGGTTGGTATTTCTCTCACCCCCGATCTCGTTATTTTGGGGTTGGTAAAGCAGGACAACCAAAATAATAATTTTTATTTTTTAAAAATTATTAGGTTATAGCGGAGTTAGGTTATCCAGCTCGTCGTCAGAAAAAAGTCTTGAAATTGTCATAAAACGCAATCCTAATGGTATTTCCAAAGAAAAACTTGAACCCCTTCCTTCGCAAATATCTACCAATAAATGCATATTTTTATAATATTCAAACTGATCTGATGCCATATAAAATTGACAACCATGCACCTCTCCTAAACAAAGATCACGAGATCCAATTAAAAAATCACCTTTTTCAAAGCACATCGGAGCAGAGCCATCACAACAACCGCCACTTTGATGAAATATAAGCTCACCATGTTTATCTCGCAGTTTATCTATGACAACTTTTGCTTTATCGGTTATAGATACTCGGGTAACATTCATAATGAGACCTTTGCATAATTCAAGTGCGATTTAAGATAATAAGTTTAGAAAAAACCTAACTTATTTTTATCATAAGACATCAGAATATTTTTTGTATGACGATAATGATTAAGCATCATTTTATGTGTTTCTCGACCAATACCTGACTTCTTATAACCACCAAAAGAAGCATGGGCGGGATATGCATGATAACAATTACACCAAACACGACCTGCCTGGATTCCACGTGCCATTGACTGCATTTGGTGGACATCTCGAGTCCATACACCTGCTCCTAAACCATACAGAGTGTCATTAGCAATCTCTAAGGCTTCCGCCTCATCTTTAAAAGTGGTAACACTTAAAACAGGACCAAATATCTCCTCTTGAAAGATACGCATTTTGTTGCTGCCTTTGAATACGGTGGGTTGAATGTAATAACCATTAGGAAAAGTTTTGTTGTCATATTTAGCACCCCCTGTCAAAACTTCCGCTCCCTCTTGTTTACCGATATCAATATAGTTAAGAATTTTTTGATACTGATCGTTTGATGCCTGGGCACCCATCATTGTGCCACTATCTAAGGTATCACCCATAGTTATGGCTTCAATGCGTTTAATGCAACGAGCCATAAACTCATCATAAATATTTTCTTGAATCAAGGCACGCGATGGACAGGTACACACCTCTCCTTGATTAAAAGCAAAAAGAACTAGTCCTTCAATAGCTTTATCAAGAAAATTATCATCTGCTGCCATCACACTTTCAAAAAATACATTAGGCGATTTGCCACCTAATTCAAGAGTCACAGGAATAATATTTTCAGAGGCATACTGCATAATCAAACGTCCTGTTGTGGTCTCTCCTGTGAAGGCAACTTTTTTAATATCAGGGTGCTGGGCCAATGGTTTGCCTGCCTCCGGACCAAAACCATTGACAACATTCAATACACCATCTGGCAGAATATCTGCAATAACTTCAATAACAAATAATATTGATACTGGTGTTTGTTCGGCAGGTTTTAAAACAACGCAATTGCCGGCAGCTAATGCCGGAGCAATTTTCCAAGTTGCCATTAAAATAGGAAAATTCCATGGAATAATTTGTCCTACCACACCAAGAGGTTCGTGCACTTCCATTGAAACAGTGCTGGCATCAAGGTCTGCAACATCACCTGCTTCGGCACGAATTACACTACCAAAATAACGAAAATGATCGATAGCTAATGGCAAATCAGCTGCCATTGTTTCTCTGATGGCTTTGCCATTATCCCAGGTTTCTACCAAGGCTAATTTTTCAAGATTTTCTTGCAAGCGATCAGCAATTTTAAACAACAAATTACTGCGTTCTGTGACCGAGGTTTTGCCCCAACTTATAAAGGCTTTGGAGGCAGCATCGACAGCCAGATTAATATCTTTGCTGTTTGAGCGGGCAACTTTAGCGATTAGACTACCATCAACCGGTGAGGTGTTTTCAAAATATTCGCCATCAACTGGTGCTACCCATTGTCCGCCGATGAAGTTTTCATATTGACTTTTAAAGTTTGGTTTTTGTATAGACATATTTTTTCTCCTAATAATAGTTTTGCCACCATATCAATTGTTATCAAGTTTCCCAGTGACCAAGAAACTAAATGAGACCTTTGCATAATTCAAGCATAATTTTAAAAAAAAGATAAATTGCACTTTTTTCATTACCTGAACCGTAATTGTTTATATAAAGGATTCTAATAAAGTGTTAATTTATTTTGTTCGTAAAATATTAGAGAATTTTTAACGGCTTTCACTATCGCCCGCGGAGTTATGGTGGCACCTGAAAATTGAGTAAATATACCGCCATCTTTTTGAACTTGCCACTGTTTAGTGTTGTTAGTTTTTAAAGATTTATTGTTAAACTTTTTAATCCAATCTGATTTTCGTGCATCTATCTTGTCGCCTAATCCTGGGGTTTCTTGGTGGCGGACGACACGCACACCACTTATACTGCCATCAAACCTTATACCGATTATGAGTGAGATTTTACCGCTATATCCCTTGTAGGTGGCAGATTCAACTATTACCCCTACTGGAATATCGTTGTATCGCAGACGATAAATTTGAGCAGGTTTTTTTGAATCCAACAAGTCATTTTTTAAATCAATTGCATCATTTAAAAAATTATTATTAACAGTGTTTTTGTCAAAAACTTGATAAAGCTTAGCAAGGCGGGCATTTTTTTCATTTTGAATTATTTTGTCTTTGCTAAGTTTGTTGGTAATTGTAACAACGGAGGTGCCGACCATGGCAAATAATGCTAACATTAAACCTGCGTTTATAATTTGTTTATTATTTTTATTCATTTTTTATATTTTTTATTTTGTTGCCAAATGAGATGTTTTTAAAATAATAATCTATGGTAGGAGTTGTCATATTCATCAATAAAACAGCGAATGCTACCCCATCTGGATATGCTCCAAAAGTGCGAATAATAAAAATAAGAGATCCTATCATAAATCCGTATAGAATTTTTCCACGAGAGGATACAGGAGATGCTACGGGGTCTGTGGCAATATAAAAGGCGGCAATAATGACACTACCACTTAGTAGATTTACCAGAGGGTTCGTATAAATATTGTTATCAATAAAATAAAATATAACGTTTAACAACAAAAATCCTGCCAACAATGAAAAAGGGATTAACCAGTTGATAGTTTTTTTATATAATAAATACAAGCCGCCGACAAAAAATGTGCCTCCTATAATTTCCCAACCTAATCCTGCTACTTCGCCAAAAATTTCTGATTTTATAATCTCTGGCATATTTTGCCCCATACTTATAGCGGTTTTTATGTGGCTAAGGGGTGTCGCCGAACTTAGTGCATCCCAATTTTGGGGATTAACTATTCCTGCCACTATTTTTAAACTCTCCATTATGTTAAGATTATTATCAAAACTTAACCAGTGTGTCATATGAGACGGATAGGATATCATTAAAATTGCAAATCCCACCATCGCTGGGTTAAAAATATTAAATCCCATGCCACCATATATGTGTTTAGCAATAATAATTGCAAAAAACATAGCGAGGACTATCATCCACCATGGGGTGAGAGGCGGAATTGTAAGGGCAAAAATAATAGCAGTAACCTGGGTACTGTAATTGTTAATAACAGGGATAATTTGTTTTTTGCGAATTTTTAAAATTGAAATTTCCCACAAAAAGGCTGCCAACATTGATAGCAGAATATTAGTTAAGACTCCGATACCAAAAAAATAAGTCATGATAATTATACCTGGAATCATAGCATAAATTACTTGTCGCATAATTTGTGGTGTCATATCTTTTGTCATTTTTTGCTCTCCTGTAATTTTTTTTGCTCAACGCGAGCCATAGCATCCAATACTGCCTGTCCTGTGCCTAATTTATTTTTTAATTTTAATTTTTCTTTTTTTTCTGCCAGTAATGCGGCACGTTTAGCTTTGGCTGCTATTATTCTTTGCTCCTTGAAATCATGCCGATTCTTAGCATGTTCGGCTTTTTTTCTATCTATTTTATCTTTTTGCCAAATTCCCTTGCCAAATTTAAAATAGGCAACCAATGAGATATTAGATGGGCAAACATAATCACAACAAGCACACTCAATGCAATTTAATAAGTCATATTTTTCCAATAAATTTAGGCTTTTATCGCGGGCCGCCCAGTATAGTTGTTGTGGCAACAAATTCATCGGACAAACATCTTGACATTTGCCACAGCGGATGCAGGATTCTATAATTTTTTCAGGTTTTTTGTGTCGCACCAAAAGACAATTTGTCGCTTTGGTTACAGGAGTGCTTTTATCACGGACAACAAAACCCATCATAGGTCCACCCATTGTAGTTTCATCTTTTAACAAAGCACCGCAAAATTTAAGAACCTCTTTTATCGGCGTGCCAAACCGCACAATAAGATTCGCAGGTTTTTTAACAGCCTCGCCTGTAATGGTCACTACTCTTTGCACTAATGGAATGTTTTTATAGATAGCCTGCCAAAAGGCATACACTGTGCTAACATTCTGACACACAAAACCCAAATCAGCGGGGATTTTGCCAACTGGAATTTCTTTATTTTTTAAAACCTTAATTAGTTGTTTTTCGCCACCTGATGGGTAAATAGTCGGAATTGCCACAATTTGAATATTGCTATATTCGGTTTTGTTTTTGCTGTGGTGCAAACTATTTATCGCCTCTGGTTTATTGTCCTCAACAGCAATTATACATTCTTTTGCCCCTATTAATTTTTGCATAAACATAGTGCCTGCTATAATTTCATCGGAGCTTTGACGCATTAACATATCATCACAGGTTATATAGGGCTCACATTCAACGGCATTTATTATCAAGGTTTTAATAGGGTTTTCAACAGAGCCTTGCAATTTAAAATATGTAGGAAAAACAGCACCACCGAGACCCACCAAACCCATATGTTTTAAATGTTTAATTATTTTTTCTTTATTTGTAAGGTCGGTATTGATGGGTTTATCATTTTTTATGGCTTTATCCTTGCCGTCCGCTTCAAGAATCAAACAACTCTCTTGAATGTTGCCAGGATGGGCAATGCGATGTTGTTTAAGATCAGTAATAATGCCAGATGTTGGGGCATGAATAACAGCACCAAGCTTGCCAAAAGTGCGGGCGATAATTTGATATTTTTGGACTTTGTCACCAATTTTAACTGTGGCTTTGGCTATGACACCACGATGCTGTATCAAGGGGATAATAAATTTTTTACTCAATGGCATATCTATAATTCCCTGATTATTTGACAGATATTTTTTATCTGCCATATGCACACCACCGTGGAATTTATATAGTTTTTTTATGATAGAATCAGGCATTTAATCTTACCTCAACAGGGTATGGGGCTTGATAAAAACTATCAATATTTATGGGAGGTTTCATTATGATGCAATCAACAGGACAGGGAGGGAGACACAATTTGCATCCAGTGCATTCGCTTTCAATCACAACATGCATATGTTTGGCAGATCCCAAAATTGCATCAACAGGGCAAGCTTGAATACATAAAGTGCAACCTATACATTCTTTTTCAATTATGATGGCAACTTTTTCACTATCGTCGCTACCCTCTGCTACATCTTGCACTTCAACCCCTAATAAATCGGCAATAGCCACAACAGTTTCCTGACCTCCAGGGGGGCATTGGTTGATAGCAAAACCATCTTCTACTATGGCAGTGGCATATGGTCTGCAACCAGGGTGAGAGCATTGGCCACATTGAGTTTGCGGCAATAATTCTTCAACCTTATCAATCATAGGGTTACCAGAGACTTTAAAGTAAATTGCCGACCAGCCTAATATCACCCCAAACAATAGGGACAATAGGCTAATCGTGGCGATTGCTACCAACATAAAATTATTATTTTAACAAAATAGGTAATTATACACCAGTCAAAATTAATTATCAATTTTTTAATTTTTTATAGAGACCTTTGCATAATATTTATTTTGGAATTAAACAATTAATTTAGATAGTCCATGGCGACTGATTTGCACTTCGTTGTTTTCCAGATGCACAACTGTGGATGGTTGTTTTTGGCATATTCCACCATCAATTATCAGATCTATTTTTGGTTGATAGATAGGTGGCAGACTATCAATATCATCAATTGTCCTATCTGTGTCTGGCAAAATAAAAGAACAACTCATCAAGGGCGCATCTAATTTATGTAATAGTGCTTGGATTATGTTGTTATTTGGCACACGGATTCCGATGTGTTTGCGTTTGGGGTGCATAAGTCGTTTGGGGACTTCGCCTGTGGCTTTTAAAATAAAAGTAAATGCTCCTGGGGTATTATTTTTTAAAATTCTAAAACTTTCATTGTCCACCTTGGCAAATTCTGAAATTTGGGATAAATCCTCACAGATTAGAGTAAATTTATGGTTTTTATCACTTTGGCGGATGGCACGAATTTTATCAACTGAAGATTTATCATCCAAATGACAAGCGAGCGCATAACAGGAATCTGTGGGGATAACAGCGACTGCTCCACGGTTGATGGCATCCGCTGCCTGCTCTATGAGTCTATTTTGCGGATTTTGAGGATGGATTTGTAATAATTTCATTATTTTTGTTATTTTTAAAATACTTTTGTAAAACCTTTGGAATTTTTATACTGCCATCTTGCTGTTGATAGTTTTCGATGATAGCAGCAAGAGTTCGGCCCACTGCCAAAGCTGATCCATTTAAGGTGTGCACATATTCAATATTTCCATTTTCATTTTTAAATCTTGCCATCATCCTGCGAGCTTGAAAATCACCAAAATTAGAACAAGATGATATTTCACGATATGTATTTTGCGATGGCATCCAAACCTCAAGATCATAGGTTTTTTTAGATGAAAATCCTAAATCTGCCCCACATAAAATAACCTGTCTATATGGTAAATTTAATTTTTCTAAAATATTCATCGCATTTTGGGTTAAATTTTCTAATTCCTCATCGGAGTTATCAGGGGTAGATAGTTGCACTAATTCTACTTTTTCAAATTGATGTTGGCGGATAATTCCGCTGGTATCTTTACCATATGACCCTGCCTCGGAACGAAAACAAGGGGTATGACAAACCATTTTTAGTGGTAAATCACTATCTTTTATTATTTTGTTAGCATAGATATTCGTAACTGGCACCTCGGCGGTGGGAATAAGATAAAAATCATTTTCTTTATCACTTTTTATTTTAAACAAATCATCAGCAAATTTTGGTAAATTACCAGTGCCATAGAGGCTTTTGCTATTTACAATATACGGCACATAAAGCTCGGTATAATTATTATCAGTATGAGCATCAATCATAAATTGGATTAAAACCCGATGGAGCTTAGCAATTTCATTTTTTAAAATAACAAATCTGCTGGATGAAATGGCAGCTGCGGTGGCAAAATCCATATTTTCATCTGTTGCTATCTCGCTGTGCTCTTTGGGTTTAAAATCAAATTTTGGAATATTGCCCCACTTTTTAATTTCTACATTATTATTTTCGTCATCACCTATTGGCACATCTTCCGCTGGGATATTAGGCACAGCTGACAACAAATTATGTAATTTTTTCAAAATAATGCTAAGTTCATTTTCGTTGTTGGTAAGCTGTGTTTTTAAGTGCTCCACTTCTTTTAACAATGGTTGAATATCTTCTCCTTGTTGTTTAGCTTTGCCTATTGATTTAGCAGATTTATTTTTTTCATTTTGTAAATTTTGAGTTTCAATTTGTAATTGTTTGCGTTGCTGTTCTAAATTTTTAAAGTCATACACGGAGAACACAAACTTCTTTTTTAAAAGTTTATCTTTTATGTTTTGCGGATTTTGGCGAACTAATTTTATGTCAAGCATAATTTTTTATTCCTTAATTTCTAAAATGTTAGTAGCAAGAGTGCCATCTATTTTCTCGACATCAATAAGTTTTTTATTGATAGCATTTGTTCTCCTGTTTTTTAATACACCCAAAGAATCACTGGCAGTATTAAGTTGTTTTTGCACTTTGCTTAACTGTTCGGCAAAATTATTAAATTCTGTTTTAACAGCAGATAGAGTTTTCCAGACATCAGAGCTTCTTTTTTGAATAGCCAAAGTGCGATAACCCATTTGCAAAGAATTTAATAGAGCCGATAAAGTTGTAGGTCCTGTAATGGTTACATCATAATCTCTATGTAATTTTTCAAATAAACCAGGATGACGCAAAACTTCGGCATACAAACCTTCAATCGGCAAAAACATTATAGCAAAATTTGTTGTATTCGGTGGATCAATATATTTATCTGCTATATCCTTGGCAAATTTATCAATAGTTTTTAAAAGTTGTTTTTGGCAATAATCAATTTTAATTTTATCAGTCCCTTGATAGGCATCTTGTAATGTTTCATAATCTGCCAGCGGAAATTTGGAATCAATGGGGATCAAAACCTCATCGTCACCATCATCAGTTTTACCGGGGAGTTTTATCGCAAATTCTACATGGTCACGACTATCTTTTTTTATCCTGACATCTTTTAAGTATTGTCCTGGATTTAAAATTTGTTCCAAAATATTGGCCAACATATACTCGCCTAAGATACCACGAGTTTTAACATTGGAGAGAACTTTTTGTAAGTCTCCGACTCCGGTTGCCAGATTTTGCATATCCCCTAACCCCTTATGTACTGCCTCTAACCTGTCGCTGACCTGTTTAAATGATTCACTTAGTCTTTTTTCCAAAGTTGTTTGTAGTTTTTCATCAACAGTTGCTCGCATTTCTTTTAATTGAACTGAATTATCATCTCTTATATTTTGTAACTGTTTGTCAATCGTGCTTTGGATCGATTTTAAAGCTTCGTTAAGAGTTTTGCTATGGGTATTAAATTGATTATTTTGCGATAATTCATATTCGCTAATTCTCTTTAATAGGCTATTTTGTAAATTATTAAAAGTATTTAATGATTCGGCTCTATTCTCGCTATTTGTCTTGCGGATTTGCTCCCCTATAAAATTAAAACTTGTTTTTAAATCCAAGTCAATTTTTTGCAATGAAAAAGATAATTTATTATTATTTTTATTTTTTCCAACAACAACAAATAACAAAACAATTTGCAGTAGCAACACAACGACAACGACAAACATTGTCGGTGATAAATTAGTTATAAAAATTATAAAATCTTGCATTTTTAAAAATAATAACCCAATAATAAACGATAGGATTCATCACGGCGGAATTGATTTAAATTTATGTCGTTCTCGGCATTTTTAAAATGTTGGGCTTCAAATTTAATTTTAAAACTATCGGCGATTCTTCGCTCAAATTCCAAAGACATTATATCAGCACCATCATCTAAGTCATGCACATATCCTAACAAAAAAGTTGTCGATGAGGCATCATTTAAGCTCAGACGCAAACCTGCCATAACATCATTTTGAAACAATGTTGTAGGAATATTTTTTTTGCGAGAATCATATGCTCTCTCCATCAATATCCCCAGATCGGATCTACCAAACAAACCAACAAGAGTGTATTCAAAACCTGCGGTGCCTGCATTATAATCAGCATCAATTTCATCAATTTTTTTATCAATCATCTCTAACTTTAATAACCAACTATCAATCGCTGCTGTGATATCCAAACCAATCTGTTGCATTTGATAATAAGCAGGTTGTAATATCGTAGGTTTCCCCAACACCGGATGAAAATTAATAGGCAAAAAAACAGGGGAGCGGTCAGTGCCTACGAATCCACTCAACCGCACATCAAAGTCCCCAAATGTATTTGTGGTCGCTATGGCATAATCTATATGTTGTTCTTTTTTGTCGTCTTCATAATAGGGTTCATCGGTCTCAATAGGCAGAGCAAACTGCGGACGGCCACCATCAATATCTGCAAATTCTCGCGCACGATGATAAGGCAAGACAAAAAACTCAATGCCACCAATATCATATAAATAATTAAATTGCACCATAGGTTGCCCTAATTTTTCATCTGTGCCGAAACCCTCAACAAAATCATCTTGGTTAATAATATCCACGACATTATTAAATTCGGTGGCACCCCAGTAAACCTTATTAATGCCATAACTTAGTTCAAAATCAGCAAAAGCGGTTAAAAAATATGCCTCCCGTAAATCTCCATGATTGCGGTTTTTATCCACCTCATCAAAACGATAAAATGGCTTGATATTAAAAGAAGTGCCAGCAGTTATTTGTTTATAATAAGTAATCTCGCCACTAAAAGAACTATTATCATTTTCTTGATCTTCATATAAAGCATCTTGGGGAAAGTATGTGTACTCATAAGTTATGTTGCCAGATATATCCGCTTGACTAACATTAAGAGCAAAAAAAGACAATAGTGATAATATTGATAAAATAATAATTTTCATTTTGATGTATATATACATGAGATAAAGAAGAATATATTACACTATTTTTTATTTTTTAAGTTCTTTTTTTCATACTTGCATAAAAAAATCTGTTGCATAATTCAAGCATCAATAATCAAGCAAATTAAACGGTAATTCATTTATTTAAATTTTTGATTATTAAGTTAAGATCTTTTCAGTGGTTATGTATTTTCTGTTGTATTTTTTGTGTTGATAACATTCAAAGCCATAGCAAAATATGTTTTTAATTTTCATTTGATGTGAGGTTTTTTAAAAAAACTATGAATGCCAGACCAAAAAATGCACCTGGAGGAAGAATGGCAAGCAGGAATGTTTTATCTGGCATAATTTGTAAACCAGTGCTTGAAAACGAGTTACCAAATAACAAATCTAATTGGGCAAAAAGTGTGCCAGAGCCTATGATTTCACGTATTGAGCCTAATAATACCAAAATCAACATAAAACCTATGCCGATTGCAAGAGCGTCTAAGATACTTTTGAATAAACCATTTTTTGAAGCAAAACTCTCGGCACGACCTATTATGACACAGTTGGTGACTATCAAAGGAACAAAAATACCAAGCAATAAATACAGTTCAAAAAATAAAGAGTGCATTAGGATTTCAACGGTAGTCACAGTGCAAGCAATTATAAGTATAAAAATCGGAATTCTAATTTCAGGTTTGATATAGTGACGTAAGGATGAGATTAGGATATTAGATGATAAAATAGTTACAATGGTCGCAATCCCCAGTGCCAGCGAATTAGTAAAGGTACTTGAAACTGCCAAGAGTGGACACAAGCCCAAAAGTTGCACAAGAGCACCGTTATTATGCCATAATCCATTTAAAACTATTGTTTTATTGTTCATATAAAAATAGAGAGTAAAAATTAGTTATGCGACAATAATAGCATAATCGAACAGACCAAATGTTGATTATTTTGTTGGAAATTATTATGAGTAAGTTTATAGCAATTATTAAGAAGCACCTGAACCACTTATATGTTTCGGAAGTGCTACTTTAGCTCCGCCCATAACTCCTTTAAAAAAACAATAGATTATAAAATTGAATTACAATTCCAATGTTCGGAGCTCATTCAAAAGTTTTTTTTAAAAAGGATTAGAGCAACCTATGTTTTTTGAAAGTGATGTTTTGTTGCCACTTCCGATTTTGCATAGTTTTTTGTTACGAATTAATTAAAACAAAGGTGCGATTATTGACACCACCTGTTTTAAATTGCACTGTGCCAGGAGTTAAAGCGAACAAAGTTCGGTCTTTACCAATTCCTACATTGGAGCCTGCATGAAATTTTGTTCCCTTTTGACGGACCAAGATGTTACCTGCCTTGACAAGCTCACCGCCGAATTTTTTAACTCCGAGTCTTTTTGAGACGGAATCTCTACCGTTTCTGGTGCTACCACCTGCTTTTTTATGTGCCATTTTGTATCACTCCTTTGGTTTTTTGGTTGTTGTATCGGTTTTTTTTAGTGTTACTGTCTTTTTTTTTACTACTTTTTTCGGCGTTACTTTTGTTGTTGCTTTAATTTTTGTTGCTGTTTTTTCTTTGGTGGTTTTATCCACAGTTTTTTTTGGTGTTGTTGTTTTTGCTGTCGTTGTTTTTGTTGTTGTTTTTATACCACCTATTGCAGTTATTTCAACTTCGCTAAAAGATTGACGATGTCCCATTTGTTTGCGGTGATGTTTGCGTCTTTTAAATTTTATTATTTCAATTTTTTTGCCACGACCCTGTTGCAGGAGTTTTGCAGAGACGGAGATTCCTTTTAAAAATGGTGTGCCAATTTCAAGCTTATCACCATCAGAGGTAAGCAACACTTCATCAAATTGAACTACGCTGTCTACCTCTTGCTCTAACTTTTCAATTTTTAATCTCTGTCCTGGGCTGACACGATATTGTTTGCCACCTGTTTTTATAACTGCATACATATTTTTAACCTACCTTAGTGTTTTTAAAAACGGTATATTATATAGTATTATTTTTAAATATGCAAATTATTTGATAATTTTATAAAACTGCATCTAAAACTAACATTTTTTTGATTTGCATAGCATCCATTGTATAAGGTATACCGCCTATTCCAAGCCCTGATTCTTTTAAGCCTGCGAACGGCATCCAATCTACTCTAAATGCACTGTGATCGTTTATCATCACTGCCGAGGCATTTAAGTTTTTAAAAGCTATGTTTGCTGTTCTGATATTGTTCGTAAAAACTGCCGCTTGAAAAGCATAAGGGATATCATTGGCTTGGGATATTGCTTGTTTTATATCGTTGTATGGATAAACACAAATAACCGGACCGAAAATCTCATTTTTACTTACTTTGCTGTTGGGTGATGGATTATATAATACTGTGCATTGCAAACAGGTATCTGATATTTTATTGCCACCTGTGATAAGTTCTGCTCCCTCATCTATTGCCTCATCAAGCCATTTTTTAATTCTTATAACCTCTGCTGGACGAATTAATGGACCTACCTGGGTTTGCTCTAATGTAGGGTCGCCGATAATTTGTGCTTTGGCGCCATCTTTTAATTTTTTAACAAATTCAGCACTGATTGATTGATGGACAAAAACTCTTTGCACCGAGACACAGACTTGCCCGGCATGATAAAAACCACCCTTTAATATTTTAGGAATCGTTGTTTTTAAATCGGCGTCTTCGGCGATTATGACAGGGGCTGCTCCGCCGTGTTCCAAAGCACATCTGGTGCCTGCGGCAAGTTGTGATTTTAAATACCAACCAACTTTGGCGCTGCCGATAAAACTAAAAAAAGCTACCCTTGTATCGGTTACTAATTTTGTCGCCAAATTTATACTGCTGGGTAAAAATGCTTGACACCATTCATCAGGCAGACCTGCTTCGCGAACGATTTTAACCAACCTAAAACAAGATAATGGAGTATCTTCGGCAGGTTTGATAATAACCGGACATCCGCAAGCTATGGCAGGGCCTATTTGATGGGCGATTAAATTCAATGGGTGATTAAAAGCACTAATTGCTACGACAACTCCAATTGGCTCGTGGATGCTAAAAGCAAGTTTGTTTTCAGATGCAACATTGATATTCATCGGTATCATCTGGCCGGTTTGGCTGCGTAAATTATCAAGACAGATTTGAAAACTATCAATAGCTCGTGTTATCTCAACCTGTGAATCAAGCAAAGGCTTGCCACCCTCGCAAGCGGCTCCTAATGTTAAATCATCCGCTTGTGCGGTCATAATTTTAACAATCTGTTGTAAAACTTGAACTCTTTTGGTAACCGACAACCAAGATTCTCGCTTTAAAAATAATTTATGGGCGGTATCTAATGCTTGTTCTATCGCATCGCCACCGACAGTTTGCACCTGGGCAATTACAGATAAATCATAAGGATTTACAACCCTAATCTCACCATCTGATGATGAGTTATTAGCTACCATAGGTTTAAATACTGTTGTCATTTTTAACTCCACAATAAATTAGTTACACACAATATATATTAGATTTTGCTATTATACTGTATCTTTATTCTTAAAAAAATATTTATATGACAAATAGTAAAATAAAAGATGAGCCATTAGAAAAACAACTTTGGAAATCAGCCAATGCATTGAGAAAAAATATAGATGCAGCCGAATACAAACATGTTGTATTAGGTTTGATATTTTTAAAATATATATCAGACTCTTTTGAAGAGATTTTTAAAAAACTATCAATGGGAGTTGATGAATATTCAGGAGCAGACCCAGAAGATAAAGATGAATATAAAGCAGAAAATGTATTTTTTGTGCCTCCATCAGCTCGCTGGAGTTTTTTGCAAAATCATGCCAAACAGCCTGCGATTGGCAAAACAATTGACGATGCTATGGATGCAATTGAAAAAGAAAACCCATCATTAAAAGGTGTTTTACCAAAAGTTTATGCGCGCCAAAATCTTGACCCAACCAGTTTGGGAGAGTTGATTGATATGATAGGCAACATTGCCTTAGGTGATGCTAAATCAAGAAGTGCCGATATACTGGGAACTACTTTTGAATATTTTTTAGGAGAGTTTGCCTTGGCAGAGGGTAAAAAAGGCGGACAGTTTGATACACCACGCAGTGTAGTCCAGTTATTGGTTGAAATGTTAGAACCATACCAAGGACGAGTTTTTGATCCTTGCTGTGGCAGTGGTGGAATGTTTGTGCAATCAGAGAAGTTTGTAGCCGAACACCAGGGCAAGATAAACGATATTTCAATTTATGGATAAGAAAGCAACCAGACCACATGGCGTCTGGCAAAAATGAATCTTGCTATTCGTGGTATCGATAGCTCACAGGTAAAGTGGAACAATGAAGGTTCGTTTTTAAACAATGCCCACAAAGATTTAAAAACTGATTATATTATTGCTAACCCACCTTTTAATGTCAGTGATTACAGTGGCGATTTGCTCAAAAAAGATGGACGTTGGCAATATGGCACACCACCAACAGGAAACGCCAATTATGCCTGGATTCAACACTTTATCTATCACTTAGCACCTAACGGACAAGCAGGTTTCGTGTTAGCAAAAGGCTCACTTACCTCAAACACATCAGGCGAGGGAGATATTAGAAAAAATTTGATAGAAGCAGGATTGGTGGATTGTATTGTAAATTTACCTGCCAAATTATTTTTAAACACTCAAATACCTGCATCTTTATGGTTTATGAGCCGTAACCGAAGCCACAAAAAATACAGAGACAAAACCAAAGAAATACTTTTTATCGATGCTCGTAAGATGGGGCATTTGATAAATCGCAGAACTCGCATACTCTCAAAAGATGACATTAAACTTATCGTTAATACCTACCACGGTTGGCAAAATATTGATGGCATCTATGAAGATATAAAAGGTTTTTGTAATGCTGCAAGTATTGATAGAATAAAAGAACTTGATTATGTTTTAACCCCAGGGCGATATGTTGGTTTGGCGGATGAGAAAGATGATTTTAATTTTATTGAACGGTTTACCAATTTAAAGGCTGAATTTGCAGAGCAGTTAAAAGAAGAAACTATATTAAACAAACGTATTTCTGCTAACCTTAAAAAAATAAATATCAATGAGTGAGTGGAAAAAAACAACTTTGGGTAAAATAAGCAATAAAATATCTTACGGATATACAGAAAGTGCAAATAATAAACCTGTTGGACCAAAGTTTTTAAGAATTACAGATATTGCAAACGGTAGATTGCAATGGGATAAAGTTCCTTATTGTCCCATATCAAAAGTAAATTTTGAAAAATACGCATTAAAAACAGGCGATATTGTAATTGCAAGAACTGGTGCTACAACAGGGGCAACTTACACGATTAAAACCAATGATCCAAAGAATGTTGTTTTCGCTTCTTATTTGATTAGATATCAAATTGACCAAACTTTGGCTGACCCATTTTTTATTGATTTTATATTAAAGTCAAATTATTGGAATGGATTTATCGATGGAATTAAAGGAGGTTCAGCTCAGCCTGGTGCTAATGCAAAACAATTTGCAAGTTTTGAAATCAAACTTCCTCCGCTGCCAGAACAAAAAGCCATAGCCGAAGTGCTTGGCAGTTTAGACGACAAAATAGACCTGCTCCACCGCCAGAACAAAACACTGGAACAGATGGCAGAAACACTTTTTAGACAGTGGTTCGTGGAAGATAATGATAAAAATTGGAAATATGGTGAACTTAAAAACTATGTTAAAGTTGTGGATAATCGTGGCAAAACACCACCAAACACAAAAGATAAAACACCATATCCTTTGATTGAAGTAAATGCACTTGGAAAAATGCGGGACATGTTATTGCCTAAACTGATGAGTGGAAAGGTTATGGTAGAAACACGCATTAACGTAGAGACGCACGGCCGTGCGTCTCTACAACAACAACCCACAATGCAACCCACGACACAACCCACAACAACAACCCACGACACAACGCACGGCCGTGCGTCTCTACAACAACAACCCACAATGCAACCTAAAAAATAATTATGACTGATAAATTTCAAAATAAATATCGCATTAAATCACACCGATTATCAAATTGGGATTATTCGGACAATGGATGTTATTTTATTACTTAGATTCACATCATAAGTGCAACACTTGACCTAAAAAATATCTATGCCAGTTTTTTTGGCAAAGACCTCAAATGGGCTATTATAACATAAACATTTTCTCGGTCTTGAATTTAT
>Ga0164315_10000270_pt1 | contig 33989 bp, 27 predicted proteins | sample GuaBasSedimGuay6_FD_113737 | JGI IMG/M metagenome (GOLD analysis project Ga0164315, IMG submission 113737) | Subseafloor sediment microbial communities from Guaymas Basin, Gulf of California, Mexico - Guay6, Core 4569-2, 0-3 cm | ecosystem: Environmental > Aquatic > Marine > Hydrothermal vents... | reverse complement strand
TACAAAAGTATTTTAACATTATTTTAAAAAGATGTAATAACTCTATTTATGAAATTTTATCCTGATAAAATACCATAACAATTGCTTCAACAAAATGTTAAAATACTTATGTCTACCTACTTATCATTTCCTTAATAATGTCAAGCTTTTTTAAAGAATCTTTTCTTCGTACAGAACAAAAATGGGTGCATATTTATAACTATATGATTTTACACAAGTTTTTATTTAGCACTTATTTATCTGAAATAACTATATCATATTCTTAATAATATCAAATTTTCAAAAATTTTTAATAAGTTTTTAAATATTGACTTGTACCAATACCTTCGCCAAATTGTAAAAATCGTAAATTTCGAGCGGTTCTAAATTTTTAACTTATTGATTTTACTAAAAATAAAAATCAGTATTTTTTGGAAATAGCGAAAATTTAAAATTGGCGAAGGTATTGTTGTACAGGACATTTTTTATTTAAGTTGTTGATTTCAATCATTTTTAATGGTTTGAATCAGAATTGACAGAATTTTAAAATTATTCAGAATAAAACATCAATAAGGTCAATAAACTCATTGCGGAAAAATTCTAAAATTTAAAAATGTCCTGTACAAAGCTAATATATATTTCCTCAAAAATTACTTTTTGGAGTGGACTCATTTCCTTAAAAATGATTTTTCGGAATGGACTTGTACTTGACAATTTGTTTAAAATAACACAGAATTACATATTTTGGGGCGTGAAAGGCAAAAAGGGGTTTAGGGTGAATCAAGTTATTTGGTTTTTTACTCTAAATAACATGATATTCACGTAAAAGTCCTTCTCACCTTAAGCTCCCTTTTGCCTTTCACGCCCCCATTTATACATATTTAGTAATTACTCAGTCTTGAAATAAATTTCAAAGCTAAGACAGTTCAAGCTAGCTAAATTCAGTTAAAATTTCGCTAACTCAGTCATTTGAATTGAAGTCTCCTTTTGGATACTTTGGCATTCAATCTAGAAATTTATTTTAAGGCTGAGTAGTTGCCATATTTTTACATATTTGTTATATAGGAGTTATATTGTGGCTAATTCTGCTCAAGCGAAAAAACGTACTCGTCAGGCTGAAAAACACCGTCAACACAATGCTAGTCAGCGTTCTACATTACGTACTTACATTAAAAAAGTGGTTAAAGCAATAACGACAAACAATCGAACTGAGGCACAAACGGCTTATCAAGTCGTTGTACCTATTATTGATCGTATGGCAAATAGGGGGTTAATTCACAAAAATAAAGCCGCTCGCCATAAAAGCCGTCTCAATGCGCGTATTCTTACGATGCAATCCTAATGTAAATAGATACTGTCGCCTTCGGGCGCAGTGTCTTTTTTTAAATGTAAACAAAAATCTGATACGTTAATATTATGTTCAGCAAGTAAATGTTTAAATTCATCCCTATCACATCCCGCGATATCAGCTGCATATATAAGGTCACCTTCAACTATACGCAATATCCTATTTAAATAATAACGATCAAATTCATAACGAGCCTTTGTAAGTGTTTGAAATTTATTTTCACTTTCACGTAATGCTTGTTTAACCAATGAGATAGGAATCAGGGGAAAAAGTGATAAGACACAACACTGTTCAATAACATTTTGCAATTGTCGTACATTTCCTGGCCATGGCAATGACATCATATATTCCAATGCCTCTGGAGAAAAACGTGCCCGCTCTGTATTTTCTTTTTCTGCTTGCATATTCAAAAAGTGGTCAATTAATAATGGAATATCTTCATAACGTTTTGCTAATGATGGCATATATAAAGGTATCACATTAAGCCGATAAAACAAGTCTTCACGAAATTCACCACGTTTAACTGCGGTTTCTAAATCTTGATGTGTGGCTGAAATAATTCGTACATTAATTTCTACATTTTGAATAGCTCCAACGGGTTTGACTTTGCCTTCTTCTAACACTCGTAATAACTTGACTTGCAAAGAGGGTGACATGTCACCTACTTCATCTAAAAATAAAGTTCCCTCATTAGCAGCTTGAAACAATCCTAAATTTTTTCGTACTGCACCGGTAAATGCTCCTTTTTCATGCCCAAATAATTCTGATTCTAATAATTGTTCAGATAATGCTCCACAATTAATTGCCATAAAAACTTTATTACTGCGATGGCTAGATCGATGAATAGCCCGGGCTAATAACTCTTTGCCTGTACCAGTATAGCCACCAATAAAAACGCTACTACGGGTTCTTGCAACACGCTGCGCTTGATTTAATAAGTTTGTTATAATAGCACTTTGATGAATAATTTCAGGGGCAAATTCAGTATCAATTTTCGTTGTTCCTATAAGACTGATGATAGATTTGACAGCGCGAAATAACTCATCAGGCTCCACCGGTTTCGTTAAAAATTTAAAGATGCCTTGACGGGTAGCACGAACCGCGTCGGAAATTTCGGCACTACCACTGAGCATTATCACCGGTAAAATAGAATTGTATTTTTGAATTTTTTTGAGCAGGGCAATGCCATCCATGTCTTCCATACGTAAATCTGTGATCACCAAATGAGGTTTGAAAACAGGTAATGTTTCAATAGCATCAGTACCATTTTCAACTGTTTTGACTTCATAGCCAGCATCTTTTAGCCAGGTTGCGATTATAGTCAAAATAAAAGGATCATCATCGACTAATAAAATTCGTCTTAAACTTATTGTATCATTCGGAGGTGGCTTTTGTTTGCTGGTTAGTTTTTTATTAACCATACCAAAATCTTTTTAGAGCAATGTAAATTAAGCATTCATAAAGTTTATAATTCCATTTTCACTAGTCCAAATAAAAAATGCTTTTTATTAATCAATACCTCGCCAAATTGTAAAAACCGTCAATTTCGAGCAGCTGTTAATTTTTAACTTATTGATTTCACTAAAAATAAAAATTAGTATTTTTTGGAAATTGGCTAAAATTTTAAATTGGCGAAGCTATTGATTAATACGATATCGTCAATATCATAGCTATACTTTTAAGAATAATCCTTTGCCAATTTTAAATTTTAGCTATTCCAAAAAAAATACTGATTTTTCGCAAAATAAATTAAAAATGGATATTGGTTTGAAATTTTCAATTTTTACATATTAGCGAAGGTACTGTTTAAAATAGACTAGGAATATAAAATCTTACATAAAGCTTTATTTCATATTGATTTCATAATAGAAGCAATAATTATTCCAGTTTGTCAAATTAGGCTCGTGCAAACGTGCAGGGTGTGATTATAGGTTATTTTGAAATTTCAAAATTTTCAAATACGCTCAATATATATACTCCGAGCAGTCAAGTTTTCGGATTTAAGACTATCGTTTTTAAAAAAAAACGATAACTTGAACGTCCGGAGTTAATTAACTGTATATAAGATAATTATTTAGGAACAAGTCTAATTAAAATATTTGTATTTTTTAATACAGCAATGTTTTAGATTTTTCGGAGAAGACTCAATCTTAATTCCATTTTTTTGATATGATTTCCAACGCGCTGATGAGCATAAAACAACGTATTACAAAGGCCGCCCAACAATTTACCAGGCCTGAAAGCATACAATTATTAGCTGTGAGTAAAACTCGTCCCCTTTCTGATATCGTCACGGCTTTTAATTGTGGCCAATATCGTTTTGGGGAAAATTACATACAAGAGGCTATACCCAAAATACAAGCTTTACGTGATTATTCAATACAATGGCATTTTATAGGTCCTTTGCAAAGCAATAAAATCTGTTTGATTGCAGAACATTTTGATTGGGTGCAATCATTAGATAAACTAAAACATGCTCAACGTTTGAATGCACAAAGGCCAAAAAAATTTCCACCTTTAAACATAACTATCCAGGTTAATATTAGTGAAGAAGTGCAAAAATCAGGTGTTTATTTAACTGATTTAGCCACTTTGGTTCAAGCTGTTGTAAAACTACCGCGTTTACGTTTACGTGGTTTGATGGTATTACCGGCACCCTGTCAAAATTTTGAGCAACAACGAAAACCATTTCGCGCTTTGTACATTGCTTATCAGCAATTACAAGCATCCGGCTTTGCCCTTGATACGTTGTCAATGGGTATGACTAATGATATGGTTGCGGCAATTGCAGAGGGAACAACTCTAGTACGTATAGGGACGGGAATTTTTGGAAAACGTTTATAGATGTTTACTCAATGATCAAGTTTTTTGTAAGTGATTGATTTTAAAATAAATATTATGTTAGGGGCTAAAAATAAATTAGCTTGAAAATCAATAAGTTACCTATTTTAGGCCCTAAAAATAGGTCATCTTAAAGCCAAATAACATCAAAAACTTGATCATCGAGTGGCCGCTATTCCAATACCTTCGCCAATTTAAAAATTTAGCCACTTTAAAAAAATACTGATTTTTATTTTTAGTAAAATTAATAAGTTAAAAATTTACGAATGCTCTAAATTGACGTTTTTTAGAATTTGGCGAAGGTATTGGTATCCAAGACAGGTTTTTAATGTGAAATTATTTTTCTGAACGTCTATAGTAAACAAACTGTTCACTACTTTTGCAGGAATATGAAGGGTGTCGGCAAAAATACCCGCATAAAGCAAATCTCATCATTATAATATTTGATATAAATCAAAAAGATAGGGTTATAGTAAAAATATTGCTTTGATGCATATGGATTGGGTGTAGCCTGTAAAATCTGTCAAAAAATGGCCAATAATTTTTCATTCTGATTTTGTTCCTTGTATTTTAAATGCTTGATTACTATGCAAAATTAATTATAGAGTCGAACAAAAGTAGGGTGAAAAAATTGTCAATATTCTGACAGATTTTATAAATTAAGTTGGGTGTGCATTAGTACTTATACAGCAGCTGCACCTCCCACAATTTCGGATAATTCCTGGGTAATTGCTGCTTGACGTGCCTTATTATAAGCCAACTGTAATTCATCAATCAAGTTGCCAGCATTATCTGAAGCACTTTTCATTGCTACCATACGAGCTGCTTGCTCACAGGCAACATTTTCAACTACACTTTGATAAACCAACGATTCAATATAACGCATTAACAAACCATCTAACACTTCTTGCGCTTCTGGTTCATAAATATAATCCCAATGATGAACAAGCCTTTCATCTTGTTCATCAGCTGAAATGGGTAGTAGCTGCCGCACTATGGGCTTTTGAGTCATGGTATTAACAAAGTGGTTGTAAACGACGAAAAGCTGATCAATTTTATCCTGCTCATAGGCATCTAACATTACTTTTACAGTACCTATTAAGTTTTCAAGCGTGGGCGCATTGCCTAAATGAGCAGCTTGTCCTACGATATTGCCACCAAAACGTCTAAAAAAACCAGAGGCTTTATTGCCTATCGCGCACATATCAATATCAACTTTATCATCGCGCCATTTGTTCATGGAAGACACAGTTGTTTTAAACAGGTTATTATTCAATCCACCACATAATCCACGATCAGATGACACAATAATAACTCCAATACGCTTAACATCACGCGTTACCATATAAGAATGTTTATACTCAGGATGCGCATGTGCCAAATGACTGATTACAGCACGGATTTTGTCAGCATAGGGCCGCGATTTACGCATTCTATCCTGCGCCTTACGCATTTTACTCGCTGCGACCATTTCCATGGCACGAGTAATTTTTTGTGTGCTTTTAATACTTGCAATTTTAGTACGTATTTCTTTACCACTTGCCATAATTTATTATTCCCCCGTTATTGCCTATTTTCTTCAGTCAATTTATCATTAGACATTATACTAATTTTAATGTAACCCATTGATTTACTTAAAATTCCAACTTTTGTAAACTAATGAAATTAAGCTCTTATACTACTAACGGGTAAATTTTGGACTTTTTTTTAACGGTTGGTGGGCAAAAAAAGACTTTTCACGGAAACCTCGAAACCACCCTACATAAAAATCCAAATTTCAGCCGTTTAAAGTATAAATTAAATCGGTATAATGTCTATTTTCAAAAACTATCCTTATTATAAGGAATGATGATTTAATAACTTCTGGTAAGGAACGTGCCTGAAATAACTTCGATAACTTAAAAGGTAACCACAGTGGATGAGCTCTACGATATCTCAATTGACGTAGGAGCAAGATCGAAGGATTACCCTAGTTATTTCAGGCACATTCCTAACTACTCAGCCTTGAAATTTGTTTCAAGGTTGAAAGTTATCGCTGTCTAAAGCTAGCTAATTTAGTCAATCGGATTGAAGTCTGTTTTAGCAGACTTTAGCTTTTAGCCTTGAAATTTATTTCAAGGCTGAGTAGTTAGAATTTCTGACCATTATCCGGTTTTTTCCCCCGCTCAATAATAATGCCAACCTCTTGCGCTCCACGTATTGCTCCTGGTTTGTTTAATTGTAAACGTATCCAAGGAACTGAAAATTCAGTTAATATGATTTCCGAAATACGTTCTGCCAGTGTTTCTACTAGTTGAAATTCACTATTTTGAACAAAATCCATCAAGCGTTTAGCCACCGCTTTATAATTAAGTGTATCTTCAATCTTATCGGTGGAAGCAGCTTGACGAATATCGGTTGCCATTTCTAAATCTAATATAACTGTTTGTTTAATTTGGCGTTCCCAATCAAAAATACCAATGATGGTATCAATTTTTAATGCTTTTAAGTAAATAATATCCATATTCTTAATAGTTAATGGCTACAGTTAGTATTCGGAAACACTGAAAAAGCTAAAGCTTTGGATTCTAAAATGCCATTTAGAATCTTAAGCTTTGGGATTTTTAAACTTAATTGTCAATGGTGAAATTACCCCGTTAAACATTAGACTTGTCCGTCAATAAAATTTTAGCTAATAAAAACAAATAGTTAGATTCACAAAACCCTTATTTTCGGACAACTCTATTGAGCATTAACTATTAACAATTATTCACTCACGTTTCGTGGTTCAATATTTTCAGTAACCTATTAGACTTGTTCCTTAATAAAGCTTTGTAAGTATTTGTAATATAAATAATTTTTGTTGGCTGTATTTGGTTTAATACTTTTTATATTGAGGAAAGTTATTGGAATTATTTGCAATACCAATTTTATTCACTAGCTAGTGTCCATCCGGAAACACCCGTAAAAATCCCTTCGCATCAGCTTGGGATTCCAAACAATGGACATCTTGGAGTCCAAAGCTTTAGCTTTAGGCGTGTTTCCGGATGGACACTAGCTAATAGATTGAAATAGAAGATTTTTTTAAAGTCAAAATAATTCATTTATTAACTCGTGTTCATCCGGAAACGGGTGTGATTAAAAGTACATGGTTTTTTCATTTTAAGGTGCTTCAGGCAGTCTAAAATAGATGGGGCATATAGAAGAAAAATCATTTAGAAAGAATTATCTGAATTTCTATAATTTATAGCAGCCATGCACTTTTAATCATATTCTCTGGAAACAGCCGTAAAAATTCCAAAGCTGAAGCTTTGAGCGTGTTTCCGGATGGATACAAACTAGAATATACTGCCCACTTACGCTTGCATCTATCCATTTAAACTCAATATCAATTATTTTATAACTTATTGATTTTTTAAGTATTTTTAAGTATTTTTGTTCATATATAATGCTTGCCCTTGAGTTTTGTAAAAACATTGCTTCAAAAATTTCAAGGGCATTCAGTATAAGTATATGAAATATAAAGTATAATTATTTAGGAACAAGTCTATTGATTATTAAAGATAAAAATATAAAATTTTGGCTAAAGTCAATTTTTTGAAAAATCCAGATTGCTGGAAAAACGGTGCGTTTGATTTAGCCTTTCCCCTTTATTTTCAAAAATATGATTACCAAAAGTCAAAGATTTAGGGCTCCAAAACGGGTTGTCAAGAAAACGAATTTTTGCACAAGAAATAATAGTTTGTAAATCAAATAGTTATTGAAAAACGTGAAGTCCGAAACGTGAGTTATTCATACGGATTTCCCCATGTTCTAGTTGATTTTTCATATATTAAGCTGTAAGTCATTCTTAGCACGCTATCAAGGTCAAGTGTATCCAATCTTAATTTTAGCTCAAATGCATCTAAATCAGGTACAATTTCAATAATTGTTTTTTTGAGCCTTTGTAAAGTGTTAGGGAGCATACTTGAAAGCAATTCATGGATATTATTATTACCATTTTTTAACAGGGCTTTATATTGACTTTCCAACTTATCACTATTCATAATTTGCAAGTATAGTTTAATACTATTAAAAATAATTTTAATAGCATTTTTTAATTCTCTAACTTTATAAAGAATATCTAATATACTAGAAGCAAGAAACAACGCTCTCAATTCTTCAGGTAATCTGTTATCAGCCTGAACATCATTAGCACCATCATCTTCGACCCCTGCGATTAAAAATTCAGAAACACCTATCACAACTAATAATTTATCATTTAGCAATCCAATCAACTTATCACTTACGTCGTTCATATCTTCAAAATTCAATTTCGCCTCATATTGATTGGAATCAATTTTTTCTTTTTCTAATATCTTTTTAATATCACCAAGACGGGGTTCGTCAATATTGACGGCTAAAATATTGCTGATTTCTAGGAGAATAGGATCATTTTCATAATTATCTTCTTTTTCCACTAAGTTAAGGATAGCCTTCATAACTGGAATCAATTCAGTAATTTTTTGCAAATGTTTATTGATTTGCAAAAGATTGTTAATGACTATAATGATATTTTTAGATATTTGACTCAGTAATTTAAGTTGTAATGAAGGTTGTTTTCCTTTGATAAAAGATTTTAATGCTTTATTTTTTCCATTTAACAATTGCAAAAGTCGTTTTAGCATCTCGGTATCTACTTTTTTAGATACATTAATTTCATAAATGCTTCCAGCTGCGATATTAATCGTTTTTTCAATATCTAATAATTTGTTAGACTCCTTATAGACTCGAACATATTTTTTCATTTGTAAATATTCACTGAGTCGATCTTCCATACTATGAGAAATTCTATCAAAATAACTTTGAAATGATGCATGGGCTGTGTTATTACGAGCTTTTGGAGTTTTGATTTTTTTTTTCTTCATAACTTTTAGTTATCAATTATTAGTTATTAGGAACAACACAACACTTTGTACAAGAAATACTATTTTTAAAAATTCTGATTGACATTATAATAGGTGAAAGCATAAAAGGAACTAATATTAAGAAATTTTTCTTGCAAAATCAACGATGGATGTTCAAAATACAAATTCCTTCTATGCTTTCACCTACTATAATAATTTTTACGAAACAGATGAATAGACAATATAATGTAAACAATTGATAATTAATAATCAATATTTTCGCCAATAAGGAACGTGTATAGGTGTCCAGATAAATTTTAGCCGAGACCTATAAATATTTTGCAGGGAAAAAACTTTTCTGGATAACAATATGATACCTAAAAGTGGCAATTAGTTTATAAAATGATAAAAATATCAATGAGTTATAAAAATTTACCTTTCGAGGTTTGAGTTTTTTGAAGAAACACTCAAACCTCGAACACTGACTTAAAAATATTTTACGATTTTCAATAAATTACAATAGGCCACTTTAGCTTTTAGCCTCAAAATTTATTCTATAGGCGTTCAGATAAATAATTTCATTTAGAGGGCGAACACTAAAGGGTAGCCCTACATGAGTCTATTTAATATCATGTACTACATTCCAAATTTGCTTGTCTGCCCGAAGTGAATTGATTTATCTGAATATCTACAACTTGATTATCAAGTTTTTTATAAGTCCTTGATTTAAAAAAATATAATTTTATGTCTAAAAACTAAATAATCTTAAAAATCAATGAATTAGCTATTTTAACACTCAAAAATAGAGCTTTGCAAAGCTAAATAACATCAAAAACTTGATTATTAAGTAATTTCTAAATTTTGGTATTTTAGTATGGTAATTCGCAAAAATAAAATACCCATCAGGGCAACCACAAGGGATTACCTCTACAAACTGATAACTGAATTTTATGTACAGTACCACACATTTGCTCTCGGATAAATTGAAAAACGGCGATACTCTTGATATCCAAGTTTGGATAGAACACATTACTAAAGATCGTCCCCTAATTGAACAGCAAACAATTATTAAAGCTTGTCAGTGGGCACAAGAAGTACATCAATCCCAAACTCACATTTCCGGTGAACCTTATCTTATTCACGTCATTACTGTTGCCGATATATTGGCACAATTAGGTATGGATACAGATGTTTTAGTCGCTGCTATTTTACATGATGTCGCTTTTAACCCCCAAATCATGCTTTCTGATATTCAAAAACGTTTTGGTCCCATCGTAACACGTTTAGTCGATGGCGTTGCTAAAATGCAATTTATTGAAGAACTTAACGACAATTCACATAAAACCATCAATAGCAAGTCTCAAACTGAACGTTTGCGTAAAATGCTATTAGCGATGGTTGAAGATGTACGAGTTGTACTGATCAAGTTAGCCGATCGCTTAGATAATATGCGCGTTTTATGTTATCAACCTGAAGACAAACAGCGGCGCATTGCACGTGAAACCCTAGAACTATTTGCCCCCCTTGCTAATCGTCTAGGTATTGGGCAAATTAAATGGGAACTTGAAGACTTATCATTGCGCTATTTGGAGCCGGAAGTTTACCAAAAAATGGCTCAACTGTTAGATGAACGGCGTATTGACCGAGAGAGGTATATTCAGCAACTTATAAAATACTTGTCTGAAGCATTTTTTAAACTAGGTATTCAAGCAGAAATATCTGGTCGTCCTAAACACATTTACAGTATTTGGCATAAAATGCAGCGTAAAGGTCTTAACTTTGACCAAATCTTTGATGTTCGTGCCGTGCGTATATTAGTTAATACTGCTAATGAATGTTATACGACATTAGGTGTTATTCATAATAAATGGCAACCGCTACGTCATGAATTTGACGATTATATTGCTAACCCCAAACCCAATAACTATCAATCCTTACACACCGCAGTGCTAGGTCCTGAACAAAAAATATTTGAAGTCCAAATTCGGACTCATGCCATGCACCACCATGCAGAATTAGGTGTCGCTTCACATTGGCGTTATAAGGAAGCGGGTACGGGGCATGATAAAGATTTTGAACAAAAAATTGCATGGCTACGCCAAATTTTACAATGGAAAGATGAAGATGGCGATGTTGGTGATTTTATTGATCGGTTTAAATCTGAAATTTTTGAAGATCGCGTTTATGTACTTTCCCCTGCTGGTCAGATCATAGATTTACCACAAGGTGCAACTCCCCTAGATTTTGCTTATCATATCCACACCGAGATAGGGCATCGTTGTCGCGGTGCTAAAATAAATAATCGTATTGTTCCCCTGACTTACACGCTCAAAAGTGGCGATATGGTTGAAGTTCTAACTTCTAAAGAAGAAAAGCCGAGCCGCGATTGGTTGATTCGACAAGCAGGCTACTTAAAAACATTGCGAGCCCGTTCTAAAGTAAAGCTATGGCTAAAAAAACAGGATATTCAAAAAAATATCAATGATGGGCGAATGCCACTAGAACGCCTATTACGGCGTTTGAATATCAAAGATCGCAATTTTGAACATCTTGCACACCTTATGCAATTTAAAACAGTTAATGACTTATTAGTTTCGATCGGTCGCGGCGATACCACGACTGTTCAAATTGCTAATGCCTTTAAAGAACAAGTCTTTCCTAAAAGACTGTCTGATCTTAAAGCCGTTGCTAAAGCAACCCCTATTAAAGGTGATATCCAAATTCAAGGCGTGGGCGGTTTATTGACTCATACGGCTTTTTGTTGTCAACCGGTACCTTATGATTCCATTGTAGGTTATATTACTAAAAGGCGAGGGGTAATAATACATCGCCGTGACTGTGCTAATGCTTTACGCTGGCAAGACGAAGGTAATGAACGTTTAATTGAAGTCGATTGGGACCGTCATGAAAAACAACAAATCCCAAAGCATACGGTAAGCATTCAAATTGATGCTTTTGACCGAGCGGGATTATTGCGCGATATTTGTATGCTTCTTAGTAAAGAAAACATCAACATTCTCGGAACCAATACCCAGACCAATAAATCGGATAATTCTGTCAAAATGATGTTCACATTAGAACTTAATAACTTAATTCAACTGAGTCGTGTTTTAGGTAAAATTGACAATTTGGCTAATATTTTAAAAGTTTGGCGTAAAAATGCTTAAGATGCTTTTTCTAAAAAGAAATTTTTCAAAAAATCTGATTTCTAACACATCTGGACATCAACAATACAACCATGCGCATCTTGAGAAAGGCGTATTTTGCTACCCACTTTTAATTCCACCGCCTGGTTAATATCAACCCGGTTACCATTAGATAAAGTTAACGAAGTTAAAGCTTGATTAATCAATAACCATTTCCCTTGATGAAAAACACAATAGGCTTGAAGTGTTTTGTCCACATCGGGGCCTGGAAAAATATTATCAAAAACATGCCACAAAAATAAACCTTGCCCATCATAAATTACTAATTGTCCCTGTCGCATCCATTGCCCTGGTCGTTTTTGTGAGCGTATGGTTAAAATGGGAAAAGCACTGTTAATAACAGTATAACAAAAGGGGCAGCGTATTTTTTTTGGTATCACAACAAACCAATGGTGGGTACAATTAGGATTAGAGCAAGGGTATAACATATTCCAAGTTTTAATCAAGCCCCTTTCCCATTCATACGCACTAGGTCTTTTATAAGGTGCATGTAATCCTGTCACAAAGGCTTTATAAAAAAGTTCCGTCAGGGTTGAACCCAAAATAGTGACTGGAATCGTTCGCCACTTTTTAAGATAATTTGAAGTATCATAAGGATGTTCAATGAATAAAGCTTTTTTCCCAAAACTGAGTCGCTCATCTTCTTCGGCAGAGCAGATTGAATGAACTTTTGGACCTCGCAATGGGTGACGATTGAGCAAATGTTCATAAATCAGCACTGCAAGGGCATGTTGATCGGTGCGAATACTCGCAAATTGTTTATTAGGATGATCAGCAGATAGGGCAATTGTAGCTAACACCTCCGGCGCGATATAACTAGGCGTACCCTCAACATCGGGCGGAAAAATTTGCGGAACGACGAGAGAATCAATATCAATAATAATCATCCGCCCTGAAGCGGGATCAATTAAAACATTATTATCAGATAAATCAGAATGCGCCAAACCCGCAAGATGTAAACGGCTAACGGTGCGTGCCAAAAGAATAACGATTTTAAAATAATTGAGCCAAGTACCCAGTTCTTCCTTTGGCAAATATTGTCGTAACTTTGGACTGATAAACCAACGCCCTTTTTTTTCCTTGCCACGCCACTGCCCCGACGCAAAAAAATAATTTTTTGGATAAACAGGTGTCATGACACCCAGTTTCGGTTTTTTAACAATGCTGGTTGGCCAACAAAATAATTGATTCCAATAATCTGCATTTTTTTTATCACCAAAAGTCGGATTAAAATCTGTCAGAATTTTTTGTAAGCGGCGTAAACGCAAAGAATTTGCAATATCATTTTTATAAAAACAAAGAACAAACTCTCTATCTTTGGTCAAATAAACTTCTTTCATCGTTCCCTCTCCTATCATGTTAGGAAAGTATTCAATAATACGCCCATTTTCTAATTGTGCTTTTTTTTTCATCATTTGTGTATTATCAAAAAGTTAATTATTCTATTGACTTTAAATAGTACTGCTATAAAAATTGAGTTCAAAAGTGTAGCAACTGATAACTAATAACTGATAATTGAAAAATATGATTCATTTTGAATGGCCCTGGTTATTTTTAATATTGCCATTGCCTTTATTATTCAGATATTTATTAACACCCATAGCGGTTGTTAAAAATCCCGCTCTACGGGTCCCCTTTATTGAAGACTTTAAACAACTTGGCAATGAGCCACATTATGCTACGATGAAAAAATGGCCCTTGTGGGTAGCTACACTGGCTTGGATATTACTGGTTATTGCCACAGCTCGCCCACAATGGTGGGGAGAACCGATTGAATTACCCATCAGTGGGCGGGATTTGATGATGGCAGTTGATTTGTCAGGAAGTATGCAATATGAGGATTTCCTAATTGAGGGTAAAATCGTTGACCGTTTAACCGCCATAAAAAATGTGGCGGGACAATTCATTGAACGCCGTATTGGTGATCGATTAGGATTGATCTTATTTGGTGAACAAGCTTATTTACAAACACCACTCACTTTTGACCGTAAAACAGTACAAACATTGTTATATGAATCCGTTATTGGTCTAGCAGGAAAACAAACGGCGATTGGTGATGCGATTGGGCTTGCAGTGAAACGCCTACGTCTGCAAAAAACCGATAGCCGGGTATTGATATTACTTACTGATGGTGCAAACACCGCCGGTGAAATAGAACCACTCAAGGCTGCTGATTTAGCAGCAACGGAAGCTTTAAAAATTTATACGATTGGCATTGGGGCAGATGAAATGGTTGTTCAAAGTTTTTTTGGTGCTAAACGAGTTAATCCCTCTGCGGACTTGGATGAAAAAACGCTTAAAGCGATTGCAAACAAAACCGGCGGTCGCTATTTTCGCGCCCGTGATACAATAGAGTTAGAAAAAATTTATGAGCTATTGGATGAATTAGAACCAATTGAGCAAGATAAGCAACATTTTCGTCCGACTCAAGTATTGTATCCTTGGCCACTCAGTCTTGCTCTTATGCTGGCATCGTTATTGATTATTGTGACTATAGATTTTGGCAATACCTTAAACGCTATAAAAAAGGGTGCCCTTCAAAAGTAGTTTATACTCATACAAGCCGAAATCATGGGTTTTGTATGAGAGTTATCACGCGGATGGGTGGCATTGATGAAGACCATTTGGGCAATGCCATTAAGTATCGCTGCGGGCGAACACGCTGGTTAGCACCGAAAGCCCATGAATACGTCGGGTTTTGTAGGGGCTGACCACCGCGACTGCCCGATACTTAATGGCATTGTTCGGTTTGTTAGGTAGTTTCTTATAGAGTAAAGCTCATACCTCTCAATGCGCCGAGTAAGAAAGTCAAAAGAGTCAATTTATCATTGCTGTGAAATGGTTCGTTCTGTTTATTTTATACTCATATGTTCAAGTTTTTTCTTCAAAGCAATAACTACAAGGATTGCATGTAACCAAGGATAAAGCTTGTATCAGTTATAGACGTTGGAAAAAATAATTTTGTGTGACTGCGTTTCACATTATAAACCAGGCAGAAATTGGATACCTGACAGGTTCAGGTAAGTTATTTACCTGAACATCTATAATTGATAAGACACTGTCAGAATATCTCAGAAAGATTAAGCCCTGCCTTACGAACAGTTCTTCATGCCTTCAAGGTTGCTTTATCACTATTCATAAGCCATTGTTGCTTTTATCGAAGGTGACATGCAATCCTTGTAGTTGTTGTTAGTCTTGAAAAACTTGAAGAACTTTAGGCATTGCCGTCTAAAGCCAGCTAATTTGAATAATCTGCTTTAGCAGACTTTAGCTTTCAGCCTTGCCATTTATTTCAAGACTGAATAGTTACAGTGATTTCTTATAAAAAATATACCATCAAGCCCATTAAACATTTTTCTGACTAAAAAAACTGTATATTCTTTTAATATCACCTTATCCCCGACGAGCATTGGCAAAAGCCTCAGCCATAATACCTACAAACCCGGTAGTTGATTGTGGCGGTATGAAATTTTTTAATTTATTACTTGTTGCTGTGGATGTCGTCGTTTTTTTCGTTCGACGAACCTGCTTTTTAGGCAGTTTTCTTTTCTTTTTAGGTGCAGTCGCGACTAGTAAATCACGTTTTGTCTCCTCCAAGTATAATTGGAGGGCTACCCGTCGTCGTTTTAAATCGACACCCAACACTTTCACTTTGACCACATCCCCCGCTTTAACCACATCACGCGGATCTTTGACGTAATTATTTGACATTGCAGAAATGTGTACCAAACCATCATGATGAACTCCAATATCCACAAACGCCCCAAAATTGGTCACATTTGTTACCACACCTTCCAAAATCATGTCAGATTCTAGGTCTTCAAGATCATTGATACCTTCTTTGAAAGTGGGCATTTTAAATTCAGGACGTGGATCTCTCCCTGGTTTTTCTAATTCACGGAGAATATCAGTGATGGTGGGAATACCAAACGTGTCATCTGTATAATCTGTTGGCGCAATATTTCGCAAATCCGTATTACCAATCAAACTTTTAACAGGCTTATTGGTTTTTGCAACAATGCGCTCTACCACAGGATATGCTTCTGGATGGACAGCAGAGGTATCAAGCGGATTATCACCATTCATAATTCGCAAAAATCCCGCGGCTTGTTCAAAACTTTTTTCACCTAAACGGGGAATTTCTTTCAAGGCATCACGGTTAGAAAACGCCCCGTGTTCATCACGAAATGCCACAATATTACGGGCTAGACCGGCATTTAGCCCCGATACCCGGCTTAATAAAGGAACCGATGCCATATTTACATCGACACCCACCGCATTCACACAGTCTTCTACTACAGCATCTAACCCCCGTGCTAAGTAATTCCTATTGACATCGTGCTGATATTGACCTACACCAATAGATTTCGGTTCAATTTTTACCAATTCCGCCAAGGGATCTTGTAAACGTCGAGCAATAGAAACGGCACCACGTATCGACACATCTAAATCAGGAAATTCCGAAGCCGCTACTTTTGAAGCCGAATAAACTGATGCTCCGGCTTCAGAAACCACCAGTTTATACAAATGCAATTCGGGATATTCTTTGAGAAAATCCGCGACCAATTTGTCAGTTTCCCGTGAACCCGTGCCATTGCCAATACTAATTAACTCCACTTGATGTTGGCTGACTAATTCCGCCAATTTTTTAATAGATTCTTGCCACCGTTTTCTAGGTGGATGGGGATAAATAGTCGCCGTGTCTACCAATTTACCTGTATTATCTACGACTGCCACTTTAACGCCTGTGCGTAAACCAGGATCTAAGCCCATCGTCACCCGTTGTCCTGCTGGAGCCGCCAATAATAAGTCGTGTAAATTACTGGAAAATACCTTAATCGCCTCATTTTCTGATGTTTCACGCAGCCGAGTTAATAATTGAGCATCCAAATGGGGGCGAATCTTAAAACGCCAAGCCAAGTGTACCGTTTCCAATAACCAAGCATCACTATGGCGACCTTGATCTTCAATTCCAAAATGCACAGCAATTTTGCTTTCAGCATACTTAGGCGAAATATCAATTGTGTTCCCTTCATCATCTTTACCTTCAACAGGTAAACCCAATTGCAATATGCCTGATTTACGTCCACGAAACATGGCTAAAGCACGATGGGAGGGAATTTTCTTACAAGGCTCACGATAGTCAAAATAATCGGCAAACTTCGTGCCTTTTTCTTCTTTACCATTGACCACTTTCGATTGAAAAGTTGCATTTTGTAGGAGGTATTCACGTAATTCCTCTAACAACGATGCATCTTGTGCAAATTTTTCCATGAGGATACGCCGTGCGCCCTCTAAGGCTTCCCCCGTGTCTTCAATCCCCTTTTCGGTATTGATATAAGTAGCCGCTACTTCTTCAGGTTGTAATATTGGATTATTTAGCAAATCAAGTGCCAAAGGCTCCAATCCGGCTTCTTTAGCTATTTTAGCTTTTGAACGACGTTTAGGTTTGTATGGCAAATACAAATCCTCTAGGCGAGCTTTGGTATCAGCTTCTTTAATGGATGCTTCTAACTCAGGCGTGAGTTTTTCCAACTCGTCTATCTGATTTATAATCACCTCACGGCGCTCATTCAGTTCGCGTAAATAACGCAATCGTTCTTCCAAAGTACGCAGTTGTGTATCATCTAACCCACCTGTGACTTCCTTACGATAACGGGCAATAAAAGGTACTGTTGAGCCTTCATCCAGTAGGGTAATGGCTGCTTGCACCTTAGTTTCTGGTACGGAAAGTTCTTCCGCAATACGTTGAACAATGGATTTCATACGACTATAGTTCACCTCTGTCATTAAAGTTTTAGTAGTCATGCATAAAGTGGTGATGAAAAACCAAATTTTTTAAAGAAACTTGGTTTCTAAATGTTCGGTGTCTATCACTACGAAAGTACATCACTACCAAAGTTTTTAGTGTCCAAATTGGACGATGGAACACTGGTTGGAACGCATTGCGTCAATTTTTTTATTATCGTTAAAACAATAAAACAATGTTTTTTCAGATAAATAATTTCACTTCAATCCAACCAAGTTTTTTCAAGCCCGCCGGTTCATTCAAATTTATTAAAAGTGTACGGTAGTGAATTAATATATTCCCATGTCTATCATCAGTAACTCATGTAAGTCAACTGATAAGTAGTTTTACCTAAACCATTCCGACTTTCCATAACCAAAATATCCGGAACAACTATCATACGAGCGCTAGAAATTCCATTTCAAAAGAATCTAGGGCTTTGAAATTTTGTATTTTTAGATAACGTAGCTTAATGTCGGGGGGGTGTAGTCTTATCATGCTTTATTTCCTAATTATGTAGGTATGAAAAAATCTTGTAATATTTTTAACCTGTTCAAAAAATCCGATTTTTAATATTTTTTTGAAGAAAAACTAAAACCTCGTCACCTACTTATTTTGGTAGTTCTCCGAAAAAAACTATCACGTTGATTTCGCTTCGTTGGACCGTTCAAACTAAATTTTGGATTCCTGCGCTTCTTTTAAACGTTTTTTAAGAACGGCTAATTCCATTAAATCGTCACCCTTTATGAAAGAAGGTACATTGGCAAGTATTTCTGATGCTTTTTTAGTTTGGTTATGATCCAGAAAAATTTTAGCGATGGCAATAAATGGTAAATGTTTATCAGTGATTGCTAAATCGGATGAAGAGGTTGTAAATAATTGTTCAGCGGCAGATAAATTTTCTAAATATCCTTTATATTCAATAAGTTGTGCTATCAGCACTCCTGAATCGGGCACATTTTTGGCAGCCATTTCTAAATTTAAAATAGCCCTTTGGCGTTCTCCCACAGCCCATAGGTGTCCACTTTCTCTCAGGGCTTGAATAACAATATATTGAGGATGTGCGAATAAAACGATTTTAAAAGGAAAAGCCACCATTTTTTGTGCTTCCGCCTGATTGGGTACTTTTTTGATTAGGGTAGTGTTAAAAGCATTAAGATAATCTAATACTTGGGTAAGTTGTGTATGCAAAGGACCCCGAAAAATTTTTTCTTCTATCAAATCACCACCCGCTTCATCACCAAATTGAACCACTTCAATCCTGGCACCCTGCAAAAAATATTCTGGTTGATTGGCAAAAAATAATAAAGCGACATTTTTAGGTACTTCGTGTCCATTAACTTTATAAATAATTCTTAATTTCCGATATAAATCAATAGCCTGCATATCAATGTTAGGTGCCACCAAGTCACAGTTAATATTGGCTAAAAAATGTCTTACCAAAGCAGGTGATAAATCATCAAGTGAAGCGGTTAAATTTCTACGATCATCAAAGGGCACTTTTGCGGTCATTTGCATTAATTGGGTAAAAATATCATCTTTAGCTTCTATTGTCTCACTACCTATACGCACATAGTATGCCCTTTCTTGTTTACCTTTTTGCCATTTTATCGGCGCGTTATGGGGACGTATATCACTGGCTGGCACCCATATAACTAATATTTGTTTACCTTGATAAATTTCTGGTGAAATAATGGGTAAATATTTTGGAGCAATTCTACTACAATTGCCCCGGATTTTTTGCTGTATTTTATCAATATTTTGGGAATCAAGTCCAACCGATGGTAGAATAGGTAAACCATTTTGTTCTTCAATACCAATAACAATATAACCACCATTCAAATTATGAAAATCATTAGCAAAGGCACAGATAGTATGAATAATCTGTTCCAAAGTGGGTTCGGAGTAAGTTTTTTTAAATTCCAGGCGAACCGATTCAACGGCGAGCGCATATATTAGATCATCTAAGTTAATGGGGAGTATTTTCATTATAACAAGATATTTCACATCAAAAAAATACTATTTGTTTAAAAAAATAGTATTTGTAGAATCAAATATTTTATGGGCGGACTAATGAAAAAACAGCAATCGTTAAATTTTTTCGGGATTAATTCCCAGTAAATGTAACTTTTCAGCTAATCGTTCAGCGCGTTGTTGCGAAGCTTCTTCAGGTGTGGGCAATAAAATACCTTCCAAAGTTTCCCAGCGCAGCCACGTCGTATCCGCATTTTTATAAAAACCTTTCCAGGGTACTAGGGCTAATCCCAACTGTTGACTTATCAAGCGTTCTCTATCATCAAAGGGTAGTGGTTCATAAATCCCATGTTGAAGAACAAATCCTGCAAAATCAACCGGCTTTTTGGGATCAAACCAAAAATATTCTTTTACAAACAGTTGGTTTCGATAAACTTCCTTTTTATTCTTCTTATCTTCGTTTGCGGTACTTTTAGATAATAGCTCAATGACCACATCGGGTCCTTTGCCTTCTTTCCAAACAACCCAATTATCACGTAAGCCCTTAGGGACATCCAACACTACTATGACATCTGGTCCTTTAAATGCCTTATGACCACTTGGGGTTAAATAATGGACAAACATATTGCCCCCGACATACCCATTGGGTAATTTATCTAACCATAGCCTAAGCGAGTCAATGAGTAATTCCATTTGTAATTTGTGTTGTTCAGTTTCCATTGGTATATTATCCTCGCAAGCAAGTTCATCATCGGCAGGCAACATCATAGATTGTGGCGATACCAGAGCTTCAGTTTGCAACGGTACAAATTCTTCCGTTAAAGCGGGTTCTGACATAGTATTAAAGCCTCTTTAATAATAACAGCGAAAATAGATAGGAAGTTGCCTATTTTTGTTATTTTTTCAACAATATATAATAAGTATAATACAAGTAGCTCAATTGTTAAATCTGGCATTTGCGATACCTTCAAAACATCACCCTAAGAAAAACGTTCAGGCTTAGTTACATATCAAAACGCATGAGACGTTCCATCAATAAATAATATCGCTGAGTGATAATTTTCCAATCATAACGCGCTAGCATATCTTGCCTCCCCCGTTTGCCTAAAGAAACGCGCCATTGTGGATTACCTAATAACTCATTTACTTTATCAGCCAAATCTTGAGCATTTTTTTGCTTGAAAATCAAAGCATTTTCTTTATCTTTCAAAATGTCCTGCATTGCGGGTAAATCACTGGCAGCGACTGCGCATTCACAGCCTAATGCTTCGACAAGGACTAAACCAAAACCTTCAGCCATTATAGAGGGAAAAATGACGACTTCTGATGCTTGATAAAATGTAGGCAATTGAGAATATTCTACCGCTCCTAAAAATGACACAGATTGGTTTAAAGCTAAGTTATAAGCTTGTTGTTTAAATTTTTTCTCATCAGAACCAGTACCAATAATGGTCAAAGTGGCATTGTGATATTGTTTTATAATCAAACTAAAAGCTTCTAAAAGATAAGATAAGCCTTTTTGTTCCACCAAACGTCCTACAAATAATAAAGTATTTTTATTTCGTGCCCTTAAAGGGGGGATAAATTGCTTTTTAATATCTACCCCCATAGGGATAACCTGTAATTTAGCCTTATTTGCACCTAATGACAATGCTGTATCTTGCATGGTTTGACTGACAACCGTCATAGCGGTGGTACGATTTAAAATAAATTGTTTTAATTTATGGAATAATCTGCCCCTTAATGCTAATAAATCACTGCCATGAGAGGTACATAATAAAGGTGGTGGTGCTTTGATAAACCAACGGGCAAAGACAGCAACCATACCCTGCGGCACTAACCAATGCGCATGAATTAAATCAAATTTTTCCTGGCGCAATAAACGAACCAGGGCAAACCATTCCGCTATGATAAAAAAGGGTATCAATAAATAACGCCAACGATTTTGTTTCAGATTAGGTAAAATGCCGCTATTATAAGCAAGTGTTTGATATTTAAGAAAAAAATAGCGAAATCGGGTAATTTTAAGTTTTCCAAATTGTTCCGTTAATGCAGCCCCGAAGGTATGAGGAGCTAAGACATGCACCGTATAATGTTCAGCCAATCGCTGACTGAGTTCATAGACAAAAGGTGGCTCTTTATCGCCTTGCCAGCGAGGGAAGGTTGAGGTGATGACAAGTATTTTTTTGATGTGATCTGACATGATTATTAGGCTTTTTACTTATGTATGCAAAAATATTTTAACATTTTTAACCAGCTCAAGAAATCCGATTTAAAAAAAAATGGGGAACTGTTGTTTCGTTCATAATCTAAATACTCACTTCAAAATAACTGTTCAAACTGGTTTGGTATCTTCAAGTTCTTCAGCACTTTCAAATTTGAGCAATTCTTCTAATAATTGATCACAGATTGTGACACTTTGTTTATATCCATCACAGTCAATTAAAAAATTATATCTATATTCTTCGGCACAAACAGTAATGACTTGTAATGCCATAAAATATTTAGTTTTATCGGTTCTAAATTGGGTATTTGCAATCACTTCTTCTAATAGTTTTTGCAATTTATGACGCCTACTATAAGAACCGAATTGACTTCTTGTTTCTAATATATGCTTAAAAAACAATTCCATCATTTGTTGGTAATGAAAGCATTCTATTGAACAATCTTTAATCTCTGTTGTTGCTAACACATCTATTGCAACAGCATGTTCCCAAGCTTTACCAGCCAAATTTTCAATGTTTTTAAATTTTTTAAACTGATTTTGATACATTTGTTCGCTCCTATTTAAAATTATCTTTTTAAAAACAATGAGTTACAAAATTGCCCTTTCCTGTACAGAGGTTTTATGTGCTTGTAATGACTTGTTTGTATTTGCGATAATATTGTAACACAAAAAACAACCCGTGCACACCTATAAAGGTAATAAAAGGGATCATCGGCACTCTGAAGCGAGTAGGCGCACTCATGCTGGAAATAATTGGAAAATAAAATATAACCAGCACAAATAGTAAAACAATTCCTAATGCCGGATCTCTTTTCTTGATGTTAGTGAGTAAATAAACCAGTATTAATATTAACATTATTATTTGATAAAATTCCATCATAATCTTAGCTGACAAGTAAGGCAATTTAAATACCTCGTCTCGGATAATAATCATCTCGCCTCCCGGTTGAGGAATGTATTTCACAAAAAACTTTCTTGTTTCAATTTGTAGCAAGTGTTCCAAAAACAAAAAATACTCTCTATGTTCATAAGCTACTTGTTGTATCTCAATGAGATGACCAACAAAGTACCGATAAATATCCTGTTTTATTCTTCCCAAACCATATTCAAGATAAGCTTGGTTTAGTTCAAACGCATTAGCATTTGATGTGAGCTTTGCCTGTTTTCTTGCTTGTTGAAAATGGTATTGGCGTATCTCAGACAAAGTTAATGGACTTTCCATAAAATCAATAGTCGATATATTATTGATAAGGAGGTTATAACCTGTTCCAGATGACATAGAAAAATATCCATAATTCAGATAATTACGCATCATCCAAGGAGTCGTGATGGCACTGAAGACGATGATAAACACAATACCCGCTTTAATTATTTGACGTCCACAACGGTTTATAATTAAATAGCCAAACATATGCATAATGAGCAGAATAAAAAAGTATTGCGCTGCCACACGAGTTAAAGTAGCCAATCCCAGTAATAATGCTGAATAAAATAACCATGAAATGTGTTTAATTTTAAGATAGCGAATATAACAAGTTAAAGAAGAAATAAATAACGCTAGAAAAACAGTTTCAGAAAGAAAAATATTAGAGAATAGCACGAGATGAGGTTCAAACGCCAAAATAATCGAACCGATTAGGCGAACTTTGGTAGAAAATATATCGTGAGTAAAAATAAAAAAAGGCAAAAATAACAGTGAACTGATGACAATCTGTACCAAAATGGCATACTCAATTTGAATTCCAAATAACCTATAACAAATTGACAGAAAGAAAGGATAACCAGGTGCCCAAAGTGAATGTGGTTTACCCTCAGTCGCATAGGTATTTGTTTCCACTAGGGTTATTGCTAGCTGATGATAATGTACGGAGTCTCCTGTTATAAGTTTTGATGAATAGTCATCAGTAAACGGAGAAGCGGAGATAAATAGTATGCTTCTAAAAATAAATGCTATCGTGAAAATAACAAAAATGATTTTCCATTCAGAACGGCTCATTATATTGTGTTTTTTTATATTCATCGGGATTAATCTCCAAATGTAAAATTTTATTTGAATTAATTTTCTAGTTCCCACGCGCCGGCGTGGGAACTCATTCTTGACGCGCCAGCGTCATGACCACTCGACGTAGACATCGTCATTGTCAACACTTCACTATATTTTTAGTAACTATATCCAGATAAATTTTGGCTTATGACAAATACTATTTCTTCAAGAATTTGTGGTTAAGGCTTGAACATCGAGTCTAATAAGTTCGCTTCAAACAGATTACAACAATCTTCCCAAGTCTCTTGGTAACCATAATCAAATCTATCTAACGCTAACACCGATTTGATTTTTTCGGCAAAATCGAGGGCATCGCGTGCTAAAAACTGTGGGTGATCTTTCAATATCCATTTTGAACCAAGAACATCAGAAACGACAACTGGTATTTGACAAGCCATCGCCTCATATAACTTCACAGGATAACTAAAATTTCCAAAGCTTGATGGCTTATTAATAACCAGCAATACATCTAAACTATTTAATAGTAACGGCATTTGTTCATCAGATAAATAGCCCAGCCATTTGATGGGTTGTGGTAAATCTATCTTTTTGTCTTTACGCCCAGAGAGAAGAAATAAGATTTCAGGAGCTTCACAACGCCATTTTTCAAAGATTTTAAAGAACAGTTCAATGCCCCTACTCTTATGAATTGATCCTGCATAACCTACCAGCTTTTTATCCACCGGTAAGCCCAGTTTTTGACGACATTCTTTTTTATTTAAAGACACAAATGCCGGATCAGCTGCCATGGGTACCGTTGAAACGGTTTTGTGAGGGCGAAAAGTATTTAAATAATCACCTAAATCTGGTCCAGCGGCTATTACTCGCGTTGCCTTAGCAATTGCTTTTCTCCAAACAGAGTGCAGTGGCTTAAACCAAGGGATATAACTTTCGTAGTTATCATAAGCATCAATGACTGATTTGATACCATATTTTGAGCCTAATTTTTCTGCCAAAATACCATAATAAGTATCTGAAAACCCAACAATCCAATCCGGTTCAAGGGTACGAACTAAACCATTAGCTTTAGCGATATATTTCAATGGTCCCCACGGATAAAGACTTTCTGATAGCCAATAAATTCCATCTTTTTCGATCTGAACGGCTGGTTCTTTTTTATAACTCAACAATAAAATATAGACTTCATGTCCACGTTTTGAGAGCCAATAAGGGATGTAAAAAAAACGCCCATAAGGGCGAGTTAATAAGTCTTTTCCTTGAGGGCGACGTTTGCATAGGAATAGGATTTTCATTAAATTTCGCTTAAAAATTGTTTGTATTCCTCTTATGGGTTATAGAAACCTAGCGTCATAATGGCGGCACTAGCATGAATAATAGCAGCAACACAAGAAATGATGGTGTGGAAATAATTAACTGGAATAAATGACATAAGTTATCGCCCACGTAAATAATCTTCAACGGAAAAACCAGCATCTTTTAGGATACGAACGGCTAATCCTCGTCCTACATCGCAGCCGCTATGAACAGGTACTGTGACAGAAAAATTACGGTACTCATGCAAAAGCGTTAGGTGACTGCCTGATTGACGGTCCTCAATAAATCCTTGATATTTTAAGAAGCGTATGATTTCAAGAGCAGTCACTTGTGGCATTCTTGACATTATGCTATCCCCACTGTGAGTTCTTCTACATGTACCAATTTTTCATGTTGGGAAATCCGTTGCGAGTGGAGCCGCTTTGATTCAATATGCTGGATAACCGCCTCCCTAATATTTTTTTTGGTTTCTTCAATGGTTTTACCATTGCTAAAACAACCGGGTAAAGTCGGGCTATAAGCAAAATAGCCTTCATCTTCTGGTTCTTTTTCGATAACAATTTCAAAGCTATAAAATTGCATTGTTGTTCCTAACTTAACTTTAAGGGTTGATGTGTTTCTATGTAAAATTTAAGTTTGTTCCCGTTCTAAGTATATAATTTAAAACTGACGCATTGATAAGAAAGGTATTTTATGAAACTTTTTAAATTAAATGTGTGACAAAATTGATTGGTTAAGAATTGGCTTAATGGTCAAAAAATCTCTCATCATCTTCGCCTTCAACAAAAATGAATAGCCGGTTTTGCATTGTTCAAATTCCTAATAAATTGTCTAGGTATAAATCTTCAATACCAATTTCATCACTCTGCAAAAATATTTTAACCTCAGGTTTTTCAGCCATGTTTGAAATCACCGAAAATCCTTCTTGGTTTCTAGAAATGAAAAATATATTTTCTAAATTCGCATACTTTACCGTTTCAGACTCGTATGTGGTAATAATGATTTGTTTACGCTTAGAGATTTCTTTTAACATATCCATCATTTTTGAGATCAGATAAGGGTAAGTATGTTTCTCCGGTTCTTCAATTAACAAAAGTGGTTTTTCTTGAAAATATAAAATGGTCACTAGGGAAATAATATTGATAGTACCTTGGGAAAGAAAAGCCATCGGTAAATCGACTGTCGAGTACGCCTCTCTTAAGATGATAACTAAATGCTTTTCGGCAAAGGGTTCGACACGAACTTCTTCCACAAAAAGGTAAAACATCAGTCAACATATTAAGAAATCGTCTTTTTTTCTCTTTATCTGCTAAGGAATGAGAATTCAATAAAATTTGAAACGAAACCTGTCAGGTTTGGCTCAAAAGTTTTGGAAATTATTAAATCCTCACTCCTAAGATATTTTGGAGAACAATGGCTAAATTACTGGTATTTTCTTCTAAATCAAGTTGACTTTCAATCAAAGAAGCTTTTTTAGGTTGTTCCACCTCGAAGTTATACACTGGAATATGGTTAAAAATATCAATCTGATTCAGTTCGGCGACAATTCCCCGAAATAAAGGCTGTTCAAGTAGATGCGTTTGAGGTTTTAAACTTTTATTTAAAGGGCTATTTCTGAAAAACGCTGGAATTAAATCACCGAGTGTGTTTTCTATCGTCATGAATTCGCCTTGACGAGTCAGCGTAAACTCACCAGCTTCGTTTTGAGGTTTATAAGTGAATTTATCTGCCACAACTTTAAAGTCTAACCCCTTTATAAAATCTTAAAAGATTTAGGTGAAGCTATTATCCAAATACTGAATAAGGAACGTGCATAAAATAAAATTGACAACTAAACCTGTCAGGTTTGAACGAAGAGTTTTAGAAATTATTTTATGCACGTTCTTAAATATGCATAAATATTTTTATTTTTTGAAAAAATGAAAAATTTTTTTCATTTATAGTGATCGACAGTATACTTTACACACCAAGCGAAGCTTCTTTTAGTTTTATATCAAATATTTAATGCATTTTTCGTGTGTAAAGTATGGTGTCGAACACTATTAATTTTTACACTTAGAAGTTTCTTTTATGAAATCTTTAATATTATGGAATAACTTAAAATCACTCTTTAACCAATTTGAATCTTTATTCCACCACTTAAAATCATGTAAATAAGCAATTTCGTCTTTTTCAAATCTATATTTGATTATTTTTGCTGGTATGCCACCAACTACTGCATAAGCCGGTATATCCTTTGTTACAACAGAGCCAGCGGCAACTATAGCCCCATCATTAATGGTAACACCATCAACTATGATCACATTAGTTCCAATCCAGACATCATTACCTATTATAATAGTTTTAAATTCTTTAAAATAATTTTTATCTGAAAAAGTAATTTGAGCTTGTTTGAGTTGGGAAAAAAATATAGGATGAGTTGATACAAATATCTCTGATGGATGTTTACCTAACCCAATATTACAATTTGGACCGATGGAACAAAATTTGCCTATTTTTGTTTTATTGATATTTGTTTTAGAAGCAACATATGTAAAGTCATTTAAATTAACGTCATTTAAATTTACATTGTTGTAAATAGTATTATATATTCCAAATTTACATTTACTTATATGAGACATGTACCCTATTTTTAGATTCTTCTCTTTATTTTTCCATTCTAAAAATAATGATGTTATTAACTTATAAATCCATATGGTAATCGGATTTTTCAATAAATTTTTCATCATAGTCAAAAAAACTCATCAATTTTTTCTGGGGAAATACTTTTAGTATTCCACCATTTGATGCATTAAATACCTTACCTTTATACTTCTTTTGGAGTAACGCATATTTACAGAAAATTCTGTACTGCCGAAGAAATTCTTTAATGTAAAAACTATCATCAAAAGTTCTTTTAAATTCATCTTTCTGATGAATTGCTGAAGAATACATCCTCATTTCTTTTTCATCATCATACAAAAAATAGTCATGATCCATTCCTAACAAAATAATTTCATTAAACCCCATATAGATAGCTATTATTAAAGCATAAACACTAACCGCCTCTGCCGCCCAAATCATGTTTATTATGTCAATATGCCGTTTATTAAAACTATAATATTCCCCGACATTAACCCCAGAAAAATACCAATATATTTTATGCTGTTGAAATATATTGTATTTATCAAAAATATACTTAATATTCCCCTTATACCCATTAAGACCAAAAATCATAGTGGCATTACATGGCATATTTTTTTCCATACCTATAAACCAATTTCTCCATTCTTGCTCCGTTTGTGGAAGATGAGTTGGTGCAGTTATATAATATTTTTCAACATCACCACCCATGATTTCCTGAAAATCAGGATGAACATAGAAATTATTTAGAGCAAAAACAATCTCGTTTTTTAATGGTTTTAGATTCTCCTTTTTTATAGACGGTCCACTACCAAGAATAAAACCTCTTTTGCCTTGATGAATATCTTTTAATTCACTATTTTTGGATACCAAAGCTTTATATTTTTTAAAAGCAATGTATCTATTTATGTAAAAAAGTTTATCAAATAATATTGGTGGCAAAAGTGGTAAAAATGATTTTAACTTGTTTTTAACATTCATTGCATTTATAAAATAAGCTCAATAAATTCCCTTACTGCACCATTCCCACCTGTTTTTTTAAGATGGATGATATTTTCTATATTCTTAATTTTTTCAACTGCATTATTAGGGCAAGCTGATAAACCAACGATTTTCAATAACTCTTCATCATTAATATCATCACCAATATAAGCAACTTCATCAAGAGTAATATTCTCTTGTTCACATATTTTTTTGACAGCATCAAGTTTACCTTGGTGAAATCGCCCTTGATAAAGATAGTCAACTTTTAGTTTTTTTGCTCGATTTTTTACTATCTTTGTATTCTCACTTGTAACTATCGCAGTTTTAATACCCCTTTCTCTTAATAACTTAAATCCCATTCCGTCATGTGTATTAAATTTTTTTGATTCATTACCATTTTCATCATAATACATGCCTGCATCAGTTAATACACCATCAACATCAGTGACAAAAAGTTTTATTTTTATATTTAACGATTGTTCAGAACAAATATACTTATACATTAATTTTTCAATAATTAACCAGTCATCTTCTTCGTCTGCTTCAATCGCAGTAAATTCTGGCATTTCATAGATTGCTATTTTGCCACTTAATCTATTTTTATATTTTTTTATATTCTTGATCTTGTTAATGTAAAAAGCACCATTTTCCATTAAAACCCCATCAAAATCCTGTCGCCGTGGACGATTCATATAGTCGTAGTTAATTGGGTTTCCCTTTTTACTCCAAAAAAAACGCTTTGTCTTTACACAAGTTAAAAGGCTATCTACCCCTTCATTTTTTAATAGAGTAATAGCTATATCAAAATCATTAGAGATAACAAATGGTGAAGTCGCTTGCACTAAAATAAATATATCTTCATCAGCAAAATTATTATTATTAATAAATTCCAGCATGACGGATTCTGTACTTGCCGTATTACCTGCGTTTTCTTTATTTCTGTTATAAATATTAACTTTCTTTAAATGAAACCCTTTTACGACTTCTTTTATTTCATTACAGTCTGTAGCAACATAAATTTCATCTATACTTAATGAATCTGAAAGTGCTTTTAACGACCAATAAACGAGAGGTTTTCCACATAATTCTTTGATATTTTTAAAAGGTATGGATTGACTACCACACCTTGCTGGAATGAATGCTATATTCATAATTTTATGGTTTGATAATATACGAAGGTATGTGAGAAATAGACAATTTATTAATTCTTAAACTTGCGAAAAAATCATCAACTGCTTTAGTTTCCCCAGGAAAAGTTCCATAGTCGTCAAACATAATCACCCCCCCCCTCACAACTTTATCGTAAAAGTTATCCAGGATAGTAACAGCAGGCTCATAAACGTCTGTATCTATATGCAACAAAGAAATTTTCAACTGTGGATTATTGATACAATATTCTGGCACAGTCTGGTTTATATCCCCCTTTATTAACTCATAATTTTTTATGCCTTTATAATTTAATGCTTTACGCATCTCTTTAATCTCTATACTGTTTTTACCAGCAGAAGTCACAAAACGTTCCAAATATGTTTTATCATCTTCAAACTCAGTTTTTGGAAACTCACCAAATATATCAAATCCAATAATTTTTCTGGAATTAATACTTTCTAATAAGTTTCTGAAATAAGCTAACCTAAAAAATGAATTACCTTTAAAAACACCGCATTCCACAATTTGCCCTGGTAACTCAATAATTTTCTTGTCAAGCTCATAATGAGCTAAAAATTTACCAAAACGAGATTCTGTTGATGTAATGTGAAAACCATTTTCATATTCAAACATTTTGTCTGAATCGTAGCCATTTAACATCATAATATTTACTTCCTTTTGTTTGAATCGTAGCCATTTAACATCATAATATTTACTTCTTTAGGCAACTCGCAAAAAATAATATACCCAAACAAAAAGGGGCAACCACAAGGGATTGCTCCTACAATATTCAATAAATATAGTTGCAATCCCTTATTGGTGAAGGGGTGTATATTTTTTTTCTAGTTACCTTATTTTCTATTTTTCAATTTATCTCTTTGAACTTTTTCAATATCCAAAATATCTTTTTCTTTGTATCGTAATGCTTGGTAAGAAACATTAAGATTTCTTACCAACTTTCTTAATCCTTCCGGTTCTAAAGAGGCAGCATGGTCTGTCCCCTTCCACGTTCTATCTTTTGTAAAATGCCGCTCTATCCATTTTGCACCTAAAGTATATGCGGCAACATCAATCGCAATACCTAAATGATGACCGGAAAAACCAATTTCTTTCACTCTTTCATCATATTTATCATATAACCTTGTAATTTCAAGCAAGGCAACATCTTCAAATGGAACCGGATAACCAGAAGTACAAGCGTAAATAATCAAACGATCTTTCGCTGTTTGCTCAAAAAATTTGACAACAGCCTCCCCTTCTTCTTTTGTTGTCATTCCAAACGAAATCTGAACTTCTCCCTGATATTCATCTCTTAATATCTTTAACATCTTGTAATTGTTGTTACAAGCAGATGGTACTTTTATAAATGAAGGGTTTAATTCTGCTATCATTCTTGCGGAATTTTCCTCCCAAACAGAAGTTGAGTACTCAATACCCACCGTATCACAATATGCTTTTAACTCACCGTGCTGTTTTTGATTAAACTCTAAATATTCTCTATGTTCACCATAGCTACTTCCATAGGAATTTTCTTGAACAGGATGAGGCATATTATACTGTTCTTCTGTTAATAGCAACTTATTATCTCTGGTTTGGAATTTCGCAACATCCGCACCACACTCTTTTGCTAGAGCAATTAACTCTTTAGCAATTTTCATATGTCCCATATGATTACAGCCTATTTCTGCTATCACCTTGGGTTTTTGATAGTTGTAGTTAAATGACATCTTCATGTTTCCTTTTTCAGTTGCTTTTTGATAATTTCTTTTATTCCCAAAAAATTAAGAATTTTAATAATTCTTCTTTTCCATACATAGAGGCTTAACGAATACTTATATTGAAAATGAGTTTTTAATATAAATCTTTTAATCTTTTCAGGATAAACTTTAAGAGAATCTTCGTAAATACAATTTATTTTGGGTTCTTTCCAGTTTTGGTTCTTTTTTAGTAAAAAAGTGCATCGCTCGTCACCATAAATAACTTCCAATCCTAATTTCTCATAAAACACCCTTAAGTAGTAGTAGTAGTAGTTAAAGACATGAGCATTCTGAAGATACAAAATAGGATATAAATAAACTTTATCCATATAAAATATACCAGGCACTTCAATAAGCAAATATTTGTTTATAGTAACCTTTTTAATCACTTCTATCATTTCTTCAATAGGATTTGTAAAATGCTCCATTACATGTGACAAAATCAATAAATCAATACTTTCATCTTCAATCTGATTTTTATAGTCTCCATAAAGCAATAAAAGTCCTTTACTCCTACCAAATTTAAGATATTCTTTATTAAAATCAATTCCTTTACAAGAAATACCCATATTATGAAATGGAAACATTATTCCGCCTGAACCACAACCAATTTCCAATATTTGTCGAATTTCATTTAAATCAATATGAGTTTTGACCAAAGATAAAAAGTTCTTTCCACGACTTTTTTGATCATCAAAAAATTGTTCATCAGGTTTGCTCAAGCCGACATATATATCCCGATAATAATTTTTATAAAAACTTATGTTTGATTCTTCACTAAATATTGTCTGACTTCTTATCAAGCCACACTTAGAACAAATTACATTTTTGACAGGAATTCCGTATCTGTCTTTTTCAGATATTATAACATCATTTTCATGATTTCGATTACAGCATAAACAGTCATTTTCCACTAAAACCAATTTATCATCTTTAATATCTTTTAGAAGTTTGCTGATTGATTCCTTTTGAAAATTACTTAAAGAAACCATAGGAACAAAATCATTTTGGTAAAGTATTTGCATAAACTTTTTTCCACACTCCCACAAGCAATAATGCCTTAATTTGAATTAAAAAAATTATTCTTGTTTGAAAAAATATAATATTTAGCAATAATAAGGATAATAATTGCGTTATCACAGTTGCATAAGCTGCCCCTATTACGCCAAATTCTCTGATAAAATAAACATTGAATAAAATATTTACAATAGAAGAAAAAATAGTTGTGTATAAAATAATTTTCTGATTACCTGATATAGTTATATAACTAGAACGTAGAAACGCATTAAACATAGGTATTAAGCCAAAAGATAAAAATACGAGAATACCAGCAGATTCATAATATTTTTCACCATACAAAATTAAAATAATATCTTCTGCAAATATCAAAAAAATTATCACAATCATATAAGCCAATAAAGTCATATAACTTGATAATTTAAGATAAAAATAAAACAACCTTACTTTATTCGACTGATAATATTTAACAATTAATGGATAGAGCGATTTTGATGTCACCAATGCTATAAAAAGTGGGGCTTCATATATCATATAAGCAGCAGAATAGATACCAACATGATATTCATCTAACATTTCTTTAATCATAACTTGATCAATTCTTGCGTAGATCAAATATGACATGTAGGCAAACATCAATGGCCAACTATCCTTCAACAACTCCTTCGCAACTTGCCACTTCCATTGCCAACACCACAATTTCCCACTCTTACGCAAGTACATCACGCTCAAACCTATCGCAAACACCACCGCATCCAAACAATAAACCCAAGCAAACCAAATCAGTGAGGCATTTATAGCAATAAGAACTAATTTAGTGATTGAAGAAATAGTTAGTTGAACCAGTTGGGCATGAACAACGTATTTAGATTTTACCTCAGCTTGATAGTTAAAGTCAATTACATTAAATGCT
>Ga0164315_10000269_pt1 | contig 34007 bp, 30 predicted proteins | sample GuaBasSedimGuay6_FD_113737 | JGI IMG/M metagenome (GOLD analysis project Ga0164315, IMG submission 113737) | Subseafloor sediment microbial communities from Guaymas Basin, Gulf of California, Mexico - Guay6, Core 4569-2, 0-3 cm | ecosystem: Environmental > Aquatic > Marine > Hydrothermal vents... | reverse complement strand
TGCCGGCCGCCAAAACAATTCCGGCCGTCGGTTTATTCCTTGCCATGAGCAGCCTCTTTGGTACACATTTGAGCATTTACAAATTTTTATCCTGACGGAAAATGAATCCCAACCATAGGGCAATACCCCTTTATTGACTGAGTTGTGTTGTTATATCAATATTTTTTTGACGGCATGATCTCTTTTCTGGTATGATCGTCGCTAATTTTGAAATTGATAAATAGCTGTTACCATAAATTTTCATGCTGAACTGCGCACAACAAAGCATAAAACGAACTCTTTATATTGAAATGCCCTATTGATCATTTAAATACAACTGCATGAAAATTTATTGTAAAACAATGGGAACAAAAAATGACCTCTTTATACCGTGGGCTGGCGCTGGGGAAAAATGGTGTGATCAGCCTTGTTGGGGCGGGTGGTAAAACAAGCTTGATGTTCAGGCTGGCCCATGAGTTTTCAGCATCAGGCGATACGGTGCTGACAACAACGACAACCAAAATTTTTCCTCCGGCAGGCCAATCCAAATGCCTTATCGTATCCGATTCTCCATCTGATATCTTGAATAGAGCCCGAAAGCTACTTACGCATACGCCCCATATATCGGCAGCCGCACGCTACGTCTCGGAGCACGGAAAACTCATCGGGTTTCCCCCTGAAACAATTGATCTATTCCTAAAATCAAACCTTTTTCGTTGGATAATTGTGGAAGCTGATGGTGCGGCCGGACGACCGCTGAAGGCGCCGGCACCTCACGAACCTGTCGTACCGGATTGTACCAACTGGGTCGTCGGTATCGTCGGTCTCAGTGCACTGGGAAAGCCTCTTGATGAACATATCGTATTCAGACCCGAGCTCGTTTCGAAAATTACCGGGTTGGCCGAAGGTAAGAAGATCATGGAAAAAGCCATATGTGATCTACTGCTCCACCAGCAGGGAATATTTCAAGGAACTCCCATGGGTGCCAAAAAAATTGCGTATCTCAACCAGGCTGACATACCCCGGAAAGCGCAAGCCGGGCGTTCCATCATTCAATACCTGGTCAAAAGAAAAACCACTGAGATTTCACGTGTGGTTCTTGGCAGTACATCTCTTGAATCACCGGTGCTTGAATGCCATGATTTAAACGTCTTGGTTTGATGGGAATACTCTCAAAATGGCTTCCAGAACAGAACCGCTGATGGCGCGCGCTTTATCGGAAATCGTATAACAGTAGTCCTTCTCTCCCCTTGGGTCGATATCACCTATTTTCAATCCTTTCCGAACATCGCTGTTTGGCCTGATAAGACCGCGAAGAATTCCATTGATTTGCGCCGCAACCCCTATATTATCGACCTCGCCAATGATCTCGCCCGTTTCGACAAGGTCACCTATTTCCTTGTTAGATCTAAATCGGCCCTCTGCCGGCGATCTCAAGACCCGCTCCTTTGTATAACCGCCGATATTTCCCGGGATACCGGTATTGGACTCTGCGGAGCCCACAGTAAGAATTCTTCCTAAATTATGCCCTCTGTTTGTTTCAACAACCATACCGACGTCATGTCCCGCAATGAATCCCGGTCCCAAACCGATAACCAACTGGGCATCATCCATGGTCGTTCCAATGTTTTTCTTGGCCAATACAGCATCTACCATGACCTTGGCCGGGAGTTGCGTCAGCATTTGCCATGTGGGATCTACGGCAACGGCAATAGTGTCGTTTTGCCAACACCTTTTGATCCCATCAACATCATTACAGAGATCGGCCTTGACACTTTCCACTTCATTCGTACCATCGTACACGGCCTCGCAGAATGAGACATTACGTCTCACCGCCAATGGTCTGGGACATTCCATCATAATTATCTTTCGCATGTTCGCCATATATAGCCGCCAGGCAACTGCGCTGGCTAACTCGCCGGCACCCTTGATGCAGATAATCATTTCATTCCCTCCAATTGGTTTGGATAATATAAGGATAAGTATAAAATATCAGTTGCTTAAAATTGAATAAATATCTATATCTTGATTAAATAGATACCCGGGTCCAGAGGGCCCGGCACTGTTCATACCCTGTAAGGGGTTATCGTTTTACATATTCGGCTGTAATAAATCCTAAATCCGAATATCGAAATTCGAAACAAATTTAAATATCAAATGCTTAAATGACCCAAACATAATCCATGGGCTTCCGTATGCTGGGCTTTGTTTTGAACATTTGAATTTGGGTCATTGGATATTGTTTAGCATTTCGAATTTCGTGCTTCGAATTTTAACCATTATTGACATCAACATAGCCAATTATCTCTGACCTGGCCCAGAAGATCAGGTTTTCGATACTGAATAAAATAGTACCATGAGGAGACGTTCCGTGTATCGTGAAGCTATCAAATCTGAGATTAGAAGACAAGTAAAACCCACCTCCCTTTCGGCAAATTGAGGTGACCATGACCTTTAATTTCCGGCAACAATTACTGTTTCTCCTGATGGTGAGTTTTTTTGCCGTTTCCTGTATGGGTGGAGGCGACACCATCCGTTATCATGAGAATGGACGGGTTATGGAGCGTTTTGGTATGAAATCGCTCAACGACAAAGAGGTGCAGGACGGTCTATACCGCCGGTGGTACGCCAACGGCATACTTGCCCAGGAAACCATTTTTTCTCACGGTAAAAAGAACGGCCGACACCGGTTGTGGTATGAAAACGGGAACCGAAAATTGACCGCCGGCTTTACCGATGATCGTCTGGACGGTACCTGTCGGGCCTGGTATGAAAACGGCAAGCCGCGTCTCGACATTCGTTTCGACAACGGGAAGCGCACGGGTGAGTGGATCCGTACCGGGGAGAAGGTGGGGGTGGTGGCCCGGGTCTCTTTTAGAAACGATCGTCTGGACGGACCCTTGACCGTATTGGTCAATCGAGGCTACGGAAACGGGAGCGGCCGCTCCCTTGAACTTGAGGCCCTGTTTCGCACGGGGCGACTCGTTTCTTCTTTTTGCTACAAAGAAGCCGACCCTTCCGGGAATTACGTGCAATTAACGGGCACAATCCTGTCGGATGTTGAAACCACCTATGATGGCCGGTTCCGGGTAGAAGAAAAGAAAAACCTGGTTTTTTATCCCAACGGTGAGTTGATGAGCCGTATGGGTGATGTTGAAACCACCTATATCGATCTGGATCATTTTTTTTCATCCAAAATAAAATACCGTATCATGCCTATGTTTACGCTTGAATTCTGCGGCATTCATATTGAAATGGCACCCTGATCCATTGGCCGGATCCCGAAAAACGGGGAATCGCGAAAAAATAGGGGGTTCCGGATGGGGCGAAGGAATCGCCCCCCGGAGTTTGCCGTTCACTGATTATTTCGGGAATTGCTCTTTCAGGTATTTATGAAGATCTGCGGCTACCGGAATGTCCACCACAGCGATGGCGTCCGATTTCAGTTTTGCTTCGAGTTCCTTGATTTCTTTGCGTAATCCACTCGGAACAGCCTTGTTCGGTTCCAAAAGACGGATGGCCCCGTTATCCATGGCAACCCAGTGCTGTTTGCCGAAAGAACCGTCCTTCCAACTCTGGATAATCTCGTCATAAACTACCGACATGTCCCACAACACCGAGCTCAAAAGAATGTCGGCCCTGTCGATGGAACGCTTGTCGCCGATGACGTCGATAAACCAAGCCTTTCCGCCGTCTCGGGCTTTCTTGCTCGAACAGGCCTGAAGCATGCCGAAAGAAGCGCCGTCGCCCATGCCGAAAATAACATCTGCGCCCACGGCAATCTGGTCTTCTGTATTTCGTTTGGCACCGGCTGCATCTGCATAGGCGGCTTCCCCAATAACACTGTACAGAAGTTTAGCGCCGGGGTTGGCTGCTTTGAGCCCCTGAGCAAAGCCTGCCGACATCCGGTTCCATGTGGGTGGCTCACCAGAAGTGACGATGCCGACAATATTCGAACGGGTCATCTTACCGGCCAACCAGCCGGCCATATAACAACCGCCCTGGGGTTGGGTGTCAATATCGCTGATGAGTCCCGGGGTCACGTCTTTGTGATTTTCCGTGGTAACAACCCGCACGCCGGTTTCCCGGGCAATTTCAGGTGCAACGGTTTGATAACCGGAAGCATGACAGATGATCAGATCACTCCCTTTTTTGACCATGTCGCGAAGGGTGGGTTTGATGTCGCCATAGCCCAGGGCTTCGCCCAACTCAATTTTAAAACCGTACTTGGCGGCAGTCGCTTCAAGACCCACCTTTCCTTGTTCATTCCACCCTTTGTCCGTGCCTGCCTCCGGGATGGTGAGGCCCACCAGTTTCGGTAGATCGGCTGCCAGAACGAGGCTGGTTGAAAAACAGATCATAATCGCCAGGGCCATCGCTGTCGTTAGGATTCTTCTCATGTTGTCGCTCCTCTTTTTATGGGTTCAAGTAACATTAGATAATATTTCAATTCAGATTTCTTTTCAGTTTCGCGTTAGCTGAAAATCACCCCCTTTCAATGACAGGATTACAATCTTGGTAATACAATTGTATTTTCTCCTAAGGTGAGCGTTTCTATTTTTGCCCCCGCTCATACGGAACACACAGCGCTGCCGGCAGGTTTGTCGACCGCGCAAAAATCAACAGGGTAGCGATTACGACGAGATATGGCATCATGAGGATAAAATCAGGGCTGATATTTACCCCGGCCACCTGCAGTGCACTGGTCAGGGACATGGAAAATCCAAACAAAAGCGCCCCCAAAAAAACCTTGAGCGGGTTCCATTTCCCAAGCATAACCACAACGATGGCGATATATCCCCGGCCCATAATCATGTTGGGAACAAAAAATGCCAGGTCGCCGAGAGACATGAATGCGCCGGCCAGTCCCCCCATCACGCCGCCGAGCATAATCGCTATGTAACGTGTTTTAAAAACGTTTACACCCGATGCATCCACCGCCCAGGGTGTTTCCCCCACGGCTTGAATTCTCAGCCCCAGACGGGTCTTGTACATGACAAAATAGAGTATCGGTACGCTCAAAAAGGTGATGTACAGCAGCCAGTGCTGGTTGAACAGGGGTTGGCCGATCAAGGGAATTTTGGACAGAAAAGGTATTTCATTGGTTTGTCCAGCTGTGAACAAAATGGGGAATTGATTCCCGAAGATAACCCGGTGTAGAAAACTGCAACCGGCGCTCGCAAAAATGGTTATACCAAGCCCGACAACGATCTGGTTCACCCTGAGGGTTATGGTCATAAAACCGAAAAGAAGACCCAGAATCAATCCGGCGCCGGCGCCCGCTGCAAAACCGAAAGCAAGGCTATCCAACTTGAATCCGACCAAAAAAGATGCAAAGGCACCCGCAACCATCATCCCTTCGAGGCCAAGATTCATCAGACCCGAACGCTCCACATAGGTTTCGCCCAGCGCCCCTAAAAGAATCGGCGTAGTCCCCCTGAGGGTGGATGCCAAAACGGCCCCGATCAATGCCATGTCGAATAAAGAACTCATTTGAGAGCCCTCCTTTTTTCCAGATATTCAGAGGCTGCAAAAAATAGGAGGGTCAACCCCTCCAGAATGTGAACAAAAAAGATCGGCACCCCCTGATCCCGAGCCACAAACTCTCCTCCCACAGCTAAAAAAGAAAAGAAAAATGCCAGTGGGACCACGGCCCATCCGTTAAATCTTGCCAGAAAGACCAGGGGAATGGCGGTCATGCCGTATGCCGGGTTCCAGTCTCCCTGGAATAACCCCTTAATAGCCAAGACATCGCTGACACCAGCCAACCCCGCAAAACCACCGCTGATCAAGAGACCCCAGATCGTGATCCGGGCGACGTTCATACCGGCATGAAATGCTGCGCATTTGTTGGATAAAAGCACCCGAAACTCATACCCAAGAGTGGTCCTTCGAATCACGTAGTGCATGATAAAAAGACAGACGATTCCTACGATCAGACCGATATGTATTGACGTAAACGGAATCATCGAGAGCCGGTGCTTCATGGGTATCAGAGCAGTCTGGGCAGGGACGGTCGTGGGATCGTTGATGGGGCCCTTGACCAGCCATGTGACCAGGTTGATGGCCACCCAGTTCATCATCATCGTCGTGATGATTTCATTCATGTCGTAGCGTGCTTTGAGCACGGCAGGAAGAAGAATCCAGAACATACCGCCTATTGCTCCCAAAGCAGCAACCGTGATCAGATAAACAGGATACGGCAGCGCATTGGCCAGAAAGGGCGCACTCCACCCGGCCAGAACCGCTCCGATCAAAAATTGCCCTTCTACACCGATATTCCACAACCCGGCTGAAAAACAAGCCAGAAGACCGGCCGAGATGATCAACAACGGTGCCATTTTGATGATTGATTCCACCAGGCCCAAGGGGCTGAACATCCCCTGAACAAAAAGCTGCCCGAAATACAATAGCGGATTCTTGCCGATAAAAATCAGTATGACGGCACCGGTGATCAGGGAGAATAAGATGGATAGCACAGAATAAAAAGCTGGAGCGATTTTGTTGAACTCGATTTTCTTCACGTTTTCCCCTATTCTTTAATGCCAAGCATCAGCTTGCCAATTTTTTCCGGCGTGGCATCACACTTGTCCAGGACGCCCATGATCCGACCGTTGAATAAAACCCCTATCCGGTCCGAGCAGTTTATCAATTCATCCATGTCCGAAGTGATGAGCAGAACGGATGTGCCTTGCTTGCTTTCTTCCAGGAGAAGCTCCTGAATATAGCTTACGGTCCTGGCGTCCAGTCCGTAGGTGGGTTTGCTGCAAACGATCAATCCCGGTTTGGTGGAAAGCCCACGGGCCAGGATGAATTTTTGGATATTGCCGCCGCTGAGGGTTCCTGCCCGGACATCCGGGCCGGTGGCTTTGACGTCGAAGTCACTGATCAGCTTGTCGGCATAGCTGTCGACAACACTGTTGTTGATAATGTTGAACCGGGAGTAAGGCGTCTGGCAGTACCTTCTTAAAATGGCGTTTTCGGACAGACTCAAATCCAGCACGCAGCCCTCATTCATCCGGTCATCCGTAATGTAGGAAATACCCATCTCGTGACGATTGGAAACACTCTTTCGTGAAATGTTCTCACCTTTGAATCGTATGCGACCGGATACGAGCTCCCTTTGGCCGGCAATTGACTCACACAACGATTTTTGACCGTTGCCGTCCACGCCTGCGATCCCGAAGATCTCGCCCTCGCGAATCTCGAAGGACACCTTTTTCAGGCCAATCACATCTCGGCTGTTCATTACTTCAACATCCTCGAGCTGCAAAACAACCTGGTCCGAAATTGTTTTTTCGACCAGGGAACACTCGGGTAAGGGCCTGCCCCCGAACATAATATTCAGGATTTTTTCGGTAGCCCCTTTTTTGCCCATAGTGCGAAGCTCGTCACCATTCAACTCCGCGATCTTGCGGCCCAGACTCAAAATGCTGATGCGATCGGATACGGCCAGCGCTTCATTCAGCTTGTGGGTGATCAACACCACTCCCTTTCCGGCTTTTTTCAGTTTGGCTATGGTGAGAAAAAGCTCTTCCGCTTCAATGGGCGTCAGGACCGATGTGGGTTCATCCAGAATCAGCGCTTCGGAACCACGGAAGAGTGTTTTTATGATTTCAGTCCGCTGGCGAGCGCCAACGGAGAGATTTTGGATCAGCTCATGAGGGTCGATGTCCTGCCCGTACTCCTCTGAAATTCGTTTCAGTTTTTTTTCGGCGTTCTTGATGTTCAATACGAATCCGCCTTCGAACCCCAGGATGAGATTTTCAAGAACACTCAAGTTCGGAATCAAGGCAAAGTGCTGGTGCACCATGCCGATACCGAGCTTTAATGAATCATTTGGCGAACGGATCCGGGTCTCCTGCCCGCAAACCTCGATACGCCCCTCGTCGGGTTGGTACAGGCCGTAAAGGATGTTCATCAGCGTTGTTTTCCCGGCTCCGTTTTCCCCCAGAATGGTGTGGACCTCTCCGGGGAGAAGATCGAAGTCGATATGATCATTCGCCAGGACGCCGGGAAAAGATTTGGTTATGCCGGTGGTCTTAAGGAGTGGTTGAACGTTCATGTCAGTCTACCTCACGTGCTACAGCAGATCAATCGGTTCAAGGGTGCACCCTGGGGAACCCGAATTGGTACTCAGGATTTCTTTTCCCTCAGCGCATTGAGAATGAATTCACGGGTGATGGGCAGTTCCGTCACCCGAATTCCTGAAGCATCGTAGACAGCGTTGGCAAATGCCGCGGCAGTGGGCACCAGCCCACCTTCCCCGATTCCTTTGGCTCCATATGGTCCGTGGGGATCACCGGTCTCGATGAGCTGTACATCGATTTCCGGCTGTTCGCCAAACGTAGGAATCTTGTAATCCAGGAAGCCGTCATTGACCACCCGGCCGTTGTCAAGTGTCATTGATTCCATAAACGCAAACCCGACGCCTTGCATAACCGACCCTTCGATTTGTCCTTCGGCAAGCATTTCGTTCATAGTGGTTCCGGTTTCGTGCGCCGCTACAAATTTGAGAATTTTGACTTCTCCGGTACCCTCATCGATTTCAACCTCGCATGCTTGCGTAGCAAAAGCGAAACTCCGTACATTCTTGACAAATTCCGTTTTGATATCCCAATCTTCAGGGATATCATCCGCCCACTGGCCCTTTACCGAAATGGGCGCTTTCAGTTTATTGATGGCGTAACCGGCAAGTTCTCCCATGGTCGCGGATCTCTCCGGCAACCCCGGTCCCCTAACGATCACCATGCCGTTTTCGAGATCGATAAACTCCGGCTTTGCATCGAGCATTTTGGCAGCCGTCTCGATAATGACGGTTCGGGCTTCGCGAGCAGTGGCAAGCGCGGCGTTACCAACCACAAAAGTGGCTCTGCTGCCCCAGGAACCCAGATCGTAAGGCGTCAGATCGGTATCATTGGAGATCACCTTGACGGATTTCATATCCAACCCCAGCTCTTCCGCCACGATCATCGCCACCACAGTGTGGATGCCCTGGCCCATTTCGAGACCAGGGGTGACAATGGAAACCGTACCGTCATCGGAAATTTTTAAAAAGGAATCCGTGGCATTGTAGCCGTAGTAACGGCCGCCGGCCGCCGTGTGGACCATGTTGGCCACACCAACACCTCTGAGCTTGTTTTTGCGGTTGTGTTTTTCTTTCCATCCAATATTTTTACCCGCTATGTAGATGCACTCCTTGAGCCCACAGGTAGGAACAACCGCGCCACACTGAAGTTTTTGGCCGGGGTAATTTGCATTTTTGCGTCTGATTTCAAGGGGGTCCATGCCTATTTTTTCAGCCAGTTCATCGAGCTGAACCTCGCAGGCAAAGGTCAGCTGCGGGTTACCGAACCCCCGAAACGCCGTACTCATCTGCTTGTTGGTGTAGACCATCAGCCCCTCGTAGCTGATGTTGGGTATGTTATACAGGGTTGAGAACATCATGGATGAAAAGTTGAGGGTGGCCGGACCCTTGTCATGATATGCACCGTTATCCCCGATAACCCGGACGGTCCTTGCCTGTAGCGTACCATCCTTTTTGGCACCGGTTTTGACATACATGGTGTAGCCGTAGCGGGTTTTGGCCGTAGTGAACTCTTCGGCCCGTGTGTTCTGAATCTTGACCGGCCGGCCGATTTTTTTTGACAACACAGCGGCGATAGGCAGCTTCATATCCATGACCAACTTGGAACCAAAGCCCCCGCCCATATGAGAATTGATGATCCTTACGTCTCGTATGGGGATGTCAAGAATACGGGCCACTTCCTGTCTCTGGGTGTGTGGCGCCTGAGCGTTGGTCCAGATGGTCAGTCGTCCGTCCGGCGTCCACGACGCCACACAATTGGACACCTCGAGGCAACAATGTGCTACGCGATCGGTTTTATATCGACCCTCGACCACAAAATCACACGATTCAAAAGCCTGGTCCGGATCTCCAAAAAGCCGCTCAACCTTGAAGCCGACGTTGCTTTCGCGGTCGTGGATCAGCGGTGCATCCTCTGCCATGGCTCTTTCAGCGTCGAAAATTGCCGGCAAGGGTTCGTACTCGACCTCGATCTTTTCGACGGCCTTTTCGGCAGTATCTGCATCGATGGCGGCTACCGCAGCCACCTCGTCTCCCACGTATCGAACCTTGTCGGAAGCAAAAATGGTTTTGTCCGCCAGCCATTGAAAAAAGCTGAACTTGCCCATGGGAACATCTGCGGCCGTGATCACGGCGCAGACACCCGGAAGCGCTTCGGCCTTGGACACATCCAGAGATTTAATTCTGGCGTGGGGAAGCGGGCTTCTCAGAATTTTACCGTGAAGCATTCCTGGCAGCTTCAGGTCCACAGTGTACTGGGCCGTGCCTGTGGCCTTGGGTACCGAGTCAATCCTCGGGATTCGTTTTCCAATGATATCACCTTTCATTTTTCACCTCCATCCCTGACGGCTTCAATGGCCTCAACAATCTTGACGTACCCCGTACAACGGCAAAGGTTACCCCTCATTTCCGCTCGGATTTCATCTTTTCCGGGGTTGGGATTTTTTTCTAGAAGACCCTTTGTTGACATGATCATACCGGACGTACAGAAACCGCACTGTATGGCTCCGTGTTCCACAAACGATTCTTGAATAGGATGCAGATTTCCATCTTTGACCAAATCCTCGATGGTTTGCACCTCACAGCCCTCTGCCTCGTGGGCCAGCACCAGGCAAGAATTTACAGTTCGGCCGTCCATTATTACCGTACAGGCGCCGCACTCCCCCATCTCGCAGCCCACTTTGGTCCCTGTCAGACCGAGGTCGTCGCGAATCACCTCGAGAAGGGTGCGGTGGGTACTCACGAAGAGGTTGTAAGGCTGCCCGTTAATGGTTATGTTGAGTTCCCGTTTCACAGCACACCTCCCTTTTCAATCCAGGATCTAGTCGCTTCCAACGCCCGCCTGGAATAGGTTTCAACCAATGTATCTCGATAGCCTTCGGTTGTCCTGACATCGGTGATGGAGCATGCGTCAGTACAGGATTCCCCAACGGCTTTTTCGATAATCGTGTGGTCGAGCCTGTTTCCGATGACAACGCGTTCCATTTGTCTGGACCGGACCGGCGTTGGCGCCACGGCCGCCAGAACCACTTTCAGGTCCTTGATGACCTCATCGGAAGGTTCATAAACGGCAAAAAGGGCAACACCTACAAGGGCAATGTCGAGTGCGGATCTGGCAGCCTTGATGTAAATAGCAAAGGCATTTTGGGGCGGCGTCGGGACGAGAACCTGCTTGACGAGTTCCCCAACCCGGAGCACCGTCTGACCGGGACCGGTAAAAAATTCCTCCAGGAGGACCTCACGTTCATTTTTCCCATCCCCGATAACCACTGAAGCTCCGTACGCGATAAGAATCGGCAATGAATCAGCCGATGGTGCCGCATTGCATATGTTGCCACCGATGGTCGCCCGGTTTCGGACCTGCGTGGATCCAATCGTTGCCACTGCCGCGGCAAGAGCCGGGTAGCGCTCTTTAACAACGTCGGCAATTTCGACATCGGAGAGTAGGGTCATGGCACCGATAGATAGGCCCTTCTCGGGGTTAAACGAAAGGTCTGATAATCCGGGAATGTCCCTGAGGCTGATCATCCCTTCCGGAGCGATCACCTTTTGCTTTGTTTTGATGAGTAGATCTGTCCCTCCGGCCAGGGCTTTTTTTCTGCCGCCAGCCTCATTCAATAACCGACAGGCGTCCTCGAAACTCGAGGGACGCTCATAATCAAAGGCTTTCATAGAGCTCTCCCTGATAATGCTGTTGTGTCCGCATGGAAGGCAGCTGCCGGCCGCCTTCGGCAATGACGGACGGTTATCCTTTACGTGTGGGAGGATAGTCCGGCCAGGAAAACCCGAAGACCATTTCAACGTCCTCGTCACCTTCGTTGACCACGCTGTGTGCCACACCAGCCGGGATGTAGATGCCGTCTCCTGCTTCGTATGTCACATCCGAACCGTCCTGAAGACGCAGGATTCCCTTCCCCTTGAGCACGTAAGCCAGTTCCTCTTCTTCGTGAACCAGCATATCCGTTGCCACGCCGGGAGAAAATTTAGACACGCCCATACACATCTTCCCGGCCCCGACCGTTTCAGCGGTCAGCACTTTTTTTGACCAGCTGTCATTGGGTAACGGTATGGCTTCGGTTTCGGACAACTTGACGATTTTGATGCTCATTGCTTTCCTCGCTTTCTTATATGATGAGTTGGCCGTCTTTCATGATCGGCTTGCCATCCACCTCGATGGTCACATCCCGAACACTGCCATCAAGATGGACACTGCACCAACTCTGTCCTCCAGGGTAGCAGTGGGCGTTGTCGCCCAGGGCAAAGTGGGTCGTACCCATCATGCCTTTTTCAGAAGGGCTTCCGAATACTTCCTTATGACTGGTTCCGATGGCAAATTCTGCGATGGTATTGGCGTTCTCCTCGGCATCGGCTACGACCTTTTTCAGTTTTTGCGCCGCCTCGCCACCGGAAATGTCAACCGCCCGACCGTTTTCGATGGTCCAGGTCATGTGTTCCGGGAGAGTGCCACTGATCCCAACACCCAGCATGATGCCGTCGACCACGATCTTGCCGTGGGTCTTGTCCTCGACGGCAGCGTAGGCAACCTCCCCCCACAGGGGAATGGGACCCATCATGACGCCGGGATCCTTTACCGGAACTACCTTCAGGGGCGGCCGGTTTTCGATACAGATGTTGACGTCGGTCCCCGCCGGATTGGTCACATGAACCCACTTGGCACCTTCCATGGCGGCCATGATCTTCTCCGCCCTTTGGGTGATCAGATCGATGTCGCTGATCTCCAGATCCCACGTACCCAGACCCTCCTCAACGGAGGCTATCTTTGCTCCACGCTCGACGCTCTCCTTGACCGGATCGACATGGGCAAAACGGTTGGCCCATTCCAGGTTGGTGGTGATGATGATCTCGTCGGAGTTCAGCATGGCCTGGGCCAGGTGCGCCGGCGGTTCCATGGGTACGGCCATGGAAGCCAGGGCGGCGCTGACGTGATGGGTGACATTAGCGATCACGGGGTAAGCCCCCAACGAAAATGCCACACCGGCAATGCTTTGCGCTTCCGGCATGTGTTCATCGTCGGCGATAATTAGGACCTTGTCGTCAGCCTTGACCGTCATGCAGTGTTCCACGATCAATCGAGCTCCCTTGATCAGTGTGATGGTCGATTTCATACTTGCCTCCTTGTTTTTTTAAACAGTTACGTTTGGGCTGCTATTTCACATATTCCATATCCTTCAGCAGAAGGAGAAGCTTCTGAATCCGTCCGCCCATCAATGCTTTGATATCCTGGTTTGAATAATCGTAAAAACCTTTTCCGCTCTTGAGACCCAGGTCGCCCTGCTCCACCATCTTGGCAACAATGGGTGCGGCGCCGTCGGACTTGTCCAGGTCTTTATTCAGGTACTGGGACACGCGGTAGTAAATGTCCAGGCCTGCCATGTCGATTGTTTCCAGAGGTCCCATAACGGGAAATTTGAATCCGATCCCGGCTTTGATCATGGTATCGATGTCTTCCGCACTGGCAACCCCCTCGTTAAGGAGCGCTATGGCTTCTCGCATGAGAGCATACTGGAGCCGGTTGCCCAAAAAACCGGGGACATCTTTTTTGACCAGAACCGGCACTTTACCTATTTTACGGATCAGATTGTCGATTGTTTGCAGAACGTCCTCGCCGGTGGACTCACCCTTGACGATTTCGATGACCGGGATAATGATGGGTGGGTTCCACCAATGCATGCCCACCACTTTTTCCGGGCGCCGGGTGGCTTGGGCCATCTTGGTAATACTGAGGCCCGAGGTGTTGCTGGCCAGAATGGTGTCCGGCCCGCAGATTTCATCCAGCTCACTCAAAAGCCGGGTCTTGAGATCCATCACCTCGGGGATGACCTCGATTACCAGGTCGGCATCCCGGACGGCATCCGTCAGGCTGGTGGCATTCTGAATCCGGTTCCTGGCGTCTGCGGCCCCGGTATCAGACAGCATACCGGCCTGCTCCATCAGATTCAGGTTCGCACCCAGGGTTTCCCGTGCTTTTTTTAACTGTTCGGAATCGATGTCGAATATCTGCACTTCGATCTCGTGTTGGGCCAGCACCTGGGCGATCCCTGGGCCCATGGTACCGGTGCCGATAACTGCCACCTTTTTAATGTCGAAAGTCTTCATAGGATTCTCCTTGGTTAATCAAGTCCATATTTTTTCCACTTGTTTTCCGCTTGATCCAGATATTTCTGGGGCGGCAGCGCGATTTCGGGATATTCCCAGTTCTGGGTTGCATCGATCAAAACTTTTGACGAACGCCGTTCCCAGAGCGGCACCTCGGAGGGGTCCGAGGATGGGTCCAGGAGGATTGGGGCTGTGTTCTGCAAAAAAGTAATGTCTTTAACCGGCTCCACCCTAAAAGCCAGAATCCATTCTCGTATGAAGGGATCGCGAATGTCCACGTCGTCGTCGGTGACAACGATCCATTTGGCGAATGTGGGGTGGTGGGTCCAGGCTGCGGACAAGACTTGCTGTGCATGTCCGGGGAAAGCGGTTTTCATACTGATCCAGCAGATCGAGTAGCTCCCCCCTGCCTCAGGCAGATGAACATCCTTTATTCCGGGTATTTTCAGATAACCGGCCAGATGTTGATAGACATTGGCCTCCTCGGGGAGCTGTCGCATCAGACTGCTCTCGCTTGGCGGCATCTGACTAAACAGCGCATGGTATATCGGTTTTTTACGATGGGTGATGCACTTGACATAAAACTTGGGCATCATGTAAGGGCCACCCATGTATCCGGTGTATTCTCCAAAGGGTCCTTCCACCACACTCTCACCAGGTAAGACAATACCTTCGAGGACAATTTCGGCGGTTGCCGGTACATAGATGTCGCACGTTTCGCATTTGACCACCTCCACGGGTTTTCCCCGCAATCCTCCGGCAATGGAAATTTCATCTACCCCTAACGGTACTTTGGTTACCGATGACATGATGATGGTCGGATCCGCTCCGATTACAACAGCCATGGGCATGGGTTCGTTCCGCTTTTCCCATGAGGCATAATGAACGGCACCATGCTGACTCGGAAGATCCCATAACACACCTGTTTCATTTTTAGCTTTGATTTCCATCCGGTATGTCCCGATGTTTCCGACACCTGTTTCGGCATGCCGCGTAAACAGGCACGGTGCTGTCAGAAACGGGGCTGGATCCTTTTCCGGTGTCCATGTGGGGATGGGGAAACGGTGTAAATCCACCTGGTCGCCGGTCAGAATTACATCCTTGCACGGACCGGTATCGACCACTACTGGATCGATCGGGTTTGACAGAGCTCCGGACAAGGTCTCCTTGATGCTATTAAATCCGGGGTCTGTTTCGATGGCAAGTCCATATACTTTCCGGGACGCCCCGATGGCACCGAGAACCACGGGTATGTCGTACCCTTTCACGTTTCGGAAGCCCAATGCACATCTTTCGCTCTCCTTGGTCTTTCTGAAATAATTACGGGCCACGCTCGTGATTTCCCAATCCTTGTCCACTTCTTCCTCGACCCACTTGACGCAGCCATTTTTTTCAAGCGTCTCCAAATACTCCTGAAAGCTATCGTATGGCATATTGAAGCCCCTCCATTTTCTCAACCGGTATCGTATGTCGGTTGGGTTAAATATATGATGAAATATAGACGACTGACATCGATCTTAAACCGCTTCCATGGTAATGGCCTTGCGTTTGCAAAGCCAGTAGCAGACGCCGCACATATAACACTTGTCCTTTTGTTGAACATGGGCCTTTTTGCTTTCCTCATCAAACGACATCACTTCACAGTGGCCCAGGTCTACGCACACCTTGCACCCATTGCATTTCTCTTCGTCAATGACCGGGTAGGCGTCGAAATAATCGACCTTTTGCGGGGTGACGATGTGTTTGAGTGCGATGTTGCGAAAATCATCGAGCGTTTCATGCCCCATCTCGTCCATCCACTCCCGCACGCCTTTTTCAAGTTTGGGTAAAGCTTTGAAGCCGTCGGTATAAAACAGGGTGCAGTATGTCAGGACGGTGGCACCGTACATGACCATCTGGATGGATTGCTGCCAGTTTGAGATGCCGCCGCCGCCGGCAATGGGCAGATCGGGACATTTCATACGCATCTGTGCGACATGCCGGAAGGCCAGCGGTCGAATCCACGGACCGCAAATGCCGGCAAAGGACTGGTTATGGGTGCTGGGGTAAAGAGGTTTTCCGTTGTCGTAAATATCACATCCCGGCAGAGACATGGGACAATTGATCCCGGATACCGCAGCTGCACCGCCCTGCTGGCAACCCTCGGCCACGATGTCACAAGGCCCTTCCGGGGTCATTTTAGCCATGACCGGTATGGTAATGTTGTCCGAGATTGCCCGGCAGACTTCACGCGCCAGGATGGGATTCTTGCCCAGATGAGCACCCAGTTCGTCGGTAACGTCCACGTTCATTTTTTTTGCCATCAGACCAACATTGGGACAGGACATGTTCAGTTCTACCATATCCGCGCCGGCTTCTTCGAGCATCTGAGCCAGCTTGACCCACCCATCGAGGTTTTCTCCGGGACCCATCATGTTGGCCATCACCTTCAGCTCGGTCTGTTCTTTGGTTTTGCGTATCAGTTCCTGTGCCTCTTCAACACCCAGACGATGCCCGGACGGGGAGTAAAACCCGCCGCCCTTTTCGAACACGTGGTATGGACGTGCGTAAAAAGGCACTTCGAGAAAAGCCAGTTTGGTACAAACGGCACTGGCGCCGAAATCTTCTGCCCACCGGATCTTGTCGAACTCATCGGTGAGCTCGGATGAGGCCGCGATAAATGGATTTTTCAACTCCAGGCCTGCAAAATTAACGTTTAGGTTTGCCATGGAAATCATCCTTTCATTCTTTATTCGATATAATTTAGGTGTTAAGCATCGATCCCGAGTTTTTCGAGATGCTCGGGTGTCGGTACGCCGTTTTTATCCCATCCTCTAAGATTGTAATACTCCGGTATCATCCTGGATACGTCCACCACGTGCTTTTCCGGGTCGGAACCGGGTTCCGTGGCAAACCGTTCGGGTAGTTTGTCCTGGTCCGAACCGATGCCTTCACGCTGGTTGAACAGACGTTCCAGGGTGTTGACCCGATCGCCGATGGTATAGACATCGTCAGCGCTTATGTTCATACCTGTTGCAAGGTTTACGGCTCTGGCATACAGGTCCACACTGATACCCAGATCCACCGTGAACATGCACATGATGATGGAATCAATGATAACGGTCGAGTCCTGCATTTTCTTGACCAGCTCCGCCTTGCCTTCATAGGCAAACCGGTCATAGTCGCCCAGAACACCCAGAAACTCGGCCGCAATGGTAAAAGCCTTGTTATGGTCAGCCCCGCGGGCGGTTGTGGCCAGGTTGAGGGCCATGCCGAAAAAGGCGCGGGGATCGTACCCGGGCATCTCCAGCCCTTTAACATGCATGGCATACTTTTCCGATCCTCGTCCCAGATCCTGGGAAGCCGCCCGAACACCCTTGGCCAGCAGTGCGCCGACACCTTCTTTCCGGGCGATTTTTTCGATCAAAGGCTTGAGAACCAAAGCATTGCCAAACTTGATTTCCAGCCCGTCAGCCTCTTCGGAAGATAGCAAACCGTTTTCGGAGCACTCCATTGCCCAGGCGATGGAGAGCCCGGCGGAAATTGTGTCGATACCGTACTTGTCGCAAAGGTCGTGAGCTTCGAAGACACGTGGGAGGTCGGAGATGCCGCAGTTTGTCGCAAGGGCACCTACGCTCTGATGCTCGATCCGCTCAGTGATAAAGTCAGCACCGTCAAGCTTGAATTTGGTAATCGAGCCGCAGGCGACGGGACAGCCGGAACACGATTCGAAGCGCTGAAACCAGGGCTTCATGTTATTGGCATTTATTTTTTCAACATCTGGAAAGGAGGTCTTTTGAAAATTAAAACTGGGTTGACCCGCCGCTTCGTTGATGGGATCGAGCATGCCGGTTGTACCGACATCGCGAAAGAGTCCCCGAACCTCGTTCTCACGTATGGTCTTGTGTAGGAAAAAAACATCCTGGAGACCTTGCCTGCCCGAGATGCCCATATCGACGCTCCCGGTCCCGCGAACCGCGACGGCCTTCAAGTTCATCCAGCCCATGACAGCACCCTGTCCGGCCCGGCCCACAACATGCTGTTCGTTGCTTATGGTGGCGTAGCCTACCTGATTCTCACCACCAAATCCGATGGAGGCTATTTCGAAACCCGAACCCAGATCCTTTTTCAGCGTATCTTCGGTCTGTTGGGTGGTCTTGCCCCAGAGGGCTCCGGCACTATGGAGTTCGACCTTGTCGTCATCGATAACCAGATAGACCGGACTGGAACTCTTACCCTGAAAAAGCACGCCGTCATGACCGGCGTACTTCAGATTGTTTGCCCAATGCCCGCCGGCAAAGCCCACGGAAAGACCTCCGGTCAAAGGCGACTTGGTGCCCACACCATAACGACCACTGGTGGGGATAAGGGTTCCGGCGGCCGGCCCGGTGATAAAGAGGAGGCGATTATCCTGCGAATAGGAATCGGTTCCGGCCTTGATTTCATCATAAAGAATTTTGGCTGCAAGACCACGCCCGCCGATGTATTTTTCCAGAATCGCTTCGTCGAGACCGCGCCTTGTGATGGTTCCCGAGCTTAGATCAACGACCAAGAGCTGTCCTTTATATCCTTTGTATTTCATTTTCATGCTCCTTTTCATCTTGACTTAAAGGGTGATCGCTTCTTCAGGACACCACTCAATACAGAGCGGTTCTCCGCCACAAAGATCACAGGTATAAATACGTTCGGACCGGCTGTCGTAAGCCACACCCTTTTGTGGGCAGGCGTCGACACATAGCTCACATAAGGTACACTTTTCTTCATCCCAAACGATAATCCCGTTACCAAGACTAAGGGCTTCTTCCGGACATGCCGTTATGCATTTCTGTTCTTCCAAACCATCACATAAATTACAGACCATGGCGTAGGGCGTACCCCACCTGCCCTCTTCCCGACCGATGCGAATGGCCGCAACATCAGGATAGACCGAATTGGTAAGTCTGAAAGAGCAAACTTCCTCACAGAGTCGACAGTTTACGCATTTCTCGTTTGCAAAATTCAGCATTTTTGCCTCCCTTGCTTCCTGTTTAGATTAGATCGCTTCCAGGGCTGCTCCTACTCCGCTACCCAGTTTAACCGGGTAACCGATATCGTGGAGCGACTTTTCGACCATTGCCAATTGCATGGCGACATAGGCCGGATTGGCCGTCGGTCCCATATGACCCAGCCGGAACAGCTTCCCTTTAAGTTCGCGAAATCCACCGGAAATGGTGATCCGATATTTGTCATAGAGGTGCCGCCGCAACTTGACTTCATCGACACCGTCCGGTGCCTTGACCGCAGTGGCACACGGCCCACAAATGTCCTCCGTGTCCGCCCAGAGCGAAAGCCCCATTCCCTTGACCCCGGCCCGTGCCATGCCGGCCGCCCTCTTATGTCGGGCGATCATGTTTTCCAGACCTTCCTCGAACACCTGATCCAAGGTATCGTCAAGGGCAACAACTTCATTGGTAAACATGGTGTATGGGAAACTGCGCTTTTCTTTCTCGCAGAGCCATTGCTCTTTGAAATCGAGCATGCTCATGTAGGAGTACCGCACGGGTTTGGATTTATTACGCATTTTTTCCCAGGCATCTTCACTCACAGCCACCGGTGCGAGCCCCGGGGACGAGGCCAGGCACTTCTGCGGCCCGATACAGCAGATGTCGATACCCCAGTCGTCGACATTCACCTCTGCCCCACCGATGGAAGAAACGGCGTCAACGATGGTTATTGCGCCGTGTCTTTTGGCAATGGGACAGATATCCTTGATGGGATTGACGGTTCCCGAGGGGGTTTCGCTGTGGACAACCGCCATGATCTTGATGTCGGGATTTTCGGCGAAAGCCTTTTCCACCTCGGCGGGATCGATAGCCTTGTTGTAATCGGTCCTCACTTCAATTACCTGACCGCCAAAGGCTTCGATGTACCAGGCATACAGATGCCCGTATATCCCAGACACCAAGTTGAGACATTTGTCGCCAGGTTCGATGGTACAGAACGCCGCAGCTTCGAGCCCTAATAGAGCCTCGCCCTGCATGATAATGACATCGCCGGAGGTCTTGAAAAACCGTTGCAGTTTTTCGGTGCATGCATCAAAAATCTCCGCAAACTCGGGATCGTGATGGTAAAGAATTTGCTGGGACAGTGCCCTGAGTGTCCGGGCGCTGCCCTGAACAGGTCCGGAACTCATATTGAAAAGCGCATGTTCTCTCATGGGTTTTCCTCCTTTTCGGGTTTGTTTTGCGTGTCAGTGAATTCGTTCCGATTCCTCAATCATCCTGTCGAGTTTTATCCGGCAGCAGCTATCGCTTTTTTGACCCCATCTTTTTGGCCCATCCCGGTCGGGAGTCGGGATCGTTGAACACCACGGAAAAGACGCGGGTGGTGCCGGTGGTTCTGCTCTTCCAGTAGTGAGGATTCTCTGACTTAAAGTGGACACAGTCTCCAACTTCCAGAACGTATTCCTCATCATCGACCGTATAGGCAATTCTGCCTTTCATACAGAACTTGATTTCTTCTCCCTCGTGGATTAGGGGAACCTTTCCGCTGTTGCCCCCCTTTTCAATGGTCAGAATCGAAGCTTCCAGCCGGGCGTCGGCCAGAGAGGACCCCAGATCTTCGACCTTGAGATTGGAAGCGGGTATTGTCGTCGTCTTTCGCTCGTCATGACGTATCAAAACCACTTTTTGTGATTCGGACTCGTCATCAAAAAACGAGGTGACTTTTTGATTAAGGCCACGAGCAATCTTCATCAGCACCGCAATGGATGGAACCATCTCGTTGGACTCGATTTTCTGGATCGTCGAGGGTGAAGTGTCAGTCAACCTAGCTGTTTCCCGGATAGAAAGACCCAAGTCCATCCGACGTTTTCTTATCCGCTGGGCGATTTTGCTAACGTACTCTTCAACCATCATAAGGTATTACCTTCTCTTTCCCGTCGCCATCCCGAGAGGGCGACGGGTGGTATTTATACAGAATATTTATTACCGGAACATGTGCCGACCGGCTCATTTCACTAGTCAACCACCTTCGCCTAAAGGCGAGGGATTTTCTCCCATTCCCCAAATGGGACATTAAACGGATATGCGCTCAACGTCCCTGAAATAATCTTCTTCTTTTGCAGGCATGAGAAACGTGACCACAACGAAAACCCCCAGGCTGAGCAGCAGCGTCCAGAAACCGGAGTAGAGTCCCATGGGATTCCGATGAAAGATCAAATACACGGCCAGGATCGACCCCGACACAATACTGGCGATCGCCGCAGCCGGACCGGCCTTTTTCCAAAACATCCCTAAAATAGCTGCCGGCGCCAGGGTTACCAGTCCGGGATAGGCCATGTCGATGAGCGAATTAAACAGCAGCTTCGGCGGATAAAAGGCCAGGACCGCCATGACGGCTATCAGCACAACACTGATTATCCGTCCAATGGTAGCTTCTTTTGCCGGGTCCATTTCCGGGTTGAATGGTTTACGGTAAAGGTCCATCGTGAGGATGGAACTGAGTGCCAGTACGGCCGAGTCCACGGTTGACATCGTTGCCGCAACGGCTCCTGTGAGCAGGGTAGCCGCCAGCCAGGAGGGCATGTTGCCGAACATGAGCTTCATGACAATCTTGGCCGGGATAATCTTTTCCCCGCCGGCAAACAGTTCAGCGATGATAGGAGCGGCGGCCACGGCCAGAAAAAAAGAAATGACAAACAGGATAATCGTGGTTCCGATAAAATAAGTCACGATGTTCTGCAGACCTTTTTCGCTCTTGACGGCGTATATCCGTACCCAGAGCTGCGGCATCAAGGCAAATCCGAGTCCGATGATAAAGAGTTGAGAAACATACAGCTTCATAGTGTAAATGGGTATCGGACCAGGGGTTTTGAACAGTGCCGGACGGATCTGCTGTGCCTGAGCGAAAACGTCCGACCACTCGATACTGGTGCTTAAAAATATAAAGGTGCCAACAACACAGGTCATGAGAATGATCACCTGGAGGGTGTCGGTGTATTCTATGGCACGGAATCCGCCCAAAACGATATAGACGGACAGAACCACCGAGATAAGAACAACGGATGCTCCATAGCTCATCAACCCGCCGGTAATGGTTTCCATAATGTAGGATATTCCGACGATTTGTGTGGCCATGAAAAATATCATAAAACCAACGGTATTCAGCCCCACGATGATTCTGACAGTCCGGCTGTTCCCGTAGCGATGGGTCATCAGGTCCGCCGGTGTTACGTATTCATGCTGGTGCGCCAGTTTCCAGAACAGATACCCCACGGTGGGGATGAACACGGCCAGTAGAAACATCTCGCTGATAAGAAAGATATTAAACCCGATTCCGAGGATAAAATAAATACCCACAGCACCCATGAAGACAAGGGCGCTGAATACCGTGGATACATAGGACATGGGACCCACGAAAGCGCCGCTGGTTCGATTGCCGATAAAATAATCACCCGAGTTCATTTTGGTTTTGGAACGAAAAACAGCATAACCAACCACAAGACAGACCAGCATGTATGCAACGATGATTAAGATAGGGATGACTTTCAGAAGCAATTTGCTCTCCTTTCCGGCGTCTGGATATAAACATTCTCAGGCCAGGCGCAGATTTCACATTGGCAGTAGAATTATTTCCGGCTGAAACGCTGTTTGGAAAATAGATATCCAAGAATCAACGAAATAACCATCAGTCCGAAGGTAGTTACCACCGAGCTTGGCAGCCACCCAAACCAAATCGAAGGGTTGTCCGGATATATGAGAATTGCCAACAGGTACATGACGATCCATACAACCAACCACGTGATCCACCATTGCCGCTTTTTCTTGATGAACGTAGTCACATTTACCTCCTTTCATCGCAGATTGTTTTCCGCCATTGAGAATAGAGAAACAGCACTTTGATAGTGCCCATATGACAAGCAGAATTATTTCGTGTTGAGAATCTCTTTCACCCAGGTGATATCCAGCGCTTCTAATCTTTCGTCCATGGGGGCGCCCGTCTTGAGATCCCAACCGCACAGCGTGTAGAACTCATCCTTCATTGCCTCAAAGTCCTCGATCTTCCCGCCCTGACTGGGTCCGCTGGAAACACCTTCCGACAACAACCGGTCAGGAAGCACATCGTCTTCACGCGTCAGCCCTTCCCGGCAGTTGAAGGCCCTTTCGACTTGGCTGATTCTATCCCCGATAGTGTGCAGATCACTTGGCTGGTAGTCTAACCCGGTGGCGCCGTTTAACATGCCAATCACTGTTTCATCGCTGAGCCCGATTGCCACAAAGGCACAAATGAGTCCTGAATCACAAAGAGAAGCTCTTCTGTTTCGGGTTCCGGCAACAAGCGGGGCCTTACCCTTTTCTGCAAAACGGTCTATTTGGGGGTTCATCATTTCAGCAATGGCTGTATATCCACCGGCATGGTGGCACCCGCCCCTCGGACCACATGCATAAACAAGCCCCATTCCTTTCATGCCCCTCGGATCGTAACCCCCCAGTTCCATGCCCTTGGCGTGCATGGCATATTTGTGTGAATCACTTCCAAAACGGGCTGCCATATTACGGGTTCCCTCTGCCACCACCGCGCCAAAACCTCTGTTGTAAGCCACATCTTCAACGAGCCGGAGCATGGCCTTGGCATTTCCAAATGCCAGATCGCCCGCATGGGTATCGTCGGCGTCGATAATGCCCTTTTCGAGACACTCCATCGCAAAAGCAATACTCACACCGGTACTGATTGTATCGAGACCCAGCAGGTCGCACATTTCATCCGCCTTGATGATGGGGGCGAGATCGTATACGCCGCAACACGACCCAAATGCGTAAACTGTTTCGTAATCAGGCCCCTCGCTTTGAGCACCTTGATATTCCCCTTCGCTTACCGCAAACATTTTCGTGCACTTGACCGGACATCCGGCTGAACAGGCCATATCCTTGACATGGAAATGTTCCCGCATCTGTTCGGCAGTAATCGACTCGGCCTTGTCAAGGGCGGCCTCTGTCCAGTTGTTTCCGGGCAACACACCGTTGTTCATCAAGCCCCGGAGCATATTCGAACTGCCGTAGGTCTTCAGGATTTTTGCAGTCATGGGGTTCTGTTTAAGTTCTTGATAACCGTTTTTTATCGCAGTTTTCATGACCTTGGCATCGGCCAAGGAAACACTGGTCCGGCCACGCACGGCCACGGCTTTCAGGTTTTTCGATCCCATGACAGCGCCTGCGCCGCCACGTCCCAGGGCCCGTCGCTCGTTGATGAGACAGGCGTATGGCACAAGATTTTCCCCGGCGGGACCGATGCAGGTAACCCTGGCATCCGTGCCAATCTCCGACAAGATGATATCCTGGGTATCCGCCGTATCCTTGCCCCACAGGTGTGATGCGTCCTTGAATTCAACCCGGCCGTCATCTTCCACAAAGATATAAACCGGCCTGGAAGCTTTTCCCTTGATGACAATCACGTCGTTGCCCGTCTTTTTCAGCATGTCACCAAAATGACCTCCTGACACGGAAAAGGAGTAGAGACCGGTTTGCGGTGATTTTGTGTGCAGAACGTATCGATTGCTCCCCGGTACAGAAGAATCTACCAGGGGGCCGGTAGAAAAAATGAGAAGATTCTCTTCTCCAAGGGGGTCGATTCCGGCCGGGAGTTCTCTGAGCATGATCGCAGCACCCAGCCCCCTCCCGCCCATAAATAGACGCAAATCGTTTGCTGTTATTTTTTCTGTTTGAATAACCTGGTGGGCAAGGTCAATCTTGAGCAATCGACCATGGCTTCCAAATGTTCTTGCAGTTTTCATATAACCTCCACGTAGCAAGTTATGTAACAAGACCGAGTAGAAAGAATCGTATGCTTATCGTTGACAATTTGTATTCGTATAGGAAACACTCGTACAGGGTTTCCTGCTTCAATGTCAAGCAAAATAAAATTCATTTCACCGGTTTTCAGGAAGGATGGGAATAAGGAAAGAAATTCCTTTATCTTCTTTTTTTTGTAAACATCGAGGTTCATTTTTTGCTTGACACTTTGTTGAATGTTCCTGTAACTCTGTTTCCGATACACGTACACGTTGTCGTCAATAAGCGTACACTCTCTGCTAAACTCGTTTTTTTCATTTTGTTCTGCGAAAGGAAAGCATGTGACGCTAGAAGAGACTCAATACGATTGTATGCTACGCAGCATCTCGCACTATTTTGGACCCAACCAGGTGCTTCATGATGTATCCCTGTCCATTCACAAGGGCGAATTCTTCGGTATCCTTGGCCCCAGCGGTTCTGGTAAAACCACAACCATGCGCATTATCGGGGGATTTATCATTCCTGACGTTGGAGAGGTATACCTCCAAAATGAACTGATGGGACGTCGGCCGGCTTATCGCCGCAACACCACGATGGTTTTCCAACACCTGGCCCTGTTTCCCCACATGACAGTATTCACCAACCTGGCCTATGGTTTGAAGATCCGTAAACTGCCGGCCAAAGAGATCAAAGCCAGAGTGGCGGGTGCCCTGGAGGTAGTTCATTTAGAAGGCCTTGGAAAGCGGTATCCGAAACAGCTCAGCGGTGGCCAGCAGCAACGGGTCGCACTCGCCCGGGCCCTGATCCTTGAGCCCAGTGTGGTTTTGTTTGACGAACCCCTGGGTTCCCTTGACCTTAAGCTTCGCCGCGATATGCAGATCGAAATAAAAAATATCCAACGCCGTTTGGGTACAACATTTATCTACGTGACCCACGATCAACAGGAAGCTCTCAATATGTGCGATCGGATCGCCATCATGAACGAAGGCAAGATCGAGCAGATCGGCACCGCCGAAGAAATCTATGAACGGCCTCGAACCCGGTTTATTGCCGACTTCATCGGCGACACTAATTTTTTGGATGGCAAGGTTTGTGCGCACGAAGGAAACACTTCGACAATCGAAGCCAACGGATTGGTATTCCATGCTAAGGATGAAAGCCGATTTGAAGTGGGTGAGGCGGTGACTCTCTGTACCCGCCCTGAAAGGATCTTGATCGGTGAGAGTGCTAGCGAATGCGACACACTGCACCCGGCCCATATCGTTAACTTGATCTATTCCGGACCCATGCGGCGCTGCATCGTCGCGTTGCCGAACGGCGTCCAACTGAAAGCGGATTTAGATGCCAAGGCTACCGCTGATTTCCGGGTTGGAGATGAAACGCAGATTGGTTGGCTTGTCAAAGACGCATCGCTGCTGGCCTCAAAGACCGCACGTTGAGAAAGTGCGTTGGTCTGCATTCGGGTGTTGCAGGCTGTACGGACTTACATATGTGAGGAAACTCCGGTGACTGTGAGCACATACGCTTGCATCCGGATGGAAAGGAGGTGGCAGAAAAAAGTTGACTGGCTGAAGAAACCCCAGTGTTGCAAAAGCCGGAGAGCTTCAGAGTCAAGGCGTCTGAGGGTGAAATCGTAGTTATTTACTTCGAACCCTCAGCAACGCAGGATCTGAAGTTCTCCGGCTTTCCCACAAGGGTAAACAACATGGCAAGAACACATGCAGCATTAAATATGAAGGAGACTATCATGAAGCATCCAAAATGTTCAATCGCAATCAGGCTGGCGGTAATTTTCTTATTCGTAGTTATACTACTACCATTGCGCGGAGTGTTGGCCGCTGAAGATAAGGAACTCAACATCTGGACATGGGGTATCTACTGCCCTGATTTTGCGACCCAATCCTTCGAAGAAGAGTATGGCATCAAGGTTAATTGTACTTTCTATCACGGCAACGAAGAACTGTGGTCCAAGATTCAGGCCGGGCACAAGGGCCTCGATATCATTCAGCCCAGCAACCATATGATCAAACGATTTGCCAAGGCCGGCCTCTTGTCACCGATTGATAAAAGCAAGATTCCCAACTATGAGGGTTTGTCGGAAGGTTTCAAAAAAGCGGATTACAATATGGTCGATGGGAAACAATATAGTGTACCTTACACTTTCGGGATCATGGGAATGGCCTATCGTACCGACCTGGTCAAGGAAGCGCCTACCTCCTGGGGTGCACTCTGGGATGAGCGTTATAAGGGCCGCATCGCATTTTCACGGAACCCGGTGGATGCCTGTTTTGCCGTTGGTAAATATCTCGGTATGGATATCACACAGCTCGATGTCGACACCGACGCCAAACTGATCCCCATCAAGAAGAAGCTGAGTGCACAAAATCCGCTATTGCTGAAGCGCATAGAAAGCCTGGAAGAAATGAAGAATCTCCTGGCTTCGGGTGAGATATGGCTCACGTCAGCTGACGATGGCATGATCCACAAGATGCAGCTCGACGGGCAACCGGTGAAATTCGTACTTCCCAAAGAAGGGGCCGCGGCCTGGATCGACCAATTCTGCATCATGTCCGATGCCCCCCATAAGGATGCGGCCAATAAATGGGTCAATCACATGCTGTCTCCGAAAATTGCCTCCCAGATGATTAAGAAAATGGGCTATATGGTAGTCAACGCGGAAGCCGCCAGCGCCTTGCCAAAGGAGATGGCCGATATTATGACCTACTCCGATGAGGAAACAAAACGGTTGGTACCGTACCCCACGCTGAAGCCGGAAACATCCGAGAAGATGGTAAGGGCCTACCAGGATGTGCGCGGGAAATAGATACCCGGATCCAAAGGGCCCGGCACTGATTCAACCCTATAAGGGATTAATATTATGCACATTCAGCGTGTGATAAATTCTAAATACGAAACGGTTCGACAGGCTCACCGCCCTGAGCAAGGTCGAAGGGCAAATCCAAATATTAAATGCTCGAATGTTTCAAACTTAGTGCTTGAACTTGTATCTCCAAGGTCTTGTTTTGATCATTCGAATTTGGATCATTAGGTATTGTTTAGGATTTCGAATTTCGTGCTTCGGATTTAGAGTTTTAGGGAATAAACAAATGCAGGAATCCCCAGGCCAAAAAAAAACAATAGAGGCGTTGCCGTGGCGGGATCGACTTGATGAACTAGCCGTTCCCATTCTCACCATATGCCCGGCCGCCATCATGTTGATCCTGTTCTTTCTGATGCCGATGTTTGTGGCCTTGCGTTACAGTCTGATGTCTAGCATGCCCTTCTTCGATCCCCATTTCCACTATACATTTGACAACTATCTGCGTGTACTCGTTGAACCGATTTATCGTAATGCCTTTATCCGAACCGGCATCTATGCGGCAACGGCAACGGTCATCTCTTTGCTAATTTCCTATCCGGTGGCCTATTATCTATCGCGAATAACCAAGCGCGGGAGCTTGCTATTGCTGGTCCTTCTGATCCCATTTTGGACCAGTGTGATCCTGCGCGTCTTTGCCTGGAAGATTATTCTGGGTTCAAGCGGAATTCTCAATTGGGCGCTTATGTCATTAGGGCTGATCGATGCCCCTGTCCGGTTATTATATTCGGGAACCGGCATTGTGTTCGGTCTGGTCTACACCTATACACCGTATATGGTGCTTCCGCTTTATGCCAGCTTGGGCAAGGTGCCTAACAAGTTATTGGAAGCGTCCGAGGATCTTGGTGCCAACAAGTTGCAAACGTTGATCAGAATAACGCTTCCGCTGACCAGTTCCGGAACCGTATCAGGGGTGGTTCTGGTACTGCTGGCCTGCTTCGGAGACGTGCTGTCATCACAATTGTTGGGCGGCGCCAATACGTTGATGATTTCTTCGGTAATCTTTGAAACATTTATGGGAGGCGCAAACTGGACCACCGGCAGTGCACTTTCGGTGGTTGTTTTCCTGGCCCTGTTGATGCTGGCAGCCATTATCGCCCGTATAGGAAAGGAGGCCGACTATGCGTAACTCTCGTCTGCCTGATTGGCTGGTAAAGAACTGGGGCGACAAGGCTTTCCGGATATACTTCATTCTGTTCCTTTGTTATATTTTTTTGCCGTTAGCAGTACTTGTGCTCTATGCTTTCAACACGTCGGAGTATCTGACCTGGCCGATGAAAGGCATGACCTTCCATTGGTTCCAGAAAGCCTTGGATGATTCCAGGTTAATACTAGCCCTTAAAAACTCGGTCATAATTGGGCTGGTCGCAACATTTTTCTCAACCTTCATCGGGGGCGGCCTGGCCTATGGCCTTGTCAGGTTCAGGTTCAGAGGCAAAACCTTGATCGAGGCTCTCAACATCCTGGCAATTATCACCTACGGTGTTGTTTCGGCTATCTCGGTTTTGCTCTGGTTTCGCTTCCTGGGCATCCCGGGTGGAATCTGGCCCACGATTTTGGGACACACAACCTTTATTATGCCCTTTGCCGTCATGGTCATCCGCGACAGATTGCTGAACTTTGATCTTGAAATGGAGGAAGCTGCCATGGATCTTGGCGCAACCCGGCTACGGACATTTTTGGACGTCACATTGCCGTTAATCATCCCATCCGTCCTGGCCGCAGCACTTTTCTGCTTTACGATCTCCATGGGGGAGTTTTTGCTGTCATTCTTCCTGATCGGACACGAGTTGACGCTGCCTGTGTATCTTTATAGCTTGATGCGCTTCACCTTCACACCGGCTGTAAATGCTGCAGCGGTTTTGATCATTTTATTCCCGACCATTGCAGTAATTATAGCCGCTATTTTCTTTCGCCGTGAAGTGGAGGGGATGTATTAAAACGCATGACTGTTGAGAAATGGATTTAACCGCCTAGGTATGCCTTCTTCACATCCTCATTGTCCAACAACTCTGCCGAAGGACCATGAAGAACCATATTGCCGTTTTCAAGGACATACCCGCGCTTGGCAAATTTTAATGCAAGACGGGCATTCTGCTCCACCAGCAGAATCGCCGTTCCCTCTGTCTGGTTGATTTCTTTCAGGGAGTAAAATACGCGCTTCATCAATAAAGGCGACAGCCCCATGGACGGTTCGTCCAGAAGCATCAGACGGCGACCCGCCATGAATGCACGACCCACGGCTAACATTTGTTGCTCACCGCCGGACATGGTACCTGCTTTTTGTGTCTTGCGCTCTTCAAGCCGCGAGAAAATAGCAAAAACGCGCTCGATATCCTGAGCGATACCATCCTTGTCCTTGCGGGCGAAAGCCGCCAGTTGCAGATTTTCAAGAACGGTCAAATTACCGAACAGTCGTCGCCCTTCCGGCACATGCGTGATGCCCAGTTCACTGACAACCTTTTCGGGAGGATATTTCAACAGGTTCTCACCGGAAAACGTCATTTCCGTATCAGCCCCTGATGGAATCAATCGAGAGATAGCACGCAGGGTGGAGCTTTTCCCGGCACCATTGGCACCGATGATGGTCACGATCTCGCCGTCGTTAATATGGAAATCAATGCCGTGCAGAGCTTTGATTTTGCCATATGCAACCTGGAGGTTTTTTACGTCTAACAGCATTAGAAGTCCATCTCCTTATCACCGATATAGGCCTCAATGACCTTGGGGTTGTTTTGAACCTCATCCGGCGTTCCTTCAACAATCACTTCACCGAATACCAGGGTCTGGACATTCTGGCACAGCTCACGCACGACCTGCAGACGGTGTTCGATCAGAAATATCGCCAGATTGAATCGCTCATGAGCCTTGCGCACTACCGAAATCATATCCATCAATTCTTCGGGGGTCATGCCGACCGTTGGCTCGTCGAGCAGCAGCACCTTCGGTTCCGTAGCCAGGGCACGCGCCATCTCAACCCGTCGCTGGGCGCCATAGGGTAAATTGGTCACCAGCTGGTCTGCGAATTGGTCAACGCCGAACAGTTCCAGGTAGTCCATGGCCTTGATCGTAGACTCTCTTTCCTCTGCACGTCGTTTGGGGCTGTCCAGAAAAGCGCCAAAAAGACCATAGCTGAGCTTGGAGTACCGAGCCATCTTTACATGATCCAAAACCGACATATGCCGCCATAGGCGCATCTCCTGAAACGTGCGCCCGATACCCAAGGCAGCGATCTGATTGGGTCGCTGCCCGACAATATTGGTACCATTCAATCGAACTTCACCTTCCGCGGGCTGATAAATACCTGTGAGCAGGTTGAATATCGTTGTCTTTCCTGCACCATTGGGGCCTATCAGACCTGTAATCTGACCGGGATCCAACTGCAGATTATAGTTGGATACGGCTTGAAGGCCGCCAAAATTATGACTCATTTGAATAACTTCGAGAAGCGGCATATTACGCCTCCTCCTTGGGGCCGAACACAGTGCGCACATTGAGTTCCTTGAATGCAACCAGGCCGGTGGGTCTGTATATCATCACCAGAATGAGCAGCAGGGGTATGAAAATCCATTTTAAAATTTCCAGCGGCCGCAGCACTTCCCCCAGAAGGCTGATGGAAACGGCCCCCACGATGGAACCATATACGGAGTTGAGACCGCCAAAATATACCATTGCCAGAACTTCGGCCAGTTTTTGAATACCGAACATGGCAGGGTTGATAAAACGTAGCACGTGAGCCAACAATCCCCCTGCCAAACCTGCCCAGAAAGCACCGAAAAGAAAGGCGACCATTTTGGTTTTGCGGGTATCCACGGTCATGGCATCGGCAGCCATTTCATCATCCCGTACGGCGTTCAAGGCCTTTCCGATCGTCGATGTAACAAAATTATTGATGGCCCATATACCGATGGTTACCACGATAAAGATGACCGGCAGGGTCGCCCAGTCAGGTTGCCCCATAATCCCCCTGGCACCGCCAAGGGATTGCATATTTTCAAAAAAACTTTTGACGATAAATAAAAATGCCAGACTGATAATCGCGAGATAGTCGCCCCGGGTTCTAAAGGACGGGATGGCAACGATCAAGGCGCCCAAAGAAGCACACACCCCCCCGAAGATCAACGCGAATGGAAACGTCAGATACGCCATAGGAATTCCCAGCAAGGCGTCTCCCAAGACCTTGTCATTGACAAACAGACCCACCGTGAAGAACGAGGACATATAAGCCCCAATCCCCATAAAACCGGGATGGGAGCAGGAAAATTCTCCCATATATCCATTGATAATGTTCAGACTGAGTGTAAGCAGCACCGCGATGAGGGTCAGCTTCAGGGAAATCAACCGATAATCACTCATTTCAGCCCAGAAGTGAAACGTGGCATAAAGAAATCCCAAATGAACCAGGGCGGTGACCATGAGAGGCAATTGCTGCAAGGACCGGGCAATGGCATTAGCCGGTCGGGCGGTCAGCCGGACAACAATAATAAATGGCAGGACATAGATAACAGCAAAGTAGACCAGGGCCATGGGAATGTGCAACAGTGTAAAATATTCAAAGGGCGTGTCTTTGAGGACCAGGTTGATCATCCCGGCGATTACCTTGAACATGGTCACGAGACCGAAAAGGATGGGCATCTTGGGAAGTAACAGGACAGATGCCAACACCTCACCAAACATCATTTCCCAAAGGGTGCAGACCAGAAAGCCCAGAAAAATTGCCAGCAGAGGAGCGCCGTTAAAAATGCGTTGGATAATGCCCCTTACGCCCGTTTGTTGTTCCAATTGTGTTGTAACGGCCATAAATTAATTCCTTGTTTTCCTAATCCCGCCAAGGCGAAATCAATAAAGATGGTTCTTTTCCCTATTCTTTGGGAGACAGGGTTCGTTGTGTTTATTGAGTTGTTCTCGGCAAACAGTATACAGCTTTCAACATGCTCCGGTTTTATCAACCCAATAAACTCAAGAAACTCAAGAAACACAGTTACAGACGCAGCTTTGCACTGTATGCCTCACCGAACAATCCGTGGGGTTTGAATATGAGGATCAGCAACACGATGGAATATGCGATCAAATCGCGCATATTTGAGCCGATATTCAAATCGAACAACCGGTTGATGATCTGGATCGCAGGCACCGTCATAATTTCGATAAATCCGAGCATGAAACCGGCAAGACAAGCCCCCATAATGGAGCCGCGTCCTCCCAAGATTGATGCTACAAAGGCTTTCCAGCCAAAACTGACCCCCATGTAGGGATCGAGAACCGGGTATGCCAACCCGAATAGGATACCCGCAGCTGCTGCCAATGCTGACCCGATAGCGAACGTCATGGCTGCAATTCGATTAATGGACACACCCATCAAAGGAATCACGAGATAATCATAGGCCATGGCACGCATGGCCATACCGTACTTGGTACGGGTCACGAACTGGTGCAGGGCAAGCATCAACCCAAGAGAAACCAGCACGATCATGATTTTTTTATTGGTCACAAAAACCCCACCGATATTGTAGGTGACGGATTGGATGAGTTGTGGAAATTTAAGCCGCGATCCGCCCAGAAAAAGGATGTTGGATGTTTCCAGAATAATTCCGATCATGAGACCGGTAATGGCGGCGGAGGCTCGCGGGGCATCCCGCAGGGGACGATACCCTACCCTTTCCACGATGATACCTACAAAACCGGTTAGCAACATGGATATCAGAATCGTCAATACCAGGATAAACCACCCCGGCAATATGGCGGCGGCACCGGTTCCTGCCAATGCGAGCAGGCCGGTTGCAACACCTAAACCGATATATGCACCCACCATAAAGATGTCCCCATGGGCAAAGTTGAACAGCATGAGAATACTGTAAACCATGGAGTATCCCAGGGCGATGAGGGCGTAAAAACTCCCCCACTGCAAGGCATTGACGAGGTTCTGCATGATGAAATTAAAGGTCATGCGGTGTTCTCCCAAATAAAAATCCGCACACAATCGTTGGCTTTCAACTGAAACCCACCGTTGCGGGCAGATAATAGGTTCGCCCACCGTACGCAGGCACGGTGGGCGCATGATTTAAAAATAAAATCTCCATGCGATTTTATTTTGGGCACACGGATTTATGAAAAGCAAATTGACCGTCATCATTAATCTGGACGATCACGGCACACTTTTTAGGATCACCATCAGGTGTGAATGTCATGGCGCCGGTGA
>Ga0164315_10000267_pt1 | contig 34040 bp, 28 predicted proteins | sample GuaBasSedimGuay6_FD_113737 | JGI IMG/M metagenome (GOLD analysis project Ga0164315, IMG submission 113737) | Subseafloor sediment microbial communities from Guaymas Basin, Gulf of California, Mexico - Guay6, Core 4569-2, 0-3 cm | ecosystem: Environmental > Aquatic > Marine > Hydrothermal vents... | reverse complement strand
CGGTGACAATGCGCAGGAATTTGCCTTGATGGTAAGAGGTGGCATGCCGCCGATGGAGGCAATTCAGTCAGCAACCAGTGTTGCGGCTGATTTCCTGGAAATTGGTGATACGCATGGACGTCTCGAAGTTGGCAAGCAGGCCGATATTATCGCGGTGCCGGGTAACCCGTTGGATGATATTACCGTGATGGAACAAGTGAGCTTTGTGATGAAGGGTGGCGAGGTTTATAAGCGATAACCTGGCTCAACTCGTAACATTTGGAATTCGCGGCTAAAGCCGCTCCCACAGATTTGCGCTTATCTGTGGGAGCGGCTTTAGCCGCGAATACTGTGCCCTGGCAAAAACTCACAAAAGCACACCCGGCACACCTACCTTACCGGCCTCGCGTGCGCCGCACCCCTGAATATCGCATTCATGAAAATAACATTCAGGCCATCAAGGTAAGCCCGCACATTCGGATCCTGTGTAAAACCAATCACATAACCATTGCCACTTTTTTGCGCCACGACGAACGGCTTGTACGCAAGTTGTTTTCGATTTTGTTGCCAGATGTAACCGCTTGCGAGCAAGTCATCAGCGCCACGGAACCGCGCGACATTTACGCCTTTATCAATACGCATCGGTGTATAAATGTCTGAACCCCGAACGAGTACTTTCAATGTCGGGGCAACGCCGGCGCCAAGCCAGTGATCAGGATCAACATCTGCATTCACCAGGACGCCAGCAACTGAATCCGGATCATCTTTCTCCGCTGCAATCAGTTTCCGGTATCCCGCCTCACCGGTGACAAAACTGCCCTCGACTGTTGCTTCCAGCGGTTCGTCATCACCGTTGCCGCCATTGGCCATTGAGTCTTCTGCATTAGCTTCGGTGACAGCGTTCTCACGACGAATCGAGAGCAAGTCGATATTCGGATCGGCGAGATAGCGATTGGCGCTGCCGATGCCAATCAGTACACCACCTTTTGCTACCCAGTCCTTCAGGTTTGCGGTGCCCTGCTCGCCCAGAACTGCTGCGTAGTCCTGTCCGCGACCCGTTTCCGGGAGAATCAGGACCTGGTACTGGCTCAGATCCGAAGTCGCAAGCCGCCGGGTTCGTATCGGTGTGACGGGCAAATCAAATTGCCGTTCCAGCACGAAACGTGTATTGCCGGCGACGTAAGAGGAGGTCGGACTGTCCCACGCTATCGCCACCTTCGGTGCATTAAATCGCACCACTTTGCCACTGCCAAAATTCGGCCCATCCGTCACCCAGCTGTTGTCTACTGCGATTGCATTGGCACCTGTTGTTGCCACAAGACTGCTTATGATGGTCTTGAGATCTTCCGGGTTATCCGCAACATCAATAATCAGCGTGCCTGCCAGATAACGAGTACCCATATGGGTGAATGCGTTGTCAGAACTCTTGACCGAAAGTCCCTGTTGTAACGCTCTGGACAAGAGCCGAACTGCAGGCGCCGTTCCCCATGGCACCAGGTATGCGACAGATCCATTACCGCCAGTTACCGCACCAGGATGCACGATCTCCGGCCCCGCAGCTGTGAAAGAACCGGATATCGTGCGATTACAGGCAACGGCCTGCACATTCATCATCAATGGCATTGACCAGGCGGTTACATCGTAAATTTCGTCCGGCATGTTTTTGGCACGACGTCGTTCCTGTTCTGCAAGAAAGTCGCCATCAAGCGGCACATCGGAGTCCATCAAGGTACGGATCAATCTCTTTGCGGGTTGACCAGTATTGATCACATAGGTACCGGGGCCATAAGTTTCGCCGCACGCTTTGAACGACTCACTTGCTCTGCCAACTTCAACACCCTGCTGCACCAGCAAACCCGCCAACTTGTCCGCGGCAGGCTGATCGGACTGGGTCGGCAGAATATACGAACGAATGTCATCGCTTTCGCCCTCGTCAATCGCGCTGACCCGGTAGTCGTAGAAATCATCAAGAAACTTCTTGCGATTGACGGCGACTGTTTCCGCTGTGCCTAGCGATGTTACGAAATGATTGCGTATGGTGTATTTGTAGCTGAGGTCATTGCCATCATATTGGCGGAACAATAATCCACGCGCTGAAGCCTGTTCGTAAGTCATTGCAATGCTGCCAAAATATGACGGCCAGCTCGCACCATATCCAGGGTAAAAAGCGTCGTAGACTTCACGCGTAAAGTAGTCGATGCCGAAGGTGTCAAACCAACGCGCATTATTCTGGCCAAAGAGCACCAGGCTCGAACGTTGATCGGCAGCAAGGTGCGGATTGTAAGGAATCGCCTCAGGCGCAAAGTAATAGGTTCCATCCGAACCCATCTCATGCGCGTCTACATAAGCAACCGGATACCATTCCTGCAATGCGCTGACCCGCCCACGTGTCTCTGGCTGGGTCAGGATGAACCAGTCGCGATTCAGGTCGAACAGGTAGTGATTGGTGCGCCCGCCAGGCCACGGCTCGTCATGCTCGGCAGAAATTCGATCACCATCCGGCACTATGCCTTCAGACATTTCAAAATGATGAACAAAGCGATCCCGCCCGTCCGGATTCTGCATCGGATCGATGACCACAACAGTGTCGCGCATGATGTCCGCGACTCGCGCATCGCCACGAGAAGCCAGCAGATGGTAGGCGGTCAGCATCGATGCATCCGTGGACGAAATCTCATTGCCATGCACACCATAGGAGAGCCAGGTCACCGCGGGTTGTGTCGATATGATCTCTTCCGCTTCAGCGCGTGTTGTCTGGCGCGGGTCAGCCAGGCGTTGCATGCCAGCCTTGATGTCGTCGATGCGCGCCATGTTTTCAGCGGAAGTTACAACGACATAGATCAGTTCACGGCCTTCCCAGCTTTCCGCATACCGGGTGACAGAAATACGACCGGGAGCAGCATCGGCAAGCGCTTCGAAATAACGCACCGCATCACGATGCCAGGTTATGCGTTCGCCAGGACTGTAACCGAGAACATCTTCTACCGCGGGAATAGCCGGGTCATAGTTCGCGTTCGGCCAGAAATCGAAATCGTCCTGGGCACGCGCAACTGCTGCTACCAGGCTGAATGCGAGAATGACTGTCGTCACCCCTGCGCAGCGCAGGATGGAATTCATTTTCTTCCCCTAGAAATGTTTTGCGTGTGGCGTTACCGGGCCTCTCAGGGACTAATGGATTTATCCCAGCCAAGTACCTGGTGCTTTTCAAGAATTCGTTTTAAATCTTCAATTGGAATTGCTTTCAGTGTGCCGCGCGAACTAGTAACCGTCGTAGCTTTGAAAATCGCATTGTAAATTGCCTCCTCCGTCGCTTCTGCGGCGATCGCGAACAACGGAGACATCGATTCGTTGACCAACGCATCGGACGTAACCGGCGTGTCACTGAAACGGGGCCGCCTTACTGAAGGGTCCGTTGAAAAAGCAATAACGTAGTCACCGGAACCATTGCTTGCGAATGATCCAGTCCGGGCAAGACCCATCATCGCGCGCATTGCGAGTCGATCAAGACTACGGGCATTCAGCGGCGCATCGGTTGCGACGACCATCATGATCGAACCATCTTCCTGGTGATCATCCGAACCCTTGTTTTCCAGCTGCTCACGGTAGGAATAAGTTCCAAGCTCGCGGCCAACCGGTGCTCCATTGATGGTCAACGTTCCACCATAGTTGGTTTGCACAAGGACACCGACTGTATAACCACCAAGTGACTCAGGTAGTACTCTCGAACTGGTACCAATACCACCTTTCCAACCGAAAGCCTGCGTGCCGGTGCCCGCGCCGATGCTGCCCTCCTCGACCGGACCTCCTTTAGCAGTAGCCAGTGCCTCGAATACTTGTTCCCGCTGGATGGGATCAGCCCACATATTGTTGACACGTGAGTCGTTGGTTTCGCCGACTATGGGGTTGACCGTATGCTCACCCATCCCGGGCTGCAAATAAACCCACTCCTTTAGCGCGTTTGCGGCGGACCAGACACACAGTGTGCAGGTTAATAGAATCGGTGTTTCGATCTCTCCAAACTCTCTGACCTGGGTCTCCCCGATCAGTTTGCCGTAACCGTTACCAACGTGTATCCAGGCTGGCATCGGGTCCGTATAAAGGTTTCCGGGACCTGGAATGATCGCCGTGACGCCGGTACGAATGTCATCGCCCTGAATCACGGTTGAGTGACCAACTTTGACGCCGGCCACATCCGTTATCGCATTTAGTGGTCCGGTTGGAAACGTACCGACGACCAATCCAATATCTCGCGCCCGTGGGCGTTCATCAGCAAGCACTACGTCAGCTTGCAAGAACATGCAAAACATCACCGACAACCATAAGCTCAATAGTAAAAATTGTTTTCCGGAATTTAATTTTGTCACTTAATTTCTTCGTCCTTAGGTTATTGCAGCGGTAAAGTCTTGTCCCAATTCAAAACCTTGTACTTCTCGAGAATTTCCAGCAGTGGCTCAATGGGGATCGCGGCAAGTCTGCCACGTGAACTTTCTACCGTGGTTGCTTTTAGAACCGCGTTGTAAATTGCTTCCTCTGTCGCCTCCACTGTTGCAGTAAACAATGGTGACATTGAAGCGTTAAGCAACGCGGAAGTTGCATATGGCTGGTCGCTTTCTCTTACCCGGCGCACAGCCTTGTTGGTCGAAAATGCGATAACGTAATCGCCCGATCCATTTTCGGCAACAGATCCAGTACGGCCCAATCCCATCATCGCCCGCATTGCCAGCCGATTCAGGGTACGCGAATCGAGCGGCGCGTCCGTCGCGACCACCATCATGATCGATCCGTCTCGTTTCGCTTCGGCATTCGCACTACTTGCTGTGAACAGGCCTTTGTATGCGTACTGGTCCAGCTCACGTCCGACAGGTGCGCCATTCATGCTTAGCGTGGCGCCTGCCAGCAGGTTGCTCTGAACCAGAACACCAACTGTGTAGCCACCCAGGGCATCCGGCAAAACGCGTGAGCTCGTGCCAATACCGCCTTTCCAATGATAGGTTTGCGACCCGGTGCCGCCACCGACACTACCCTCTTCAACTGGTCCGCTGCTCGCGCTTTCAAGCGCGGCAAATACATGCTCACGCTGCAATGGCTCCGCCCACATATTGTTGACCACAGAATCATTTATTTCACCGACAACCGGATTTATCGTGTGCTCGCCCATCCCGGGTTGCTGATAAGTCCACTCCCGCAACGCATCTGCGGCACGCCACACACACAAAGTGCAGGTAAGGAGAATCGGCGACTCCAGTTCACCAAATTCCTGCAACTGGGTAATGCCCAATAGTTTCCCGTAGCCGTTGCCAACGTGAATCCATGCGGGAATCGGGTGAGTGTATAGATTGCCGGGCGCCGGAATAATTGCGGTGACACCAGTTCGAATATCGTCGCCTTGGATCACCGTCGAGTGACCAACTCTTACACCAGCCACATCGGTTATTGCATTCAACGGACCGGTTTGAAAAGTGCCGACTACCAGTCCTATGTCCCGCGCACGGGGTCGGGCATCATCGTCAGCGGCCATCGCCGTAACATTCAGCAGAAGCGATAGCAGAGTTACAAAATTTTTTCCGTACGAAGACGTCGCCAACCTGATCATAAAGCTCCCCAATTTTGCGTACTACAGTATTGTCTGACGCACTGCTTGGCAAGCATGCTCAACCTGCCATTCAACGAAGACGGCGATTACCTCAGTACGTCAAAAATATGGCTGAATTTGATAATGAACTCACGACCCCGCGGCGGTGCGCCAAGACCACGTTCGTCGATCTCGTTGTAGACCAGGTACAAACCGGTATTCGCTGATTGCAGCCAGGAAAAGCGCAGGTTGGTTGAAATCTGGTCGTCCACTTCGTTGTATTGCGTCAGCAGCTGCAACAGGATTTTTGGTGTGAACGAATAGGACAGTCTCAATCGGGCCAGGTTGGCTGTGAAGTCTCCACCTTGCACTGGAATATCGACGTCGTTGTAGTTGTAAGCGAGTTCGGAGGTGAATTTTTCGCCAATTCGATATCTGACAGTTGGTGACAGGCTGATTCTGTCGCCGCCAAAGATGCCGCCGAAGGTCGTGCGCAGGCCAAAATTCAGGGGTTTTGACTGGTTGCCGATAAATATGAGCTGCAACTCGGACTCGTCATAGGTTCCAACCGGTATCGTGACACCAGGAATAATTTCAAATTCTTCTTTCACACCATCCGTTTTGATGTTGACCCCGGTGTGAATTTCCCGGCTCGTATTGAATTCCCAGTGAGAATCTATGTGAATAAAGCCGGTTTCCTGGAAACCATCGAAATCCCAGAATCCACGGTAGGAAATGTGCGGACGAATTTCGAACAGGTTCCACAGGTTGTCCGGTCGAATGCGGCGCAGTATCCGCCCATCGACTTTTCGATAACCATCACGTGACAGGAAACCTACTTCGGGATTGAAATCCCCACCCAGTTCCGTGTAACCGAGGCCTGCTGACCAATCAGCATTGTTGTAATCACCCTTGATCGAGAATGCGTCGTCTTTACCGATCAGCCCCGGCGTTTCCGTCTTGGCAGCCCAGCCCTGCAGCAAGAGGTTGTCACCAATTCCCCAACGACCGTCGACCGCATATGTCTGGTTTTGATCGTCGCTGCCATTATCCAGCAGGCTGCCGTCGCCATGACGATCGACAATCAGGAATCCGATCGATGACCGGTTGGCTAATTCCTGATTGACTCTTGCGACGATGAAATCATTCTGCGATGAGATACCTGTTACGTCGTCGGAGGCCATGTACAGAAAACCGACGTTCGTCGTGGCGCCAATCTTTCCTGATAACCGCGCACCACCAATTATCGGAACCTGCGTGCCGTCTTCAATACCAATGCGGCGACTGAAAAATAATTCCACCTCACGCGGATTGCCAACTGTAAACTGACCGGCGTTTTCGAGGAAAAAAGGTCGCTTCTCAGGAAAGAACAGGCTGAAACGATCGAGATTCACCTGTTGATCATCCACCTCGACCTGGGCGAAGTCCGTATTTAAGGTGGCATCCAATGTAAGGCTTGGCGTAATTGAATACTTCAGGTCAAGGCCCACCTCTTCATTCGATTCCGAGTTTGGCAAATCACCACCTTCGCGCGTCTTGGCAAGCACATACGGCGTAATTTGCAAATTGCGTTGCGGTGGTGTGCCTATGCCTTCAATCGAACCCGCTTCAGAAACGCGGTAAAGATTGCGTTCCTGCGACAAGGGCGCCCAGAACGCGATCTCGTTATTGCGCCGAATTCTGCGTTCGAAATTGAATCCCCAAACCTGTACGTCACCGCTGCCATAGCGTAGCGACGTAAACGGGATTTCCATTTCGGCACTCCAGCCGATATCTGAAATTGAAGCCTTGACGGTCCACGGTGCATCCCAGTTCAGGTTCAAACCATCAGCACCGCCTGGAATAAACTGGCCGGCGCCTTCTCTCGATACCTGGCCGTCAAACTCCATCCCCGCCGAGTTCGTGCCGAAAACATAGCCATTTTGCCGATCGAGGAGCCCGTCGATAATGACGCGAAAACTGTCCGTTTCATTAAGCGACGAATCACGCCGGGTATCGGTGGTAATAATCTCCAGGGGATTGTCGTCATAGGCAATAACGGCGATATGTAGCGCGGTTGCGGTAAAACCGACAAACACTTCTGTTCTCTGGCTCGCCGGCTGACCGGCGTTTGGCTGAGTCTGCTTAAAGCCCGTTATCGGTTCCGCACCACGCCATGCCGGGTCGTCCAGTACATTGCCGTCGACTACCGGCTCGATAGTCAATTTGTGTGCGCGAGCCACTGGCCGCGGCCCAAGGTCGACAGTCTGCGCAAATCCCTGTGCGCCAGGGAGAAGGACTCCCAGTCCACATATAAGGGCAGTACGCATGCAAATGCGCGCCGATTCAATTCTCACTAATCCCTTCCCCAAGTAGTTGCTGCCGCAACAAAAACTGCCGCAATGTCGACAAAACGGCCTGCAATTCTAATGGGCATCAGACAGGAATCAATACGTGCAGTTCGCAACCGTCACTTGATTAAAGGATATTTTCACCCGGCTGGATCGCCTTGCGAAACAAGCCTGTATGTATCAACCGCCCGTGTTTAGCTGATCGCTGTAGCCGAACAGCCCGGCGCTGCCGCCAGTATGGATAAACACGATATTTTCGGCGCCAGCGAAGAAGCCGTTGCCAATCAGGTCGATCATGCCAGCGAGGCCTTTGCCACTGTATACCGGGTCAAATAGCAAGCCTTCGAGACGGGCGAGCAACATTATCGCGTCGTTCATTTCTTTAGTCGGGACACCGTATCCATCGCCTACATAGTCGCAATTCGCCACTACGTCCGCACGTTTTACGACATCAGGTGCACCGACGAAATCAGCCGTCTCCATTGCGAGCTTGTAGACTTTTTCTTCCTGCAACTCCTGCGGCGCGTTGACGCCTATGCCGAGCAACGGAATGCCAGCGTGAGTTGCCTTGAGCCCAACTACCAGTCCAGCCTGAGTCCCGGCGCTGCCGGTCGCGTGCACGATGTGGTCGACAATAATTCCGTCCCTGCTCGCTTGTGACATCAGCTCCAGCGCGCAATCAACATAGCCGAGTGCGCCGATCGGGTTCGAACCACCGCCAGGAATAATGTAGGGCGTCTTGCCATTGCTGCTAAGTTCTTCGGCAACCTCCTCCATGGCGGCATCCATATCGGTGCCTTTTTCGACGTCCCTGATATTCGCACCAAAAATTCTGTCCAGAAGCACGTTGCCGGAACTGAGATACGGATCACTTGCATCAGTAACGCGCTTTTCAAACACCAGCTCACAAGCCAAGCCAAGTTTGCAGGCTGCGGCAGCCGTCTGTCGTGCGTGATTCGATTGCACTGCACCCTGGGTGATGACGACATCAGCATTCTTTTGCAGCGCATCTGCCATCAGGAACTCGAGCTTGCGGGTTTTGTTACCACCCGTGCCCAGACCTGTGCAGTCATCTCTTTTGACGTAAATTTTCGGGCCGCCCAGGTGCTTGCTAAGGCGCGGCAAGAGTTCGAGCGGGGTCGGCAAATGTGCGAGTGACACTCGCGGAAATCGGGATAACAGCACTTTGGTTCCTCAGTTTATTGGTTATGATTCTTGTGACGTAAGCGGGCGAACACCTTTCGCAAGCTCGACAGTTCTTTGCGCCAATACATTGGTCGATGCAACGACCGGCACCGGGAAATTCCTGCCTTCGAAAACGATAGGAATTTCTGTACAACCAGCGATCAGGACATCGGCACCTTTTTCGACCAGCCTGTTCGCAACAGATTCCATTCCCTGGGTAATCTTAGCGGATTTATCACCTGCTTTTACTGCGTGTATCAGGTCCATCAGCCTGGTCATTTCATCGCCATCGGGAACCAGTGCCTGCCGACCTGATGCTGCGACAGCTTGCTGGTAAATACCGGTGTCGATGCAACCGTCAGTTGCCATCAAGCCGACCTTTTGTGCAGATGGGCATAATATCTCAATTTCGCGAACCGACTCATCGATGATGCTGATAAATGGAATGCTGGTCGCCTCCCGTATGGCATCGACAAAAACGTGTGCTGTATTGCAAACCATGACCAGAAAATCAGCGCCCGCATCCTGCAAACGTCTTGCCATGGCCGCCAACCGATCGGCCACGTCAGAATTCTCCCCACGGATGGCTGCCTGGCGGTTTGGTACCGTAGGATCATGGTCGACAATCATGTGGACATGGTCCTGGTCCCGTCCGGAATCCGTCAGCGCGATCACCTTGGCCATGAAATCGACGGTCGCATCCGGGCCCATGCCGCCCATAACGCCTGCCGTTTTATCCATGCTCTCTGTCATCAAATCACACCCACTGGACGGTTCGCGGCGAGAATAACATTCTTTACACATTATGGGCGAAGGCTGCACGCGCTCGCGGCAATCAGGTAGTCTATGCCCCCTCCGGAAGTCGCGAGGGCAGCAGAATCAAGACAACAATTGCCAGCATCTTCCTGTCAGTAGTGCTTTCCACCGCTACGCTCGCGCAGGATATCGACCAGCGATCATATAACCTCGGCATTCTTGGCGGTTTCTCCGAAGTCGTCAGACTGGGCGTAAAAAAACTGGCCTTGAGCGAAGTCATGTCACCCGTGGATATGGACGCGATGATGGATGACGCGATGGTAATTGCGAAGCGCAATGAGGTGCAGATGTGGCGCGAAACAGACCTGATCGTGACCGACCTGTACCCGGCCGACGTTGCAGCAGGCAAACATGTACTGCTCATCTATGTTGGCGATACGCTTGACGAGTACCTTGCACTAAAAGAGGACAGAGCAGCTTTAGTTGCTGCCGGTAATTATTCCGGCGCGGCCAGGGAAGATATAGCGCGTCGATTCGGCCAGCTGTTGAGTTATCCTGAGAACATCATCACCGACCTGATCAAAAAACAAACTAATCAATAGATTAGAAGCGAAAATATTATGAAGAACTATCTGATGCTTATCAGCGCTTGTGCGTGCCTTGCGGCCTGTGCGACCGGAGCCAACACAAACGATGCTGCTGATGAGACTCCTGCATTCCAGAAATCCATTGACTATATCCCGTCTGCGTTAGGTCCCCATTCCTGGAAGATAACCACTGACAGTGTGCAGGCGCAGCAATATTTCGATCAGGGTTTGCAGCTACGCTACGCCTATGGCGTGGACGATGCGGCGCGAAGTTTTCGTGAAGCACGCCTGGCAGATCCCGAATGTGCCATGTGTTACTGGGGAGAAGCGTTCGCACTTGGCTCATTTCTGAATGGCGGCATGACTGCAGAGAAAGCGCCGTACGCGCATGCTGCGATAGAAAAAGCGGCAACACTGGCGGCCAACGTAACAGATGTCGAGCGTGACCTGATCATGGCTGCACAAATACGCTATCCGGAAAATTACAATCCCGACACCCGGCGCAAAGATGATGAAGCGTTCGCCGGTGAAATGGCGAAAGTCTATGCGAAGTACCCGGACCACCACGACGTCGCCGTCGTTTATGCGGTTTCGTTATTCATGCTCGAAGAGCGCCGCGGCTACCGTGATCTCGCTGATCCGGACCTGATCCGACTGCACGGCGTGCTAACGAATGTTCTCGAAGAAGACATCACACACCCGGGTGCCTGCCATTTGTACATCCATGCAACCGAGTCCAGCCAGGACCCGGGTCTGGCACTGCCATGTGCAGATTATCTTGGCGCGGCAATTCCTGTTTCCAGTCACATTCAACACATGCCATCGCATACCTGGAACGAGGTCGGTTACTGGGGCAAGTCAGTACGCGCCAACACGGCCGCCCGGCATTCGGACCTGATGGCGGCAGAAAACAAGGGCTTCTCATACGCGCCCGCGCATAACCTGCATATGTTGTTATTCGCGGCGTCCTACGACGGCCAGGGCGCTGTCGCCACACAAGCAGGCAAGGACTACCGCAAGGTCGCCGATAGTGCGATTTATGAAGTGCTGACACTGACCCGTTTCGGCCGCTTCGATGAAGTCGTCGGCATGACCAATCGCCCGAAAGATGAAGTGCATGCAGCGATGTGGGATTTCGCGGTTGGATACGCGAATCTTCGCGAAGGCGACGCCGAATTTGCCAGCGAGACAGCACAAAATCTCATAGCGCTCGCCGAAACAACAGAAGCGAAATTTCGCTTCCACCCGGGTGGTCAGATCATTGGCACACTGGGGAATATTCTTGCCGGAGAAATCGAGCGCGATAACGGCGATCTGGACGCTGCGATCGCATCGTTCCGCAAAGCAACTGCGTTTGAAGACCAGATGGGTTACGACGAGCCGGAGCCGCTACCTTTTGCGGCACGCCACTGGCTAGGCGCAGCACTGATTGAGGCAGGCCAATATGCAGCAGCGGAGAAGGAGTATCGGGTCGAATTGAAGGACCATCCGCACGATGTCTGGTCGTTGTACGGGCTGCAAGCGTCGCTCGAAGCACAAGGAAAAACTGACGCAGCAGTTGAACAGGACCTGGCTGCAAGCTCCGCGCGTATGGACGTATGGATTACCGCATCGCGGTTTTGAGCTGGCTCCCCATTATTTATTGGGGAAGTAAACAGTAACGTTTTGAAAAAGCCATGGACGGCTTTTTCACAGATCGCTAGCCTGGACTAGATCGCCTCTACATCGTCTACATAGCGGCAAACGCGCTTCATGCGGGAAACGCCGCCGGAATTTCTTTCGTGCTTGCAAACCTTCTTTTTACCTGCCGGCATGCCGGAATCTGCCGTTTTTTCATCCGCAGACTGGGTGCTTTGATTCGAAGCACAAGCCCCGAGACACATGGCGAGTACGATCAAAAAGATTGCATTTTTCACGAAAATTTACCTTAGCTTTGCCACAAAAAAACTCCCGACCAATGCCCAAGCGGGTCCGGAGCGGCGCGATATTATTGAAAAAGAACAGAAACTGCAAATAACTTTCTGTTATGGAAAAACTATTGTCGCGCATGCCGATACATGCTCAAAAGGCGCTCAGATTATTCCCAGCACCTGCAGAGACGCAACGGTAAGTTCCTTTCGCAGCCCGACCTGGGCTCTGTTATCGACCTGCATGTTCATTGCAAATAACCATGCCCCGGTATCGGTTTCAACAAACCCGACATACCAGCCAACCTGCGGCGTCGTGGTAGCCCAGCCAGATTTGGCATACAGCGAATATTCTGCGTTTGTCTCAACCTGCATGATGTCTTTCAGTACATCCACGTGCTCGCGGCGAAATGGCAGCTCGTAGTTATATAGTCTGCGCAAAAACTCTATTTGTTCAGCTGCGGATATGCGCAAATCGCCGTTGAGCCAGAACAAGTCAACGTGACTCCCCGTGGAATGATTGCCGTAGTCGATTTGAGCCAGTACGGCCTCATATTTCTTGCTGCCGACCTTCCGCGCTATCTCCTGATAGCACCAGACACAGGAAACTTTCAAGGCTGATTCCAGCGTCTGATCCGAATTCCATTGCTGCAATCCTTTGTCCTCACCGTCCCACCTGAACACCGTGTCTTTTGACTCGACGATATTCGACTCCAGCGCAATAAGGGTGTTCGGAATCTTGAAAGTCGATGCAGGCGAGAATCGCGTGATCGACCTTGATTCGTTGTATACATGAACCACTTGCCCATCAGGACTCGCCACGATCAGCGTCGCAATGATATCTCTGGACAGGAACAGGTCAGCAACTGCATTTGTCTTTGAACTGGTCACCTGACCGGTAGCCGAGCTCGATACAGCAATCACAATCGCGAAAACAGAATATCGAATAAGCTTTCGCACGTTTAGTTATTCTCCATAAACTTCAGATAATGCTCCGCGGTATCCGCCGGGCGCTCTATCATCGGCAGATGACCGGTGTCCTTCATGACGATCACTTCTGCCTGCGGTAATAGCGGTTTCATTACGTCAACGGAACTCACATCAAGAACGCGGTCGTATTCTCCCCAGAGAATCAGTACAGGTTTTTCGATATCGACAAGAACCGACTCCAGTCCCGAGGACAGATCGTCTTGGATAGAATCAAAAATAGTACGGTTCAGCTCTGCCTGCCTCATAGTCCCCCGGGCAAACACGCCTCTTACCGGCCACGGAAGAAAAATCTTTTTGTAAGCTACAAATTCAAGTAACTCGTCATAGCCCGCCAATGAATCCGCGATCAGCGGATTTTCCCCTTTTGCGACTAAGCGCTGCATATCACTCTCGTTGGGCGCATTGATGCCGGCATTATTGAACAAGGCCAGTGAACGCACCTGCACCGGGTATTTGTGACTGTACACGGTGGCCAGATACCCACCCATGGAGTTGCCTGCGATGTGAAACTGCTCCAGACCCAGCGCTTTCGCAAAACCATTCACCCGGCTTCGCTGGGGCGGCATCGAGTAATCCCAATCCGCATGTTTTGTGGAATAGCCAAAGCCCGGCAGGTCAGGAGCAATCACCCGATAAGAGCCAGTCAGATATTTCGAGAATCGTGTCCAGTTATCCTTATCGCCGCCAAATCCGTGCAGAAGCAGCAACACTTCGGCATCTGCCGGACCGCCTTCCAGGTAGTGCCAGGTTTCATCATCGATGACGACCGTTTTGTAAGTCAGTCCACTTCTGGATCGCTCTGCGTTAATGGCCAGCTTTGCAGTTGCTTGCGGAAATACAGCCATCAAGCCAATCAGGCTTGCGACAAGTATTAGCAGATATATCAATAGCATTTTTGTCGTAAACCTCGACGAGCTGGATTTGAATCACGTAATTGACATCACAGATTCGGTGTAGGAGCCCGTCCTGAAGGGCAATCCTCCTGCATTGATGAAGATGTGATCAAAAGGCAGGTGAGGATTGATCTTTAGTGCCACAGTCAAAGACAGCGAAATCACCCGTCAGGACGGGCTCCTACAATACCTTATCGCAACACTTAACAACTCAGCCACAGTTTATTGCGCCTATTCCTTCTTTCGGATCACGTCGATGGACTCAAGCGCCACAAGATACTCCTCAACGTATTCAAGTGGCACTGGCCCCAGCTCGGTTGTCAACCAGTCACGAATGTCGCTGACTGTTCGTTGCCCGTCCACAAAATTGAGCGCTTCATAGACGTACTGTCCGCCATTTCCGTGTGCACCCGTGTATCGCCGCAGGCGCAAATCACCAATTTTGCCCTGACCGTATTTGTCACTCAGGTAGGAATAACCAAATGCACCCATAGGTCCCTGGATTTCAGAATTCCGCTCATAGACTGTTTCATTTATCTCAGCATCGGCAGTGACTTCCGGCGCTGCGATCAACGTCTGCAGTTCGGCGAGAAAAGTCATCGCGGCTTCGTGATCGCCCTCGGTTAGCGTCGCAAAATGCTCGACGCTGTGAACCTTGCGTCGTTCAACATTAAAGTGCACATCGGCTGAAGCGGCTGCATCAGTCGCGCTCAACTGCAGCCGGCGTTCGAGTAATTCGGAAGTTCGCGCCAGGGCATTCCTCTCGAGCATGGTTAAAACTGCCGGCACATCATCGTCTGTCATATTGGCCAGGTACCAGGCGCTAACCGCACCTATGAACGCAGCACGTTTCAGCTTGGTAGGGTCAATGTTGGCCGCGAGATCATAGTTGGTATGGATGTATCTATCCGGCCAGTCGTGCAGGTACAGACCAGGAATTCGCCAGGTGCCCTCAAAAAAGACGTCGTGATCGCTGCCCATGTCGAGTCCTTCCATCAGTGCACCCAATGGCTCCTTGCCACCCTCCGGCGCATTAAGTGGAAAATCGACCGTGGCCCCGCTGGCAAATCCATCCGTCTCTTCATTAACGAATTTACCGATCTCATGGCCGAGATCACTGATGAAGGACGGCACGCTGATTGGCCCACCGGAAATTCGAAATATCGATTTGGTTATCGGGCCACCACCGACCATATCCATGTGAATGTTGGCCTTGATTCTTGATGCATCCGGGTGCTGCGACAGATAAATAATGCTGCCTTCGATTTCAGCGGGCCATAAAAACCGGATTGTTCGCGACGGTCTCGGCAATATGCCATTTTTGACCAGGGCATTAAGGGTCCGGGCAGTCTCAAGAATTGATACACAACCTGAAGCATTGTCGTTCGCACCTGGCCGCGGGTGATCCAGGTGACAGGTCAGGTGTATATCCTCGCCGGCACGATCCGTACCTTTTATAGCTGCGGTCGCAAAGCCGTAATTGCCAACCTCATGACTGGCATCGACCTGGGCGTGAAACAGTATCTCTTCACCATTCGCCAGGCGCTGCTGCAATTTCCTTGCCTCGCCCAGCGATATTACGAAGCCGAATGATTTCGTTTGCGGAAAACTGCTGAGGTGACCCCAGCGAACCAGTCGATCGTCTTCCTTCCACCACGCCGACTTCTGGTTGGGTGCATAAGAAATAATGCCCGCCGCGCCGAGCTCACCTACGGCTTGTTCCACTACGCTTCCCGGCTGGCTGGATGTCAGCACCAATTTTCCTTTTATATCTTTGCCTGCGTAATCGGCATCGCTCGTTCCCGCACCGATATCCACCAGTGTCGTGGTAACGTCGCCAGACAGGCTGTCCTGGGAAAGTGACAGCGGAACGGAATCCCAGTCGCCGAGTCGACGGTTGCGAATCATCTCGCCATTTTCTTCCTTGAGTTCCCACAGCTCGGCAAAACGCACATCCCAAATGTATCGTGATTTCTGCGTGCCGAACATCGTCTTGCCGTCTGCCGGGTACTTGAGCAGCGCAACCTCATCAAGACCATAGTGCTCCAGTCGACTCAGGATATGTTGTGTCGCTTCATCGAACTGGCTGCTGGCACGCATGCGGTGTTGCAACGTAATGGTATCGAGATTCCTTTTCGCTGCTTCCCCAGAGGTTTCTTCAGCGATTTGTTTGAGCACATCTTCAGGCACCAATTCACGAATATCGGCGCTCGCACCGAAAGAAAGTGATAACGAAACGACCGCGGTTATCAGTTTGATTTTCATCCCTTCATCCTTTTATTGAACTGGTGCAACGCGTGGAATCAGCAAGAACTCTTTTTGCCGTCCATCAATGTAGTAGGTTTTTTCGCCATCAAAGAAAGCGTCTTCTTCCAGGCTGATACGCACTGCCTTACCCCAACTCTCAACGTCAGTCTCGGCATAAAGCTCAATGGAGTGAGCGGTGTTGGGATATAGCGGGTAATCACCACGGCCCGGGACCCCGCCCTGCTGATCCCACAAACCGATGGTCGGTCCAGCCGCGTGGCCGTGATAGCCAATCGGGTGCGTATAAATTGATGCGGTGATGCCCTCGTCCTTCGCGACTGCAAGGGCACTGGCCAGGATCTCGTTACCAGTCCGGCCCGTTATAAACTGATCGGTCAGTATGTCCTGCAATCGGTTACCGCTCGCAAGCGCTTCGCGTAATTCTTCCGGCGCCTCTGTTTCTCCCGGTTTCAGAACGTATGCATGTTGTTGCGTGTCGGTATTGAGGCGCAAATAGCTGATGCCGAAATCCACATGCAAAAGATCACCCGGCATGATCACTTCATCGTCATGTCGGGCAGAGATGGCCGCTTTCATGTCGACTTCAGGTTGTGCGGCACGATCAACTGATACAGAAGGATGGAACCAGGTCGTTAGCTTGAGCTCACGGATACGATCGCGATACCACCAGATGACGTCGCCGGTCGTAGTAATACCAGGTTGAATAACCTTTTCGGATAGCCCTTCGGCAAGAATCTCGTGCGCAATACGAACGATGTTCTGATAGGTCGCCATTTCTTCTTCGGTGCGCGTCTCGAGCCAGCCAATGGCGAGTTTTTCCGCGGATACCACGCGGTCATGTAGATCCGGGTCCAGCGCTTCATGAAACAGTCGGTACTCTGTTTGTGAAATACCATCTGCGAGCGCGAACGTTTCTGAATAATTAAGGCCAATTCGGCGCGGGTTTCTCTCTTTGATAACCTCTGCAAGCCTGGCCCACTGCTCACCGTGAAGCTCCCTGTCCCATGCTTTCTCGAACATATCGCCCACCGCGTACCGCGCAACTGCCAGGGTCTCCAGTGACTGACCATCGCCGGGGTTATAGATAAGTAGAATTGTTCTGCGTCGCGCCGAATGCCACGTGGCAGGAATCATCGTGCGAATAACCGGGTCTTCATTGTATTCACGGGAAATGATGACCCACATGTCGATATCGGCACGTTCCATCAACTCCGGCAAAACCGTTTGTACTCGCGTGGTTAACCATCGATCAATGACTGCAGCGCGCTCCTGCATCGGCAGGATAGTCGCGTCGGCAAATACATGCCCGGTAGTGATGATCAGCGAAAATGCCAGAACCAGTCTGTTTATCATTGTTGTTATCCTTGGATTGCGGCTGCCTGATTGTGCCGTTATCTGTCTCGCGCCGCAAAACAATCCTCGCTTGGACTCGGCCGATTCTGCCAACGTTGCGCTAGTATTTAGTCGCGGAACATCAATCAGCAGGTCGATACCATGAAGAAAAGCACTGTCAGCGCAATTTTGCTCCAACTTCTTTTATTGAACACTGCTTATGCGGAGTTGGAAGGCGCGTACGAGCGCGTCTCGTTGACCAACACCCGCACGGGCGATTCACCTGAATCTGCGACCCGAAAAGGGCTACTTATCATGGCGCACGGTCACTATTCCATGATGACAATGAACCCGGATCGTCGCGTTCTTGGTGCAGATGAGAAACTCGAAGACATGTCGCGCGATGACCAGGTCGCCTATTTGCAGGAATGGCTGGATATCAATGGTCATACCGGACGTTACGAAGTTGATGGGCAAAAGCTGGTCTGGTATCGGGATATTTCGGAAAATCCGCAGGAAGTCGGGACTGTTTCGCGGCTTGGGTTTGAGGAAAAAGGTGAGCTGCTGATTATATTTTTCACCTTGCCGAACGGGGATCGGTATGACTGGGTTTGGCGAAGATTGCAGTAAGCATTACCGCTGCTGCGCAATGAATACCAAAATACTAAAGATCAATCCGCGCCAAACTGCACATCCATTACGTCAGACCGGGCGGATTGGGCGGAAATTGCAGTAAAGACTAACAACATGCTGTTACGCAGGTGCCGCGGCAAGATCTTCTCGCAACGTTCGCGAGGCCATGTAGTAATGCCCGGCACACCAGACATTGACAAATGCCATGCAGACCAGCGCATAGCGAATAGACTCGTTGCCAAATTCTGGCCGTAGGAAATCACTAAGCAGCCCCGTGGCCCACGGTCCAATGCCAAGACCGATCAGGTTTAAGATGAAGAACAGAACGGCCGAGGCCATTGCTCGCATGCGTAGACCAACCAGACCGTGTGTCATGGAAATACAGGGCCCCAGGTACATACCACCGACGAAGGCCGGAACAATCCAGGACATCGCTGCAACATACCCCGTATCAACAAAGATCAGAATGAACCAGTAAAAGGGAATTGCAGCCAGAGTGGATATGAGCGGCACGCGGATATGCCAGCGCATATCGTTGTAACGGTTGGCGAACAAGTCGGAGAGATAGCCACCCGCATACGTGCCCAGAAGGCCGCCGAACCCGGCAGAAATCCCGAAAATCAAACCAATACGTTCTATCGGCATCTCATGCACACGGATCAGGAAAATCGGCATGAAACTGCTAAGCCCGTAGGTTACAAATGCGTGCAACGCACAAGCCAGTGAAATATGACGAAATGTTTTGCGGGACCGCAATACTTTCATCACCGCAGCGAATGACGAAGGTGGAACGTCGGCTCTAGCCTCAGCCATGCCTCTTGGTGGTTCCTGAACGACAAGTCTCAGGATGATGGCGAGCAATATGCCGGGCAAACCGACTACGACAAAAGCGACCCGCCAACTGAACATCGACGCCAGGTAGCCTCCGGCTACCGAGCCGATGAGCGAACCGCCATATACTCCAAGTGAATAAATCGATAGTGCAGTAGACCTCTTGTTGGCCGGGAACATATCCGAAATCATGGAATGCGAAGACGGGCTCGCTCCGGCCTCACCGAGGCCGACGCCGGCACGAAACATGAATAACTGCCAAAACCCCTGAGCTGAGCCGCACAGGGCTGTCATAGCGCTCCAGATAGTGAGTGAAATCGCGACGATATTTCTGCGCACGCCGACGTCGGCCCATAGCGCTATTGGTATACCCATTGTCGAGTAAATAGCCGCAAACGCGATTCCTGACAGCGCACCAAACTGGCCGTCGCTAAGATTGAGGTCAGAAATGATGGCCTGGCCGAGGATGTTGATGACCTGCCGGTCGATGAAATTGAATACGTAGACAATCGTCAGCATGCCCAGCACGAAATTTCGATAACCGGGACGTTGATAGGCGATTTCCGCTCGTTTAGAAATCGGATCTCGCCCCCTTTTTCCGGTCCGCAAGCAGGCGCTGCGTATCCAGCAGAATGATCTCGCTATCCGCGAGATGCGCTCGCAACCAATATGCATGTTCAGCACCGACGAGTACGAGAATTCTTTTATCGGGATGAGCATCAGCCGTTCTCACAATTTGTTGCAGGAAGTGCTGATTCCAGCCCTGCCAGGCTTGCGCTTCCTCAGGTCCGAACAGCGCGCTTTGGAAACGGTGCTTTGACTCGAAAAGAATATCTGTCGCTCGTGAGTTCACTGCCCCAGGAGATACCCATCGCTCCCCCAGCATTTCGAACAATGAGTCCATGTAGAGATTAAACGATTCCACCCCTGCAGGGTTTTGTTCGCTCAGGTCTTTTTGTGCCTTACGAAAGAGGCTAACAAGCTCGTCGTACAACGGTTGTGGTGGTTCAAGAGGCACTACGTCATAATTGTGTTTGTCCAGCAAAGGAAATACTGAGTGCTGATACTCCTGCTTTGTGGACTGCTCGCGCCGACTCTCAAGATCTACCGCTGTCAGTTCAACGGCGAGAATGTCCGGATGAAGTTGCTCAATAACATCAGACAAATCAGCAAAAGAATACCCGTCAGTTTGCGCATGCAGTTGGTGTAGTGTGGACAACACGATCACCTCTGCCGGATCTGCCGCGCTCGCAGTCCCCTGGCTGATACCAGCTATCGCAAGTGTCACGCCCATGGCGCAGGCTAAAAAAAGTCGTCGCATCGAATATCTCCGGAAAACCGGGCTCTTTTGCTGTCAGTGTGAATGTGCTTCAAGGTGTTGGCGTAGCAGGTCCTTGCCATAGTCATTACCGTTCGGCGTCCTTACAACCACGTGAACATGCTGTCGAGTCGGGACACCGCGCGCAAGCCCAACATTTCCGACCGGTCTCTGGTGGTCGAACTCGATTAGAATAACGGGGCTGTGAATACGAAAATAGAATACGGCATCGTCGGTAATGTCGCCGACCCATGCGAAGTATGTGTCGTCCAGATGCTCGGCCACTTCTTCCATACGTACCCGCGCATGTTCATCACGAATATTGCGAACAAATAATTCGATCAGTCCGACCAGTTGATCCTTTTGCCCGGAAGATAATTTCGACGCAGCGATGCCCGCATAGCTCAGAACAAGATTGTCTTTCCATGCTTCGGCATTGATATCAACGGCAGATTTCCTGCTCTGTAAAATGGCAACACTTTGCTGCTCATCATCCAGTGACTGAAGAAATCTCAATCCCTGATTCTGTTCTTCCTGCAATACTGCGTTGCCAATGTATTTTCCGGACTTTGCCACGGCAGGTTCCGCACCCAGAAACATTGGTGTCACGACGACCTGATCACCCAGAACGAAGTAATTGATAACCAGGTGATGCCCGTCAAGCTGCCAGCCCCATGGTTGACTCTCTGACGGTATCCCCATCATCGTTATGAAATACTTTTCCTCTCCATAGCTCAGACCATCATTATTAAGTTCTTTCAGTGTCTGATCCGTTTTCATTATGTTCCGGCTCAAACCAAGCCCATCCGCACTAAGCGACGACCGCAGCAAATTCCAGGCGGCCGTTTTCTGGGTGTCCACCATTTCCTCAAAGCTGATTCCCTGTCGCACATAAATTCCGTTGTCAATATTCGACCACTTGCGCCACTCCGGATCATCCACAGCGAACTGGGTCTTAATTTTTTGAGTCTGAGTCAGCGTAGAGAGGAAGGCCAACGCGGATTCAACTATAGGTTTCGTTGACACACCCGTGGCACGGATTGGAAACAAGTCCGCTTGCTTGCCTGATTCCGTGGTAACTCCAACGAACGGGTCTGCCAGCGCAGAATCTTCAATTCCGGAAAACCGCCGTTTGACCGCCAATGTTTCCTCACTGTAATCCGACTGCGCGAACACCGTTGCGGACATCAAGCAGGCTACGAACACAAGGAGAACGGGATTCGGGCGAGTTGCGATCGAGCAGGCTCGACCTTCCGGAAAGAGATGCAATTTCACGTGCGGCAAGCGTCTATTGAGCCATATCTACGTAGGCCGACTCAATCATTGCGTCCGCACCACCAATCCTGCGACCACTATCCCAGCGCTCATCATATTCTGCTGTGAGACCCGCGCGCTGTATCTGCTCCAGCGTCATTCCCTCATCGATTGCCACGCGAATCCGATCCTTAATCACCAGCAGCATGTCGCGAAACGCCCTGACCTCTGCAACGTTCGACGTAACGCCATGCCCGGGAACGATTTTCGTATCCGCGTCGGACATATTGATCAGAATGTCATAGGCCCTGATCGTGCCGAGAAAACTGCCGCCATTTGCAATATCGATGTAAGGATACGACGTCGTTCGGTAAACATCACCGGTATGCACAACATTTGATCCCTCAAAATGCACGTACACATCGCCATTGGTGTGCGCATCCGGCGTCTTGAAGACATGCACTCTCTCGCCATTGATATGAAATGACATATCCTTGCTGAAAGTGACTAACGGTGGCTCTTGTTCGTATCCCGCGATCGCCATCTGGCTGCGCACATTGTCGTGCCCGAAAATCAGCGCACCCATTTTGCCAAAGTTCTCATTGCCACCAACGTGGTCCGGATGCATATGCGTGTTGATGAGAAAGCGAATGGGTTCGCTGGATACGGTTCGAATCGCCGCCACAATTCTTTCCGTCAAAAGCGCATATTGATCGTCGATCAGGAACACGCCGTCCTCGCCGACAAAAAGACCAATATTTCCGCCGCTGCCTTCAAGGTAGCTAACGCTACCGGAGACCGGATGCACTTTGATCACTACATCGTCAAGATCCTGTGCAATGGCAGGGTTCATGCTGGCAGCTAATGCACAGATTACAAAAACGAGGTTTCGCATTTTTATTCTCACAACTATTTCTTCAATACATTATGTGGCAACGAGCATACCTACCAGGGTGGCGTACGATTAATACTCATGAAAGATGCAGTTGTCTCAATATTTAACGAGTCAATCATGGTTCTCAAATTCCTCGCTGACTCATCGACCTCAATGGCTATGCCTTTCGCAAATTCGCCCATCTCATAGGTCGCTGTGCGCTCTACTTTAACCAGACCTGGCGACAATAGCGCAACTGAAACACCATCTGCTCTTGCATCACTCGCAAGCGCCACAAAAGCCATGTTCATCGCGGCCTTGCTGGTGTTGTACCAATACCGATTACTGAAACCGGCATTTTTCTTGAGAAAATCCGCTGAGATCAACGTCAATGAAGCGAAAGGCGTCGAAACTGCGATGATTTTTTTCTGTTCGCTCGCTTTGACGTTTTCATAGAAAGCCTCAGCTACTCGCAACGGCCCGGCGGCATTCGTATCCATGAAACGATGAAACAGATCGTAATCCAGGGTGCCAAATTTCTGTTCCGGCTGATCGAATGTGCCAACGATGCCAGCGTTGTTCACCAGCACATCAATTGGTTGGCCTTTCAATTTTCCCGCGAGAACGATGATGCCAGCCATATCTGTAACGTCCAGGGTCTCGACCTGGACATTGTCGAATTCAGCGGATAGCGTCGCGAGCGACTCAGGGATGGTATCGCGTCGATGCGTGGCAATAACATGCCAGCCCTCATCCGCATACTGCCGCGCCAGTTCATAACCTATGCCGCTATTCGATCCGGTTATAAGGACTGTGCTGGCATTCGATGTAGCGCCTATTAGAAACAAAAGTAACGAGATTATCGTACGCATCAAGATCTCCTTCTCTGAGATTGTCTGGCACCCTGCCCTTCGCCAACCTGAACTGGCACCCTGGCAATTTGGTTCAATCCATCAAGCCTAGTTCATAACTCCCACAATAACAGCGGAGCGGATAGTTTCGCCTGTCATTACAAGGTCGCATACGTCGCGCCAATCGGCCAATAGCTGCGGTATCATGTCCGGATTCCAATAAGACTCGCTAATCATCTTCGAGGGGGAGATTATGCAGCGTTTTCCAGTATTCGTTTCTTCTGTCATTCTGTTTGCCAGCTCATTGGCGTTCGCTCAGGACGAGGCTATCGACGTAGAGGGCCCGCCGCCCGAGCTGACAGGCCTCAAAGCTGAAGCCGTACAGATCGTCAGTGACAAACAAAAGCTAACGCAGGAAATTGTCGACAGTCTGTTTTCCTTCTCGGAGCTGGGCTTCCAGGAGTTTGAAACGCAGCGCTACGTAACTGAGCTCCTCGAGGAAAATGGCTTCACTGTGGAACGCGGCGTGTCAGGGATTCCCAGCGCCTGGTGGGCGAGCTGGGGAAGTGGCAAACCGGTTATCGCGCTTGGTTCCGATGTCGACGGCATACCGAAATCTTCACAGATGCCGGGCGTTGCCTATCGCCAGCCAATGATCGAGGGCGCACCGGGTCACGGCGAGGGACATAACTCCGGGCAGGCGGTGAACATCACTGCAGCGCTGGCCGTTAAAGAAATCATGGAGCGGGAAAACCTGCCGGGTACGATTGTGCTCTGGCCAGGTATTGCCGAAGAGCTGGTCGCGACAAAAGCGTGGTTCACGAGAGACGGACGCTTCAATGATGTCGATGCCGTTTTGTTCACCCACGTCTCCGACAACCTGGACGTAAGTTGGGGTCTGCCACGTGGCACTGGCCTGGTTTCCGTTGAATACACATTTGACGGGGTCGCAGCGCATGGCGCCGGTGACCCGTGGAAAGGTCGCAGTGCGCTGGACGCCGTTGAGTTGATGAATGTCGGCTGGAATTACAAACGCGAGCATTTGCATCCTTTGCAACGTTCGCACTACGTCATCGTCGATGGCGGCGATCAGCCTAATGTCGTGCCATCAACGGCTACCGTCTGGTATTTCATCCGCGAAATTACCGCGGAAGGAATTCAGGAGAACTTCGACTCATTGCAACAGATTGCTGAAGGCGCAGCGATGATGACTGGCACGACAGTTTCGCGCCGTATCGTCGGTACTGCCTATCCGCGTCATTTCAACAAACCAATTGCATTGGCAATGGGGGACAACATGCGCTCGGTGGGATTGCCGGAATGGTCTGAAGATGACCAGACCTATGCGCGGGCTCTGCAGGAATTAATGAACGCCGACGAGATCACTGGTCTGCCCACAGAGATCGAAGGTATTGCAGAACCTACTGAGGACCCTGTGTCGGGCGGTTCAGATGATATCGGCGACGTATCATGGAATGTGCCGACCGTAACCCTTGGCTTCCCCGCGAACGTCGATGGCCTGCAGTTTCACCATTGGTCGAGCAGTATGGCGATGGCGACCCCTATTGCACACAAAGGCTCGACCAACGGTGCGAAGGTTCTGGCCGCGACGATGATGGACCTGATCCAGAATGAAGCGTTGCTTGACGATGCCTGGAAATATTTCCGTGAAGTGCAGACGGTCGACAGCACATACACACCGTTTATCACTAATGAGGATATGCCGGCTATCGAGAAGAACGCTGCGATAATGGCGCAGTTTCGTGAACGACAGAGGGAGTTTTACTACGACCCCGACAAATACGATACGTATCTTGAACAGCTGGGTATCGACTATCCACAACTGACGAAACCGGACGGCGAGTAGAGCCGGTAATATCTTCGAAAGATTTGCAGAGGGTTTGATAGTGAAAATTAAACAATTGTTTCTGGCCGTCATATTGAGCGCCAGCTTGCCACTCGCAGCGCATGCAGCGGTCAAAGTCGACGTCATCAAGAACCCGTACAGCGGCGCGCGCAATTCGCCTGAGTTGTCGACCAACCCTGACTACATTCACGCAGCAGGGCTCGAACGGTTAATCGCTGAATGGGGGGGCGAACTGATTCGACCCATTCAGGACATTCGACTGAATGCGGAACAGGAACGCCAGTATGGTGAGTGGAATCGCATGGCACTGGCGAATGCAAACTTTGCTGATGTTGTCCGTGAAGGATTACAGGACGACCTGATCACGATTGGCCTTGAAGCGAACTGTAACGACTTGCTCGGTATGCTTTCGGGCCTCAAATACGATTCCGATGGCAATGCACGGCGTGTTGGACTCGTCTTTATTGACGCTCACGGGGACTTTAATATTCCGGAAACCACCCTGTCCGGCATGCTCGGTGGTATGCCGGTAGCAATTGCTGCGGGGCATGCGCTGCACAATGTTCGCAAGACCACCGGACTTGAAGAGCCCTTGCCAATGAGCGATATCGTCTGGGGTGGCGTACGCGACCTGGATCCACTCGAGGCCGATCGATTTAAAGAATACGAAGTCCAGCAATTTTCTGTACAGGATGTTCGTGAGCTTTCCGCCAATTTGAAAAAACAGATGGATGACCTGGCTGACAGGGTTGATGTTGTTTACGTACACATCGACATGGACGTACTTGATCCTGCAGAGGTGCCTGGGCACAGCCTGACGGTAGCTGATGGGCCAAGCAGCAAGGATCTGGCCGCAGCAATGACATTGATGTTCGAGAATCCAAAAACGGTCGCGCTCGGCATAGCGTCCACACCTTCATTCAACCTTGATCCGGATGGCGTAAGCCGGCAGGCAGCACTGAACCTTATCGAAGGCGCTATCAAAGGCGCGCAGGCCCGCTAGAGAATCGGTTTGAGTAAATTGAAATTATTTATGGTTGCGGGTCTCTTGCTGCCGTTGACCACGGTGTTTGCTGATTCCGCTGACTGGACAATTGCGATCGGTAAAGACTCGTCGCCTTATGAAACAATCGCATCGCTGCAGCAGGATTCGCTGACAACCATTAAAGACGAGTACGCGAAGCAGGATTTGAGGCCGCAACTCGAATTTCGTTGTACGGCAGGTGAAATGGCGATCACGGCACGGATAGACTGGCAGCGCTTCATATCCTCTTTCAGCACAGAACTTGGTTTCAAAGTCGATGGTGGCAGATTTACCTGGCTGAAGTGGAAGGTGGATCAGTCGAACAAGGTGACGTTCAGCCCGTCGGCGGCAGATAGCCAGAAGCTGATTGAACTTGCGCTTGGTGGGGAAAAGTTGCTGGTCGAGGTTACGCCGTATTCCGCGAGTCCGGTTACTGTGGAGTATGACCTGGAGGGGTTCTCCGGGGCTTTGGCGGAATTGAAGGACCGTTGTAGTCAGTAATCAGGGGTCTCGCAATCGCCCGTCAGGACGGGCTCCTACAATACTAATTAGCAACTGTAGGAGCCCGTCCTGACGGGCGATACCACGAATCTATGCCACCCATTACTCCCTAGCCCCTTGCTTGTTAGCCGATCTCTACTACTTTTAGGAGTACGGGGGCACATTAACAACCAACATTCGCCCTCATCATATCAATAACAAAAACAGGAGCGAGACCTATGTTGAAATTTGTAACCGGCCGAACTTTGAGCCTTTTAGTAGCGTCTGCAGCGATTTTATTCGCACCAATGGCATTTGCCGACGACGCCGATGATGTGATGGCGGTGGTGCAGCAATGGGCCGATACGGAAGCCGATCTTACTGCTCAGGCCAAAACGATTCGTGCCGACCGGGTTCAGGTCACTGGTGGCGGTCGTCAGTCCGATCAGGCGGGCAATCTTCGCGTGCAGCTTGCCAATCATAATGCCCGGGTGAAAACAGCCGGTGGCGAACCGGAGTTGATTGTCAGAATCGAATCGCCCCAGGTCGCTATCTATGGCGATACGGCTGTGGTCAGCTTCATGCGGCTGTTCAACGTGATTCCGTACAATTCAGACCCGCTTCCGACGAACCGTGCATGGTTTACGCTGGTACTGGTTAAGGAACGTGGTAGTTGGGGAATCGCCCACTCACACGTATCGCAAGCCAACTAGCAGGAAATACCGGGGTCGGGCCGAAGTTTTCTCTAAGAAAATTTCGGCTCGATCACGGATTTTATCTATCGAGGTACTTAACCAGCTCCTCATTGCCTGGCAGGTCGAGAAAGGTATCCCATTCGAGGAAAATACCGCTCGGATCGTAGCCGACAAAAACCCTGACCAAATCACTTTCGTTTAGTATTTCAGGCGTTCGCAACTCGAACCCGGTCCAGTTGGCAGCCCGATCGAACCAGCCGTCAACATCGGTCGTGAGAAAAGACAACGTGACCCCGTTTTCCTTTGTCGCCTGGTGCAAATCGTCTCCACCGGCCACGAGCGCCAAAAAACCGCTGCCTGACATCTGGTATAGCGGTGCACCGTCGAGTTGCCCAATCGCACTCACATCGAACAGGCCCTCGTAGAACGAGGCTACCTCGTCGAGTTTGTCGAAATAGGCCGAGAACGCTACTGCCCTGATACTTAATTCGGTTTGCAGGTTCTCAATGCGTGCAGTGACCGGTGTCGCGTCAGAAAACGCGGCAACATAGGCAGCATGATTAGGATGCGGGTTGTGACGTACGAATTTCAGAAAATACCCTGCCGGATCCACCGCTACAAAACTGCTCGACCGTTGTTCGTCCGTCTTTTCATAATCAACACGCATTCGCACCTGCGATGACTGGAGATGTTCGTACCATGCCTCCAGCTGATCAGTAACCAGGTTGAGCGTTACTGTTTTGGGTTCTGCAGTTGAGTGCATGCCGGAGTCGGCCTGTACCAGGGTCAGGTAAGACGAATCAGCAAGACGCAGTATCTTCGCGAAGCCGTAGTCGGCAACCGTTTCAAGGCCCAGCGTATTGCGGTAAAACGCCCATGCGACCTCTACGTCGGCGTAATAATAGAAAGCATTTGTCGCGATGATGTCAGGACGCATGGTTTCTGTTTGATCTACATCCGGAACCGCAGATTTTTCCGGCGCGCATGCTGCAATTGATAAAAAAATAATACATAAGATTGCGTACGCAGATTTAATTGATCGCTTCACTTACCCGGCCCTATCGTTATTCCTGTTCGTCCTGCACACCAAGACGTTCGTGCATCACCGGACTCGTCGTTGTGTATTGCACGTGCACTTTCTTATCCGGCTCTAATTGCTGTTTGATCGCGAAGGCCGCCAGCGCTGCTTCGTGAAACCCACAAAGAATGAGTTTTTTCTTGCCGGGGTAGTGGTTGATGTCGCCAACCGCGTAAATTCCAGGCTCTGAAGTCGAAAACTTCTCTGTGTCGACGTTTATCGTCTTACGATTGATGTCCAGGCCCCATTCAGCAATCGGGCCGAGTTTTGGCGCCAGCCCAAAGAATACGAGCACATGGTCGGCGGTGACCTCTATCGGATCTCCCTCTTTGGGTTGAATGACAACGGAGCTTATTTGATCGCCCTCGCCCTTTATCTCTGTTGCCTTGGCGTTTTCGATCACGTCCATGCGTCCGTCTACAACCAGGCTGCGCAACTTGCTCACTGAATCCGGCATCGCGCGGTATTCATCTCGTCGGTGCACGACCGTTACTCGATCGGCTGAATCGACAAGCTCCAGGGCCCAGTCGAGCGCTGAATCGCCGCCGCCAAGAACGATAAGTTTCTTGCCGGCGAACTGAGCCGGGTCACGGACATGGTAGTGCAGCGACTTGTTACGAAAGTCTTCAGCATTGGCTAGTCGCAACATGCGTGGCTGAAACGAGCCCACACCGCCAGCAATCACGACCGCCCGACTGCTAAATTGCGTTCCGGCACTCGTCTCGACAAGAAAAGAATCGTCGTCCTGCCGTTGCACTACCCGCACCTCTTCACCGAGATGCATGCCAGCGCCGAAGGGTTCGATCTGCTGCAGTATGGCCTGCGTCAATTCTTCACCAGTGCAAACAGGTATCGCAGGAATGTCATAAATCGGTTTGTCCGGGTAAAGCTCTGTGCATTGCCCACCTGGCTGCCGGATCGAATCAACCACCTCGGCCTTGAGACCGAGGAGACCCAGTTCAAATACCTGAAACAAACCACAGGGACCAGCCCCTATGATGACGACGTCTGTTGTGATCAATTTGTAACTCCTAACTTAGCGGACAGGCAGAAAATTCTGTCAGTGCTTCCGCGCGGGCCGAGAATTCTACCAGTCCGGGATAGTCATCTGCTGAGATTTTGTCGGCCACAATGCGTTGTATGAACCGCCAGGTAATTGCAGCGGTGATGTCGGCTTGAGAAATGCCGGATTCAAAAAACCAGGCATCACCGTCGCCAACCGCAGCGTGCAGCAATTCAATTGCGCCGCGAAGCTGTTGTTCCAGTCGCTCAATCCATGGCGGATGCTGCAGCTCGACCGGTCGTTGTTTGATTTCATAAATAATCTGCGCCACTTTTTCATTCGCAACGAGCGCTATGCCTATGATCTGCAGCGCCCTGATCCGGTCCTCACCAACCTGGGGTAAGAGTGTTTTGTCAGCACCAGCCAGTGATTCCAGATAGTCGATAATCAGTGTCGATTCGACCAGAACCTCTCCGCTGTCACAGACCAGGGTTGGTACTTTAACCAGCGGGCTTATTGCGCTGAACTCTTCAAAGTCACGAAATATTGACAACTCCCGGTGCTCATAAGGAATCCCGAGAAACTCTGCGGTCACCGCTACCCTCCTGACAAATGGTGAATCCATATAGCCGATCAGTTGCATGGCGGGTACTCCAATGATTTGGCGTCATATTGCGGAAAAAACACCGCCGGACTCGGCGACAGTGTCAGCCAATAGTCCTGCTTGCTCTTGCAGGCAACGCCGGGAAAGTCTGCGTCCAGGCTCATTAAATCCAGTATCAGTTGCAGGTGCAGATGCGGTGGCCAGTTGCCATTGTGGGGTGGTGATCCAACAGTCGCTATCTGCTCGCCGGCGCGCACTTCCTGGCCTTGTTCGATTGCTTTAAGAGTGTCGAGACCGAGGTGGCCGTACAATGTGTAGAAAACCTGACCGGTATCGGTTGCGTGTCGCAATACGACCATCGGCCCATAGTCGAGATCGCGGGCATTGTTTTCCAGCAGTGCCACCGTGCCATCCAGCGGTGCATGAACCGGCGTGTCGGCGGCGCAAAACAGGTCGAGCCCCATATGGATCGTTCTGTTCTCGCTGGTCTCGTTGCCTGCGAAATTTTCATTGCTGTAGAGTTCGCGAGGTTCCGCGTAACGCCCGAAAGCAAAATCAGTATCCGCATCTCGCATGACCTCGTCGATCAGGTCGGAAAACTCCGCAACACCAAGATTATTTATTTCCCGGCCGCGCAGTCGACTGCCGACGCTCAGGTCCAGCACTGTCGCCCTGCCATCTGTTGCGATAATTGGCGACGCCAGCAATCGCAGTGATCTCAGGTACTCAAGTAATGTCTCTTTGTCCAGTTGATTACTCAAGATGCACTACTCGGGTTGCAAAACGCGGCCGAACATCTCCGGGACCAGTTGCCCGTTTTCGCGGGCAACTTTTCCATTAACGACAACTACGTCGAATCCCTCCGCCAGCTGAAACGGGTCAGGGTAACTCGCCCTGTCACGGACTTTTTTCGCGTCAAAAATAATCAGGTCTGCAATCATGTTCTCCGCGACAACGCCGCGCTCCGACAAGCCCAGAATCTGCGCAGGAAACGAAGTCAGTTTGCGAACCGCCTCTTCAAGCGTCAGCACCTTGTCTTTCAGGACATACTTTTCGATGATCTTCGCAAATGTGCCATGCCCGCGCGGATGGAAGCCGGTCGGGCTGCCGTCTGAGCAAACGCCAATATTCGGATCTTTGAGAAGGCGCGCCTGCAATTCATCGTTCATCACGAAATATGCGCCGGACGCACCGTCCGGCCCAATGACATCGATCAGCACATCTTCAAATGGCAGCTCCAATTCGTGAGCGAGATCGGCCAGCGTCTTGCCCGTGTATGGGTCGGTGCCCAGCAAAGTTGATTCAGGTCCATTGCGGCGATTGACCCTGTTGCGCAGGTATTCTGCCAATTCGTCGCGGCGTTCGACCTTAACTGCGTCAAACTGCTCCCTGGTTTTTGCCCACACAGGAAAGACGATATCGATGCCGGTATAACTCGCGCTGTACGGGTAGATGTCTGCGGTAATATTGACGCCAGCTGCGCGAGCATCGGCCAGAATACCGAGAATCTCTTCGGCGCGGGCAGCACCGTTGCCGTAAACCGCTTTCAGATGCGAGATATGAACCCGCGCATCCTCGCCCTGTTCAAGCAACTCCGCAATCGAGGCTTCCAGCTGGTCATCGTCCTCATTGCGCATGTGGCTCATGATCATTCGATCATTCCTGCCCACCACTTTGGCCAGTTCGCGTAATTCTTCGGTACTGGCATTCAAGCCAGGGTTGTATTCGAGGCCGGTACTCAGGCCAAACGTGTATTTCAATGCCTCATCGAGCATTTCAAGCATGCGTGCAGATGCTTCAGGCTCAGGATCGGCGGACATACCGATGCCGGCCTGATCGCGCAATGTCCCGTGACCGACAAACATCGCGAGATTTGTTCCGATGCCCTTGTTCGACACCTCGGCTAGCCAGTCCGACAACGGCTCTACGTACGGACTATCACCGTCTTCACCCAGCGAAATCGTCGTTACACCCATCGCCAGGAAGTTTTCGAATTCGGGTGTCTCAAGCGGGTCGCCGTGTGAATGAAGATCAATGAATCCAGGCGCGACGGTCTTGCCGGTCGCGTCGATACGCTTTTCAACGCGACTCTCAATGTCATCGGCGGAGAAATCGGCAACGCCAACAAAAACAATCCTGTCGCCGACCACTACGACGTCGGCGGTCATTGCATCGTCACCAAGCCCGTCGAGAACGGCGCCGTTTTCAATCAGTAAGTCGATTGTTGGATATTCTGCCAGAAACGGTGGCGGTGCCTGCTGGCATCCAGCCAATACCGAGAGAACCAGCGTTGCCAGCATCGCACCCTTACATCTGCTCATATGATTGCCTTGTTCGTTCCGGCCGGAACGACCGCAAATGGTTGACTAAATTCTGAATTGTGAAATCTGAACTTCCGTGCCGTAGTCAGCATAATCTCCGTCGGTGCGTTTGCCGCGGTACTCTGCCCACTCAATACTACGGTATCGACCGGGCCTTGCATCGCTGACAACGGTGGGCAGCGGGTCCACGCGGGTCGACGCCGATGGATTAAAGAAAAACGGAATGCTGTACCGGTCACACGCCTCCATCGCGCGGACACGATGCATGGCGGCATGATAATAGTCGTTGGACCATACCTGCATCATGTCACCGGTATTGATAACAATTGCGCCTTCAACAGGGGGAATGTTATGCCAATAGTCATCCTTGTATACCTGCAATCCGCCAACATCATCCTGCATGAGGACTGTGAGTGCTCCCGCGTCTGTATGGTGATGCACACCCTGGTCAGCAACGCCTTGACGCGGCGTATCAGTACCTTCAAGCGGGTCTTTGACGGGATAATAATTCAGCCGGATAAATCCGGTGTGATTGGTCGCAAAGTCATGGTGCATGAAGTCAGCAGGCAGCTTCAGGCCGACACAAAACGCTTGCAACAATTGCAATGAAAGTTTCGTACAAGCCAGCAGATACTCACGCATCACTACGCGAAATTCGCCCATGCCTTCCGGCCAACGATTTTCTGCAGCATAAATCGGGTCAGCGCCATCGGTCGTGAAATCGAAAACTTCTTTCTTGTCACGCTGATTCTTGGTCAGCTCGTTGTTGTAGTAACCCCAGGGATTTTCCCTGGTTCTTAATATTGCCTCTTTGGCTTGCATCGACTGGGCAAAGAACTTGCGCGTCTGCTGCCACTCCCTGTCAATGAGCGACTTGGGGATGCCATGATTTACGATCTGGAAAAAACCCCACTCCCTGCACGCAGAGGCAATCTCATTGATGGCGGATTCCGCGGGTAACGAAGAAGAATCATTTGTCAGCCCACCGATATCAATGACCGGCACTGAATTACCAAACTCATCGGAATCCGCTACCGGACATTGGTCAATATCCGTTTGGCTCTCGTTACTCACCAGCTAATCTCTCGTAATCAGTCGCCGCAGCTTCCGGCATCCCTCCTGAATGCGAGATTGTAGTCCAGTCGCAGCGCTTCGTCCGCATTGATATGCAGTCCTGCGGATCTGCTGACTTGCCCTGCGAGACCAGGGCAAGCAACAGGCAATGATAATCATTGCGAAATTCTATTCAATGAGCTCCAGCGCATTGGATGCAACTTCGCCACTGGGCGACATGACGAACCGATCAAACTGCCAGCGAATGAAGAAACTGCCAGTTTCATCCGGGTTGGCCTGAACGTCGATATCGCCCGGGCTGACCTGGCGATTGACGTAGTCACTCAGCACCTTG
>Ga0164315_10000266_pt1 | contig 34061 bp, 27 predicted proteins | sample GuaBasSedimGuay6_FD_113737 | JGI IMG/M metagenome (GOLD analysis project Ga0164315, IMG submission 113737) | Subseafloor sediment microbial communities from Guaymas Basin, Gulf of California, Mexico - Guay6, Core 4569-2, 0-3 cm | ecosystem: Environmental > Aquatic > Marine > Hydrothermal vents... | reverse complement strand
GATCCCCTGTTTCGAACCAGACCCGGGTCGGTGATTATTGAGGGGAATTGGAAGCTCCATTATTATTATGAAGATGGTGGAATAGAGCTCTATGATCTCAATTCGGACCCGGGGGAAAGAAAGAATCTGGCTTCTATAAACACCATTAAAACAGCCGAATTATTAGCTAAACTTGAAGTTTGGCTTAAAGAGGAACAGGCCCCTGTGCAATTCGAGTTGAACCCACATTTTGACAGCCTGTTCGAACAGGAGCTTATCGCAGAATTCTACTGATTACCGACTTTCCGGAACTGGCAGTTAAGCATGGGACAGATCTCACAGGTATATTCCCTGTATTTTACTTCAGCCCCAATGCCTATGATCCCGCTAAGGGATTTTACAGGGCTCATCAGGGATGATTCTGAAAGGGAGATGCCGCAAGTGCCCTTTGGAAACAGGCTAAATAGTTTTTGTTGTTCCTCCACGTTCCATGAACAATAACCAGGACTATAACGGTTGGTAATATGCAATCCAAGTTCTTTCGCCAGGTTCCGGACCTGCTCCTGTATCTGGTCTGCTGCTGAGTCAACCAGGGCCGAAGCCAACAGATCAACTATATACCCATCCAGGTAGTTTCCCTCCGCGATCAGAGATCTGGCCAGGTAAGCCGCTTCGGAGCCGGCAGTAACCACGAACAGAGCATATTTTTCAGAATGCCGCAACATCTTATGAATAATCTTGCCTGAATCAAAGACTAGCCCCGGGATGGCTAACTCCTCGACGGATGAGGATTCAAGTGCTTCTGTAAGTACAAAAGCTCCTGCAGGGGAGCTGATCCGCAGGCATTCGGTGATATATTTTTCCACAAGTCCAGTCGTATGTACATCAATCATCCCCTCTTGCTCACCAAGCAGACGGAGCAAAGCTCCAGGATCGATACGGATCAATGAAAGGTCTATGAAAGTATCATAGGTTTTGAGCAGTTCTCGCATCTGGTGAATATACAGGAATTTGTTAAAATAGTCCTAAATTAAGCAGAGCGAGGTTTGCGGATGTAATCCTTATTATTTTTGTGCGTTTTTTGAAAGTGTAAGGATTGTTGCACTCCATCGTCTAATGATGTACAATAGCAATAAAAAAATGAGGACATGAAATTAGTTACACAACTTATATGTCCGGTATCCCCGGAGCGCGTGGATGAAAATCGGGTCAGGGTTACTGCCCTGGGTGTGGTTTTTATGATGGGTGCATATTTTGTAACAGGAATTGCACTCTTTCCTGCCCTGCTGGTGGTTGACTTTTTTATCAGAGCATTTACTAAACTAAGCTACAGTCCTTTGAGCTACCTGGCTCACCTGTTTGTTAAGCTTATAGGTACTAAAGCGGTTTTAATTGATAAAGCTCCAAAAATGTTTGCTGCAAGGATTGGTTTTATTATTACAACGATCACCACACTTGGGGCACTGCTGCATTTTCCTTTACTGGCATATATTTCCGGTAGTGTACTGGTACTGTTTGCATTCCTGGAGTGCGGACTAAATTTCTGCATGGGTTGCTGGTTATATACTATAGTGGTTTATCCCCTGGTCAGGAAAAACCAGGATTGATTTGTTTGGGAGAAAATGGTAGTTTTGAATATGAAGAAACTACTTCTGCTATTGCTTCTCTCCACTATTCCACTTCTTATTTTCGGCCAGGTAGTTCGTGGCAGGGTTCTGGACCATGAAACGAAAAAGCCTGTGGATTATGCGTCTGTATACATTAACGGGACCTTTCTGGGAACCAGCACCAATGCCAATGGTGAGTTTGAATTGGATGTGACATCACAGGTCAACCGGGCGCTTCAAATTAGCGCTGTAGGTTATCGTAGTAAAGCTTTGAGTTCTTTAATAGCAGGGAAATATTATGAAGTAAACCTGAAAAAGGCCGTATATGAGATCGTAGAAGTATCCATTGAGTCCAAATCCTTGACCAAAGAGAGAGAACGTTGCATGAAGACTTTTAAGGATGAATTTTTAGGGCGTAGCAGGAATGCCAAGGAATGTATAATCATGAATGAGGAAGTCGTAACATTCAATTACCACACAAATCGTGACACACTTAAAGCTATTGCCCGTGAGCCGCTGGTGATCCTCAACAATGCACTGGGCTACCAGCTTACCTACTACCTGGATAAGTTTGAATTTGACAAAGTGCATAAAACAACTTCCTTCTCCGGAAACATCGTTTTCAACATGGATTTGGCTGCCGAAGGACAAAGCAGAAAGGAGTATGCTGGAAGGCGGAAAAAGACTTACAAGGGTTCGTGCAGTCATTTTTTTAGCGCACTCTGGTTAAATAAGCTTTCAAGGGAAGGATTCAGATTGCAGGAGGTGGAAGGTATCGTCCCACTGGACTATACTGATTTTGTGCATATAGATGTTCAGGGGAATAAGTATTTTACCTACCCCAGAAACCTTGAAATCGCTTACGATTACCATCTGACTACTGTTTCCTTTCGGGCCCCGAGTGTGTATTTTGCCAGGGATGGCTTCTTCGAACCAGAAGCCATCGTGTGGTACGGTTATATGTCGATGGCGCGGATCGCTGACTGGCTGCCATATGAATACTCTCCAGATTAGAAACCAAAGATTGATATATGCTTAGACTAGAACTTATTTCCATTCATCTCTTTGTCTTAACTTGTATGCTGATGATTCTTCCATTGGAAGTTAAAGCACAGGATATGGAGACTAAAAAAGAGAAGCTGGCTGTATTATGGGTGTCAGGTGACCCTGATGTGGCTGAAAAATCGTGCCTGATGTATACACATGCAGCCCAACGAAACGGATGGTTTGATGAAGTGGTGCTAATTGTCTGGGGTTCATCCTCCAGGCTGCTGGCCGAAAATGAGGATCTTCAGGAAAAGGTGAAGGTCATGATCAAAGATGGTGTGATCCTGGAGGCCTGTATATCCTGTTCCAACATGCTTGGTGTTACCGATGAGCTAAAGGCTCTGGGGATCGATGTGAAAGGGATGGGCGTCCCTCTTAGCAATTATTTGAAGAGTGGATACCACGTTCTTACCTATTAGGAACCCGACCCTATCTGCCATTCTGTCTGTCTGGAACCCATGGCTTGATATTTGGACAATATGCTGAAATCTCAAGTAGATGATTAATGTCAGCAAAATAAAGAAGCTGTATAAACAGCTCTGTCACCTGGTCTCGACCAGAAGGGTGAAGGATGCCCTGGACGTGCTCAAAAAGATGGTGGCTGAATCGGGGTATAGTGACTTTTTTATTCAGCAGGAGCACCTGGAGCATACCTATGAACAGATGCTCAACTATATGCTGGAAGGCGTTCAGGATCCTGAGCGTGACAAGGTTTATCATAAATTATTGACCTCCATTCTGGAACTGGCCGACAGGGTGAAGGACCGCCTGATGGATAATCATTCCGGATGGCATACTTATATTTTAAAGCGGGAAGTGGACCGGCAGCAGGAACTGACCGGAATACGGGTGATTGAGACCATGGATGATCTGAGCTTTAAAAGAGAGCTGGATGAAATGATTGACGAGGGAAGGGTATCTCCTGAAGCTGATGATGAGCGGCGCCGGAAGCTGTCGGCCGAAATCTTCAGGCATCTCTGGTTAAGCAATCGCTATAGTGAAGCTGAGAATAGCCTCTCGGCTGCTATTATTTCCTGCCGGGATTTTCTATGGCATGAGAAGGCGCTTTACATCAGTGGCATCCTGCTTTCAGGATTAAGATACTGGGATGAAGATAAGGTTCACCGCCTCATCGATTTTGCCGGGGAAGAGGATCAGGAAGTTTCAGCCAGAGCGCTGGTGGCATTGGTCATTCTGCTTTATCAATACGATAAGAGGGTAGAATTTTACCCCAATATCATTCACCGCCTGAAGCTAATTAATGAAGAACTGAATCTGGCGCAGAACCTTGAAAAAATTGCTTTGCAGCTGATCCGGACCAGGGATACCCTGGAGATCGGCAGGAAGCTGCAGGAGGATCTGATGCCCGAAATGGCCAAGCTCAAGCCTAAGTTGGAGGACAAGCTGAAGATGGATGATATCCGGGAGGAATTGCTGGAGGAGGGAAGGAACCCTGATTGGGAGTCCATGTTCAGTGAATCGGATGATCTTTACAGGAAGGTGGATGAGTTTATGAAATTACAGATGGAGGGGGCCGATGTCTATATGACCACCTTTGCCCACCTGAAACAATTCCCCTTTTTCAATGAACTGACCAACTGGTTGGTTCCCTTTCATAAGGAAAATCCAGATCTGGAGGAGATTTATGCTTCACGAACCGACACTTTTGATCCTGATATATTCGTTGACGGACTGAAGAAAACGCCCTTTCTCTGCAACAGTGATAAGTACAGTTTTATCTTCAACCTGCGATTTCTGCCTGAGGAACAGAAAAAGATGCTTTCCACCGCCTTCTTAATGGAGATGGAGGGTATGCAGGAGATGCTGGAAGACGAAAAGCTGACTTCGGGCGATTTTACAACAAGAACAGTATTTATCCAGTACATCCAGGATCTATACCGCTTCTTTAAGATTTCTCCTTTTAAGAATGAATTTGAAGATGTTTTCGGGGGGAAACTGGATCTGTACCGATCCGACTTCTTTGCACAACTTGTTGAAGACGATTCCATCACCAGGAACATTGCTGAGTATCTTTTTGAGAAGGACCATTTTGAGGAAGCGCTCGATATTTTTCAGATGTTGCTGGAGAAGCAGGCCAATGACAGGGAACTGCTGGAGAAAGCAGGCTATTGTTTGCAGAAAATGGGGAATTTCCGGGAGGCTGTTGGCTTTTACCAGCGAATCGGCTTAAGCGGGGAACTAAATCTTTGGACCCTGAAGAATCTGGGCATATGTTATCGAAAATATGGGGAGTACAAGGACGCTCTGGAGGTATATGAAAAAGCTTCGGTACTGCAGCCCGATGATCAGACCATCGAATCACTGATCGGATTTTGTCATCTGAAACTTGGCTCTTACGACACTGCCCTGAAGAACTATTTTAAAATTGAATATCTGAACCCCGGAAATCCACATATACTACGGCCCATTGCCTGGTGCTACTTTGCATTGGGGGAGCTTAAAAAAGCTGACAAGTATTTTACGAGGATATTTGATGGGAAGCCCGGGTATTACGACTATATCAATTATGGACACTTGCAGTGGGCCCTGGGCAATAAGAGAGATGCTGTGGAGCTATATGTCCAATCCTTAAGGGACCTGAATTTTGAAATGGAGGATTTTCTGAAGACCATGCAAGATGACCGGTCCATACTGGTCGAAAACGGAATCAATCAGAAGGATATTCCCCTGATGCTCGATTATCTTCACTACCGTTTAATGAAATAAAAAAATAGCGGTCCGATATTGAAGAAAAAAAGCCATGGAATTCAACCCGTCTCTATGAGAATGGAATTTATATCGAACCGCTATCAGTATTTGTAAGAACGTCAATTCTATTTAACAAATATACGGAATTCATCCTACCAAACATTGTCAGAAATACCCAAAATCAGGCCCTTGGTCAAAATATTCGCCTAAAATCCGGTTTGCAAGCCTACTTGCGCCAATTCTGAACCGTTCCCGGTTGAGCCACTCTTCGCCCAGAATTTCCTTTACAATGTGATAATAAAGTAGCGCTGTGCGGGTGTCAGAAATTCCACCTGCAGGTTTGATTCCGATTTTCTTTCCCGTACGGTTGTAATAATCCCTGATGGCACAGCACATGACTACCATTGCCTCGGGAGTAGCTCCGGGAGAAATCTTCCCTGTGGAGGTCTTGATAAAATCGGCACCCGCACCGATGGAAAGCAGGGAGGCTTTGCGAATGTGGGATAGATCTTTCAGGCTCCCTGTTTCCAGGATAACCTTCAGGTGAACCGATCCTATACGTTGTTTTATGACCTGGATCTCGTAATCCACATATTCAAGATCGTCTATCAGGAATTTGCCAACCGGCATAACAATATCAATCTCTTCGGCACCTTGTATGATGGCCTGTTCTATCTCCATGACCTTGATATTGGTGAAGGTTTGGGATGCAGGGAACCCGCCTCCTACCGAAGCAATACTTATCAAGGGATTGTCCAGTTTTTCTTTAACAACAGCCACCAGTTCAGGGTAGATACAGATCGCAGCAACGGAAGGCATATCCGGGTATGCGTCCACCTGCTGGTTCACCCTGTCACACAACAGAGATACATTTTCAATATTGTCCTGTTCACTCAGGGTGGTGAGATCGATCAGACCAAAAATCTGCTTTAACAACTCCTTATTGCTGCCAGGCGGTATACTTGCTGCTGATTTTTCCAGATGTAAGTTTACTTCATCCGGATCTACAGACAATTCAAAATCGGACAGGATTTTCATGTTCGGGGTCTTGGGTACCTCAATTTATCATTTTGTTGATGACGTTCAAAATCCCGGGACGTTTTTTTCTGTAGATTTTTTTGGAAGGCTTGCTCCAGATCTATCCCAGTCTGGTTTGCCAGACAGACCAGGACAAACATTACATCGGATAGTTCATCGGCCAGGTTCTCTGTCTCTATATCGGCTCTTCCTTTCGATTGTTCCCCGTAAGTGCGGGCTATAATCCTTGCTACCTCTCCCACCTCCTCGGTAAGGATGGCCATATTGGTTAGCTCATTAAAATAGCGGACTCCATAGGTGGATATCCACTTGTCTACCGCTTCTTGTGCTTCCTTTATGGTCATTATTCCCTGTTTTTGGTGTCTATGCTTATGGTAACAGGTCCATCGTTGTTTAGGTTCACTTGCATATAGGCACCAAATTCACCAGTAATAATTTCTTTACCCAGGTCCTGTTGCATCTGCTTAACAAATGCCTTATACAGGGGGATCGCTGTTTCTGGCGAAGCCGCTTTAATGTAAGACGGACGATTGCCTTTCCTGGTACTTGCATGAAGGGTAAACTGGCTTATGATCATTATGTCGCCTTTCACATCCTGTATGGAGAGGTTCATAATTCCCTCCTTATCATCAAAAATTCTCAGTCGGCTAATTTTTCCACTTAGCCATTCGATATCGGATGGGGCATCGGATTCTTCAATGCCCAGCAAGATAACCAGCCCCGGACCAATCTTCTTTGTCAGGGTCCGGTCAATGATAATGGAAGCATGAGTTACTTTCTGAATAACTGCTCTCATGAGAGATTTTCATTGACCATTCTATAGAGGGCCAAGCGGTTAATTGGTTTGGCGATATAGTCATTAAAACCTGCCTGGAGGCAACGGTGGCGATCATTGTTCATGGTGTATGCAGTCTGGGCAATAATGGGAATGGCAGGGTGACGCGATTTAATGATTCGCATGGCTTCATATCCATCCATCACGGGCATATTGAGGTCCATAAGGATCAGGTCAATTCCTCCTTTGTGTTTTGTGATTATCTCCACGGCCTCTTTACCGTTTTTAGCACGGATTACTGTGGCGTCTGCCCTTTGGAGAAGGGTTTTCAGGTAATAGAAATTCACCTCCTCATCTTCGGTGATTAATACTACACGATTGTTCCATTGATAGTCTGGCATTCCCATTATAGGAGCAGTCTTTTTAGAGTCTTGCTTTTTCATATCGGCGCTTTAATAGCATAGTATATTGAACACCATCTAATAAACATGAAAAAGCTTAGGGGGTGGGAGATAGTTTTTAACAATTTGGCAAAGGTGAACTTTGTTTCCTTCAATTGTTAAAAACTCCATTTGAAACGCAGAAATCCGAAGGTGTTTTTCTCCCTGTTTTTTGCTCCGGAAGGATCTTCAAACTCCGCAGTAAAGTACTGAAGGATCAAAGAGAGGTCCATGTTGCTATTTAAAGAGAGGTCAAAGGAGGGTCCCAGGTATACTCCATTCCAATCGGGATACCAGATGGTGGCAAATGCTCCATTGAGCAAAGGAGTTAAGGGGTAACTTATGTTTCCCATGAAGGACCAGGGAGTGAACCCCAGGTTTTTTACATCCAGGTTGCCCGAATAAAACTGAAGGAAGCTGTTCACATCCATTTCTTTGGCAAAACCTGAATAGAGCCCCTCTATCTGGATCATCAGGGAGTTGGAAAATGTATAATCGTAACCGATGGATGTCATTAAATATCCGGTGGTATCCTTGAATTGATCCAGATCCCTGAAGTAACTTAGCTCACCGCGAAAAGCTGCGGAGCCCAGGTTTCCGCTCCAGCCTGTTCCCAGGACCAGGTCCTCTCCCTGGTAGATTCCTCCCATAAACTGAATGTCGAATCCAAGTGTATTAAACCTGAAATATCCTGCAGCTGTGACCCGGTTGGCGCTATCGATCTTGGTAGCCACTTCTATGGTGGACGCATTTCCTGTATAGTAAGAGACTCTCAGAGCATCACTACCGGGCCGTTCTGGGTAATCCACCTCAAAATAAGAATAGCTATTGAAGATGTCATTGGGATTCCAGACCAGGGTCTGGCCCCAGTTGATCCGTTGCCGCCCTGCTTTGACCTCCAGGTTACCGAAGGTAAATTGAAGCCATAAGCGGTCCACGGCACTGCTTAGCACATAGCCCGCACTATCGCCCAGGTTCCCGTCGGTGGCCCAGGTCATATCCAGCCATCCCTGGTCTCCGCCTATAGACTCCCCGTAGCCCGGAATTTTACCAATGGTAGAACCGAAAATAGCCCTGTTTCTCACCTGCAGAGAGCCGGAGAGCCACGATGTTGGATAGAAGTCCAGGTTAAGACGGTTCTGGAGACTGTTTTCCCAGAGCCAGTAGTCAGGAATGCGATAGACGGTCTGCATATCGGAAAGATATCCGCTGAAGGATATTTTTTCCTGTCCGGCAGTACTCCCGGTAAGCAAAGAGAGCAAGACTAAAAAGTATGCAAATTTTCGGGTCATTGGGGACCTACTTCTTACGCTCGTCTGAAATCACTTTCCCGTCTTCCACGGTAATGACTCTCCTGGCCTTCTTGACCACGCGGGCATCATGGGTGGAGAAAATAAAGGTGATGCCCTCCTCCTTGTTAAGCTCTTCCATGATATCCAGCAGGGTCTCGGTCGATTTGGAATCCAGGTTAGCGGTAGGTTCGTCGGCCAGCACAAACTTGGGCTTGGAAGCAAGAGCTCTGGCCACAGCCACACGCTGCTGCTGTCCGCCTGAAAGCTTGGATGGCCTGCTGTTAACACGGTCCTCCAGTCCCACAGCCTTCAAGAGCTCAAAGGTGCGATCATCCTTCTCTTTCTTATTCCATTTCTGAAGACTCATAATAAACTCCACATTCTCTTTTGCCGTAAGAACGGGTATCAGGTTGTAAGACTGAAATACAAATCCGATATTGCGCATGCGGAAATCGATCAGTGCCGAAGACTTCAGTCGGGCCAGGTTGGTATTGTCCACCATGATCTCCCCTTCGGTGGGTGTGTCGAGTCCCCCGATCATATTCAGCAGGGTGGTTTTACCTGATCCCGAAGGGCCCACAATGGCAGCAAATTCACCCTTTTCAAAGTCCAGACTGATATCGTTCACTGCATGAACTTTTACTTCCGAGCTGTTGTATATTTTGTGTACGTTTTTGATTTCTAATACTTTCATGACTTCTTTTTTTCAATAACTAATTATTAACCAGAACAGAATTGCAGGCTGTTGCTATTCTGTTCTTAACGCTTCTGCCGGATCCAGCTTCAGGGCTTTCAGGGCAGGATATATGGAGGACAGGATCCCGGTAATGATGATCAGGACCGTAACAGTGACAAAGAATGAGGTGGATATTAGGGGATAGATATGAGAAGGATAACCCATGGCTTCAAAGCCCTCGACATAAGAGGTGAAATTGATCCCCTTCCTTGCTGTAGCTGAAATGAGCGTCTTGCTAATGATGATGCCTGTGACCCCTCCCACCAGGGAGAGAAAGACTGACTCAAGCATGATCATTTTAAAAACCCTCTTTTTATTCATCCCAATGGCGGTTAGCATTCCCAATTCCTTGGTGCGCTCCAGCACCACCATCAACATGGTATTTACAATTCCAAAGGCCAGAGCGGCCAGAATTATAACCATGAATATAGCATAGAACTTTGTTATCATATCGGTCATCATGGCCAGTTGGGGCTGTATCTCTTTCCAGTTCATTACCTCCAGTCCGCTTAGTTTTCCTTTCAGAGAATCGCTTACTTCTTTAGTAGACTCCAGATCATTCAGGCGAATAATCATTTGGTGGTATTCGTTTCCTGCCAGGCCGGTAAGCTTCATCAGGTCCTCATTTTTCACCAGGATCTGCCCCATCTCATACATGCCGTTCGAAATGTTGTAGATACCGGCTATCCGGAATACTGCACCTGTCTGCATCTGATCCTTATCCATGAAAGTAAGGGTCATTTTTGAGCGCGCCCTGAAAGACCAGGCCTCCTCCTTGATAGCTGCCCCGTATTCTTGTTGCTCTTTCATGGAGAGCACTGCTTTGACCTCTTTCTTAAAGGACTTTTCGCTTTTAAATCTCTTGCCTGAGAAGGCAGCAAGTTCTTCCAGTACTTCGGCACTTACCTCCCGGGCAGCCAGGCTGTCCAGCACACTTTCATCGATGCGATAGCGTATGATGTTGAGTTCTTTGGCCAGGGCCTCCCCGATATAGGCAAGCTGGTACCTGCTCTCCGATTCAAAAAAATCACCTGTACCGGGGATGCATGTTTCATGGAGCTGCAGAACCTCCTTTTCTGTCTCGGGGTCAATCCCTATAATTTGTACCCCGGCACTTTTTGTGGCCGTATTGGCCATGCCGGTAATAACAGTCCTCGAACATACTGCCGCTACTCCGGGTATTTCCTTTATGGTGGAAAGGACCTGCCCTGCATCGGGAATAGTAAGTTGAATATCGTAGTTATCCCGAAACGCGGGATCATTAACATGTATATGTGAGATTTCTTCATTCAGGGCGGCATCCACCTTCTGTTCGATGGCACCATTCATGACGGCTACCGCAAAGACACCTCCGAAGATTCCTATGGTGATGGAAATAATCACTACCAGGCTACGGACTTTGTTTCGCCAGACGTTTTTCCAGGCTGTTTTCCAGATCATATCTGTAAAAATTATGCTCTTAAAGCGTTTACTACTTTCATTCCAAAAATCTTTCTCATGGGATAAACAATAGATAGCAGGACCATGAAGGCCACAATCACCATCTGCCATATGTAATAGGTGTCGATGTTCCAGAATGCCATTTTCGGCTCCATGCCATACTCTTCAAAAATCTTCGCTGTCTCTCCTTTAAAAATGATCGGGTGTTCCACACCATAGAGAATTACCATGGAAGCCACCAGTGCACCGGCCAGGATCCCTATCAAGCCTATAAATAACATTTCCATAGTCATGATAGAGGCCAGCTTTTTCTTTTGCATTCCGATTGCCACAAGCACACCAAACTCTCTTTTTCGTTCTGCGGTCAGCATAAGGACGGTTCCAAAAACACCAAAGGCAATGACCAGGTACAGGATCCCTAACATAATCTGTCCGCCTTTATCGTCAGCATCCATCTGTGAGACCATTACTTCGTTCATCTCCCGCCACTCCATGACCCTTTGATCTTCAGGTATAAGAGCACTAATCCTTTGTACAGTTTGCGCAATGTCTTTGTCCCCGTTGTCATTCACCGCCAGGGCCAGGGAAGTGAGGTTTCCTTCGGCGTTGAAGAGCCCCTGGCAAATGTCCAGTGGGAGGTAGACGATTTTGTTATCAATATCGGGCAAGGGTATTTTAACAATTCCTTTGATTTCATATTTACCCGCTGCTGTGGTGGCATGGTAACCCTGACTGATCAGAACGATGGTATCACCGATTCCCAATTGCAAGTACTGGGAGAGCTTGTCGCCCACCCAGACTCCGGGTTCACCCATATGAATGGAGCCATTTTTTGAAGCTGTATGCGCTTCGATGGCTGGCATCAGTTCGGATGCTTTTTTATCATCGATTCCAAGGTCCAGTTGCAAGCGGGAATTGCTCGTATAAGCACTGTTTTCAAACAGGACTGCCAGCTCCTTTACCTTTTCAGGTTGATCGGGATCCAGCTGGATTTTTTCAATGGCTTCTGGGCTTAGCCGGTATTTCACCATTTTGTCGGAGACATTTGATAAATGTTTCTCTTTTTCCGGATCTACTCCCATGACCAGTACGCCTTTGGTCTGGGGACCATTGGAAGCCAGGGCAAAGGACTCGAATCGGGGAATAGTAGACTCCACATTTTTATCTGCAAGGAGCTGCTGTTCCAGATGCTGGTCGTAAGCAAAGGTGTTGTCAACAATCTTCTCATCCCAGAAATCCTTGTGCTGTACCTGGATGTAGCCGGTATAGGATTCGATGGCATTTTTGTACATGTGATCGTAGGAACCAAGCTGAATCGATCTCATGACCAGAGCGAAAAAGACAGCGAAAAATATGGAAGCCGAAGTGATCAGGGTTCGGCGCCGGTTTCGCCAGAGGTTTCGCCATGCAAGTTTTAAATTATTCATAACTAAAGTATTATCTTAGGTTATTTAGCGGACCCGTTTCATGTTCTGCTGGGAAAAGAAGCTCTCCTCTATGGGTGCATTAAACTCAATTTCCTTAATCTCAATAATGGTCATCTGGTCCTCTTCCTCAGTCGGGATCAACTCAATCCGGGTGGGAATCAGACGGTCATCCATGATTTTAATTTCTGAACCTGTTTCGGTTCTCACCAGATAAGCATCTTCGTCATAGAGTTCTGATTTCAAAAAAAGAAAGTCTTTTTTATCGATCCAGCGAATCTGGTGGCCCCAGATTACCGCAGCATCCTCTTTGGCCACCAGTTTGATCTTGTAGCACATGCGACCATCAAGCTCTTCTTCTCCAATAATGCTGTGGTCATAATCATTAACTACGGAGGACTCTTTCAATATATCATCATTGGTATAGTCTGAGCCCATCCAGCCCTGTGACATCATGGAGGGAGGAAGTTTGATCAGCCTGCTGATGGTGGGATTCCAGCTCCACATTTCATTCTGACGCTTTAGAAAGGATTGTCCCTTATCTTTTGCTGGAGCGGTGATCAGGGTGAGGGCATATTCCCTGCCACTGGTCCAGTTTTTAAACTCTATGGTTCGCTCCCAGGTGGGTCTGACGATGGTCATAGCCATGACGGCTGTACTGGTCTTTTCTCCATTGAATTTCTCATCGGCTTTGCGGACTATCTCTTTGGGAGAGATATCCTGTCCCAGCACGGGTAAGGCCATTGCTGACAGGAGTATTAGCATATGACGAAGGGTTCTTGTTTTCATGGTGTATATGATTCGATATTAATTTGGTCTTGTGGTAAACATCCCGATAACACGCTCTTCATAAGAGTTGAGTAACTCATCAGGCAATTCAACCCTGGGGTAGGCGTAAACCATCAGCACCCCGAAACCTTCAATCAGGGCTGAGAAAGTCAACATCTCCAGGGCCGGGTCTTCAAAACCCATTTCTGTGAAATAGGCCATCAGCATTGGGCCATATTGATCCATTACCCTACTGAAGGGTTCCCCTTCCAGGAACTCTTTGACCCTGGGCTGGAGAACGATGCTGATATACAGAATCCAGAATTGCTGGTTCTCCCTGATACTGGAGTAGACTTTCCTGATGAATCCAGTCAGCTCTTCAGTGGTCAGTGCCCCGTCATGGTCAGGATCAAAATAATCCAGGATTTCACTCATGCCATCCTCAATGATGGCCACCAGCAGGGCCTCTTTACTTTCAAAATAGTTGTACATCAGTCCTTTGGAGATGCCTGAATGCTTTGCTAGTTGAGCAATGGAACAGTTTGCATAGCCCTGGCTGGCAAAGAGCTCAAGGGCAGTGTCCATGATCTGCTGTTTGCGCGATTCACGTATTTCTTCAAACTGTTCTGGTGTTCTGGGGGACATGTTTTATGACTGACCGTTCGGTCAAAGATAATATCATTCAGATATGAAATGCAATTTTTTCGTGATTTATTTTCATTAATGCTGTAACTTTCAGGAAGAGACTTCGTCTTATTTACGCAATCAGATTGATTTAATGACTGTAAGGGAGTACAACAAGGCTGTGGATGCTTATGCAGACAATCTTTACAGGTTCATATTGAAGAACCTGAAAAATGCTGCTATGGCAGAAGATATCATTCAGGACACCTTCGAAAAGTTGTGGATGAAACTGGAAGAGGTGAGTGCCCTCAAAGTAAAGAGTTACTTGTTTACTTCTGCCTATCATACGATGATCGATTATATAAGAAAAGAGAAAAGGAATGTGCTTGTTGACCCAGCTTCCTTATTCGAAGAGTCAGGAACAGATCATTATTCGGATCTGGGAGAGGTGCTGGAAAGGGCTGTTCAGAATTTACCAGGAGACCAGAAAGCAGTGGTGATGTTACGTGATTATGAAGGTTATTCTTACAAAGAGATAGTTGAGATCACGGGACTTTCTGAAGCACAAGTAAAAGTGTACATTTATCGGGCCAGAGTCTATTTGAAAGCATATATAGGCACCATGGAAAAAGTGATCTAGAGATGGAAATTAACAGACATAATTATGAGGCTTACCTGCTCGACCAGCTCGAAGGAACCTTATCTGTTGATAAGCAGCAAGAATTGCATAATTTCCTCCTGCTGAATCCAGATTGTAGCGGGGAGCTTACGGAAATTGAACCCTGGATCCTTGAAGGTGAGAAGGTGCAATTTCAGAATGGCAGGCTCTTAAAGAAGGAACTACCTACTGCTTCAACTATTCTGGAAGATCATAATTTCGATCTATTCTCCATCGCAAGGTTGGAAGGTGATCTGAGTGCAGAACAGATTGCGGCACATCAGGCCATGCTGGAAACTGATGATCTTAAAGTTCAGGAATGGGAGGAGTGGCAGCACACCAGCCTGGTGCCTGAGCCTTTATTATTCCATGGAAAAGACCAGCTCAAACGCAGACTTAGGCCCAGTATCAGGGTCATTACTATGGGTGTGATTTCGGCTGCTGCTGCTGTTGCATTGTTGTTTATTCTGTTTAATAGAGCTCCGGACCTAAGTCGGCCGGAAAGTAACCAGCAGGTAGCTCAGGAAGATGTCTCACCCCAAGTTTATGATGTTCCGACGCAGGCCTCTGATGTGCCTGCGCAAGCAGAGGCACAGATGGCCATGCTTGAAACTAAGGTAAAAGACCCTGTTATGTTCTCCATAAAAAAGGACCATGATAGACCCCTTGAGATTGAGTCGGAAGCAGCTGGAGTTCCAGCGGATGATTTACAGCCACGCGTTTTAGCCCAGGCTGCAACCCAGTTTATTAAACCAGCAGCTTCCGTGGAGGCTACTCCCGATCAGATCAAGCCCCTTCATGTTCCTCCGGTACCGATCCATATAAGCAGTCTGTCTGTTGTTCAGATTTCCAAACTTGACCTGCAGGAGGTGATTGAAGATTATACAGAGGAGAAAGATTTTTCCTTGTTGAGTATCGCCAATGCAGGTATCAAAGGTATCAATAAGGTTGCAGGATCAGAGATTTCACTTTTGGCATCCCGGGATGATAAGGGTGATGTGTCCGGGTTTCAGCTGAAATCCAAACGGTTTTCTTTTACCAGGCCGCTTGCTCGGGAAGATTAATTCGAGTCTTATGCAACTTGTCTGCGGGGCTGTTGTCTTTAAGGAAAAAACCAATTCCAAAATCATGAGGAAATCCATTTTTGTTTTGTTAATCCTGGCTATTGGCACCATAGTTTTCTCTCAGGAGAGAGAGTACCGGACCATCCTGGATAATAAGGACCTGCGTATTTCTGGCTTGGGAGGACCCTTTATGCAGTTTACTTCAGTTGCCGGGGAATTTGGATTTATGATGGGTGGTGGCGGTGCCGTGTTATTGGATAATTTCTTTGTTGGAGGTTATGGTCTGGGCTTATCCAATGCGATTCCAGATTACGTAAACGATAATCCTTCTGATCATCTGACCCTTGGCCACGGAGGTTTTTGGCTTGGGTATTCCCTTTATGGAAATAAACCAATACATGTCGCATTCTCATCAATGATTGGTTGGGGGGAGTTTGGGATCACCCAAAGCGGTGGTTCTTATCCTTATTTAAGAGATAATATTTTTGTTGTGGCTCCTACAGTGGAACTTGAGGCGAATCTTACACGCTACTTCAGGTTCGGTGCTGGAGTCTCCTATAATTTTTATGCCATGATGGATGAGAGTATGCATGGTTACACAAATAGTGATATCTCAGCCGTGGCAGGCTTTCTTAGCTTTAAATTCGGATGGTTTTAGCATATTTCTCCTATATATAAGAGCATCTTGCTCCACCCCCTCGGGGTTCAGTTTTAGGGAGCCGCCTCATTTAGAGGCGGTTTTTTTAGTCCCCTCTATCATATCTCCATACTAGCTGTGTATGAAGCCTACAATTCGTTTCATTGAAACGAATTTAAGCGAACAGCAGATAGTATGGAGATACTTTTCACTACTTTTGATAGAGCATGAAAAAGGGCAAAGGAACCGTCATCAAATCAACAGGTAGTCAGTATCTGGTAAAGATCGCGGATGAAAGGATTGTTCCCTGCAGCATCAGGGGTAAGTTCAGGATAAAAGGCATCCGGGCTACCAATCCTGTAGCGGTTGGTGATCATGTTGTGTTTGAATGGATGGAGGATGAAAGCGGCGGGATTATTACATCCATTAAGGAGCGCAGCAATTATATCATCCGGAAGTCGTCTAATCTTTCTAAGGAGTACCAATTACTGGCAAGCAATGTGGACCTGGTATGGCTGATGATCAGCATGACTCTTCCCAGGACCTTGACTCCCTTTATCGACCGCTTCCTGGTGTCGGCCGAAGCATACAGAATCCCTGTAATTATCCTCTTCAACAAGACAGACCTCTATGGCTTGTCCGAACTGGAGGAAATGAAATACCTAAAGTCTGTTTACACCGATATTGGCTACCGCTGCATGCAAATGTCGCTTCAGACAAGGGAGGGGGTGAAGGAAGTCAGAAATGAAATGAAAGAAAAAGTCAATGTGATCTCTGGTAATTCGGGAGTGGGAAAATCAACCCTGATCAATGTGCTCGATCCTGCTTTGCGGCTGAAAATTGGAGAAATTTCTGATTTTCACAAAACAGGGAAACATACCACAACCTTTTCAGAGATGTTCGAGCTCACTTCCGGAATCAGGATTATCGACACACCGGGAATCAGGGGCTTTGGCACCATCGATATCGAGCGTGAGGAGCTATTTCATTTTTTCCCAGAGATATTCAAGGCCAGCAAGCTATGTAAATACCACAATTGCATTCACATGCACGAACCTGAATGTGGTGTAAAAGCTGGAGTGGAAAATGGAACCATCAGCGAATTCAGGTATATTAATTATTTGATGATGATGGAGGAAGAGGATGGAAAGTACAGGTAAAATTACGGCGGGGCTGTTGGTAACTATCAAACGGATTTTTAAATTGAGAGAAAATAGTTTTTAAGTTTATAGATTACAATTCAGGCGATTGATGCTTAGATATAATATAATAGCGGGTGTAGTTCTTTTCGTAGTTTTGGCGCTGAACGGATTAACCCTGTTGCGTGTTAATCAACAATACGCGGAGTATCTGAACCAAACGCTTTTTTCACAATCGCAGCGTTGTGGAGAGTATATGGAGACAACCTTGTTACAGTTTTCCAGCGATATCAGTAAGGAGCTGACTATGTACAATTCACAGCTATTCAGCGATCCGGCCAAGTTTCAGGAAGTAACTCAGAGCCTTCGCTTATTTTCTACCAAATACAGGGACCTGATCACCAGGATAGCGGTCTATGACAATAATAAAAATTTCTATGCGCTTTACCTGGAGTCAAAAGATAGTTTTGGAAAAACTGACACCTTTGTGGTTGAGAGCTTTGCAACCCGAAGGCAAAAGCAACTTACCCCCGAGGAACTGGTTGAACAGGATGGTTCTGTTCTGGAGTACCATTACCCTTTTCGTGGTCAGGACGTTGTTCTTGGAAATGTGGTTATTCAACTGGATCTCCAACAGTTTACTGAAAATGTCTTCAGGCTCTATCCCCAGGAAACTTCCAAAAGCTGGCAGTGGGTTCTGGGAGCTGATGGAAAAATCATAATTGATAATTTCAATGCTGACTCTGTCCATATAGGGAATCTTCAAATTCTGACTGATAGTGTGAATTCTGAAGGGAGCGGAATGATTGAGCACATTATTAGTGTTGATGATGAAGCCAGGGAGAAGGTCTATACTGCCTACTATCCGATTAGTGTCTATGAAAAGAAGATGGGTGTCATGTTCACATCTGGGCGGGGACAGATTTTCAAGTATTTTATAACCAACAATTTGCTGGTAAGCATTCTTTCTCTGTTGTTGGCTACTGCTTTGGTGATCTATCTGCTCATAATGCTGGGCAGGCAAAAGCGACAGGAAAAAGGGCTGAAGCTTTCAGAGATTGTGTTGAAGCAGATGCTGGAACATTTTCCCATGGGGATCCTGGTGATTGATGAAAAGAATATTATTCGAAGCATCAATAGTGCTGCTCAGAAAATGTTGTTTTTGGGGAAGGACTCAGATCTGGTGGGAAAGGATTTTTCAAAGCAATTCCTGGTTTCGAACAGATACCTCCTGAGTGATGGTCCCAGCCCTTTTATGGACGACTCTCATTACCTCTATTATGAGAAAGACGGGATGGAAACGGTCATTTACAGGTCACAAAAGGCGGCCAATATTGGAGGGGAAGAGTTAAGGCTAATTGCCCTGATTGATGTAAGTCCACTGGAGAGATCAAGGAAAGGCGAGGTTGCTGCCAATAAGGCCAAATCAGATTTTCTGGCTGCTATGAGTCATGAGATCCGCACCCCAATGAACGGGATCCTTGGCATGGTTAACAGCCTGCTTGAGCAGAAAACAGGCAAGGAACTTCATGGCAAGATAGAGGTTGTTAAGAAATCGGCAGAGCTCTTGATGACCATCATAAATGATATTCTTGATTTTTCAAAAATTGAGGCAGGACGAATGATGTTGGAGGAGATTCCATTTAACCTGGCTGAGGAGTTGGAATTGGTGGGAGAACTGTTTAAACCGCTCGCAGAGGAGAAAGGATTAAAGCTTCATATTGATATCCGTCACGATGTACCCAATAAATTGATCGGTGATCCCTTCAGGCTCCGACAGGTTATTTCCAACCTGGTAAGTAATTCGGTAAAATTTACCAAGAAGGGAAAGATCGTTATCGGGGCTACTCTGATGGAGTCATTCAAGAATCATGTTAATATTCTGTTTACCGTAGAAGATACGGGTATTGGAATTCCAAAAGACAGGCTCAAGGAGATCTTTGGCTCCTATACTCAGGCCAGGGGATCTGTACAGCGCAAGTTTGGGGGAACCGGTCTTGGAACGGCCATTGCCAAGCAACTTGTGGAACTGATGCACGGTGAAATCTGGGTGGAAAGTCCCTCCACAATTAGATTTGATGAAGAGTATCCGGGATCAAAGTTCAGCTTTACTATTGAAGCCTATTCCAACGAGAGAATTCCTAAGACCTTTGACTATAGGGGCATTGCCCGGCTCAGCGAAATTAACGTGCTGATCCTCACAAAAGAGTCTGATCCTGAGCGAAATTCCATGGTTCGTATGCTGGAGAAGTTCGGCTTGAATGTGGTCACCAAAATCTACCAGGACAGTACTGTAGATAGTGTGGTCCATCACCTGCAGGTTAAATCGGGGGTGTATCAGATGATCGTGCTGGTGGATAAAAACCAACTGGATGGATTTGCCCTGGCTCAGGGAATGAAAAAAGGCATGCTGATCGACAACTATCCAATTGTGCTGGTCAGCTCCAACGATAAGACCGGCAATTATAAAACCTGCCGTAAACTAGGCATCGATTACTACCTGATTGAACCTTTTGAAACCAAAGAAGTCTCGGATATTATTGATGAAAATTATCCAGGGATTGAAGACCGGAAGCTTCTGGAGCCTATGATTAATGCCCTGCCTGATGAGCTATCCATCCTTCTGGCTGAAGACAATCTGATCAACCAGAAAGTGGCACAATCCATTTTTAAGAACATCGGTTATGAGATTGAGATTGCTAAGAATGGGGCAGAAGCTGTTGAACTGATGGAGAAGCAACACTTCGATATTCTGTTTATGGATTTGCTGATGCCTGAAATGGATGGATACCAGGCTGCTGAAGAAATTCGGGCAGCAGGCCATACCCTTCCTATTGTGGCAATGTCGGCCGATGAAACCGATGAAACAAGGAAAGCTGCATTTGAGGCCGGAATGAATGATTACTTGATGAAACCAACCCGGGTGGAGAGTATCAAACATTTGTTAATCAAATTATTCTCTAAAACAATTTAGAAAATGCGATCTCATGATTTAGATTACAGGATCATCGGCGATGATATCCAGCTGGTCGAAATTGGACTTGATCCCAAGGAGACTGTTATTGCAGAGGCTGGAACGATGATGTATATGGATAGCCAGATAGGTTTTGATACAAAGATGGGCGATGGGTCGGACCCCAACCAGAGCCTGATGGGGAAACTCCTATCTGCAGGAACCCGGGTGCTTACCGGTGAATCTCTGTTTGTTACCCATTTTACTAATCGTGGCGGAAGCAAGCAGCGGGTAGCTTTTGCTGCTCCTTATCCTGGAAAAATTGTTCCTATAGAACTAGCGCACCTGGGAGGTTCCCTTATTGTTCAGAAAGACGGATTTTTATGTGCGGCCAAGGGGACAAAGATCTCCATTACCCTGAACCGTAGGATTGGAAGCGGACTGGTTGGGGGCGAGGGATTTATCATGCAGAAGCTGGTGGGAGACGGAAAGGCATTTATGCATGCCGGGGGAACGGTCATCGAACGACGAATGAACAATGAAAGCCTGAAGATTGATACAGGATGCATTGTGGGGTATACGCCGGGTATCGATTTTAACATTGAGACCTCAGGTAATTTGCGTTCCATGATCTTCGGAGGCGAAGGCATCTTCCTTGCCTCACTCAGCGGTACTGGTACCGTTTGGCTTCAGTCCATGCCCATAAGGAAGCTTATCCAGGCCATTTCTCCATATGGGAAGAATGTCAGGAAAGAGAGCAGCTCTTTGCTGGGGAATTTCCTGGAACGGTAAGATATTCCCTAAGATGATGGCTGAAATCTTGAAAATCGAGTCCTTTCTATCTCTTTCAGCCAGGTTTCCCATTATTGATGTCCGCGCTCCCCTGGAGTTTCAGCAAGGGCATATTCCTGGTGCTGTTAATATTCCCCTATTTGATGACCAGGAAAGAAAGGTGGTGGGAACAGCCTATAAGAAGGAGAATAAAGAGGCAGCCATGTATGCCGGACTGGAATTTGCCGGAAAGAAACTGGTCACTTTGGCCAAGAAAGGTGAACGAGCTGCTGGCAAAAATAAAACTTTACTTGTTCATTGCTGGCGGGGGGGTATGAGAAGTAAGAGTATGGTCTGGTTGTTCGAAACCATGGGTATAAGCTGTTACCTGCTTGAGGGAGGATATAAGTCTTACAGGTCTTATCTAAGGGAGGTGCTGGCTACATCTCTAAACCTGCTAGTCATTGGTGGTCGCACAGGCAGTGGAAAAACAGCCATTCTTCATCATCTGAGACAAGAGGGAAAGCAGGTGATTGACCTGGAAGGGCTGGCACATCATAAGGGATCAGCTTTTGGTGCCCTGGGGGAGTTGGATCAGCCCACAACGGAGCAATTTGAAAATGAGTTGTGCCGCGTGATTTTACCGCTTGATTCCGAAAAAGTTACCTGGATCGAAGACGAGAGCAGGAATGTGGGGAAATGTGTAATCCCCGGGGAGCTCTTTACAAGAATGAGGAAAGCAGATATTGTTTTCCTGGATATATCAAGGGAACTTCGAGCCAGACACCTGGTTGGTGATTATGCGCAATATGAACAGGAGGCATTAAGAACCTGTGTTCTTAAGATTGAAAAAAGATTGGGGGGCGATCGGACAAAGGAAGCTCTGGAGTCAATTGACCATAAGGACTATTACCAGACAGCCATGATAACACTTCATTACTACGACAAAGCCTATATGTACTCCCTGGATAAAAACCACGAGCGATACCAGGTTCTTTCCTCATTGGATGTGGATCCTGTGGTCAATGCCAAACTTCTGATAAAGTATGAAAAAGAGAGAGGATTTTGAATTACTGGCTCCAGCCGGATCTTATGATTCGCTTACGGCAGCCGGACAGGGGGGGGCAGATGCCATCTATTTCGGTATTGAGCAACTGAATATGCGAGCACGTTCTTCCGCTAATTTTACTGCGGAAGACCTTCCCCAGATTGTTTCCAGGGCAAGGGAGTTTGGGATAAAGGCCTATATCACTGTTAATACCGTGGTATACAACCATGAATTGGTCCAAATGCGAAAGATCATTGACCTGGCTGTTAAGCATGAAGTGGATGCAATTATTGCATCGGATCAGTCGGTTTTGCAGTATTGCCTTAGTTCAGGCGCCCGGGTACATCTAAGCACACAATTGAATATCAGCAATATAGAGACGCTGAAGTTCTATTCGAATTTTGCCGACGTAGCTGTACTGGCCAGAGAGCTCAACCTGGAACAGGTCCGGGAGATGGCTGGTGCCATTGAATTGGAGGAAATAAAAGGGCCATCAGGTAAGCCGATCCAGCTTGAAATGTTTGTACACGGGGCCCTTTGCATGGCCATTTCGGGTAAGTGTTACCTGAGTTTACATGAGCACAACCAATCGGCAAATCGAGGGTCTTGTTACCAGGTCTGTCGCAGGGGATATACTGTGACCGATAAAGACCGGGAGGTAGAGATGGATATTGACAATGAATATATCATGTCGCCTAAAGACCTGAAGACCATCCATTTCTTAAATAAAGTGCTGGATGCGGGTGTGTCCGTTTTAAAAATCGAAGGAAGAGCCCGATCAGCGGAGTATGTAAGGACGGTTGTTTCATGTTACAATGAAGCCATTCATGCCTATGTGGGTGGTTCTTTTACCAGGGAGCTTATAGATGCATGGGACAAACGACTTTCTACTGTTTTTAACAGGGGATTTTGGGATGGGTATTATCTCGGGCAGCGACTGGGCGAATGGAGTGAAAAATATGGTTCCCAAGCTACCTTGAAAAAAGTGTATACGGGAAAAGTCACCAACTATTTTGACCGGATCGGAGTAGCTGAGGTGCTTATTGAAACCGGTACGCTTAAAGTGGGGGATACCATTGTCTTTATCGGTCCGACTACCGGCGCCATTGAAATTAAGGTTAAAGAGCTGAGGGTAAATGAAATAAACTGTGAAGCCGCTGACAAAGGAGATAGATGTTCCCTGCCGGTTGGACAGCTTATCAGGCGTTCAGATAAAGTTTATAAGTTGGTTTCCCGATCCTGAGTTTTCGTTTTTTTCAGAATAATCCGGATAATAGTGGAATCATTAGGGCTGGAGGAAAACACATAGATTTTCCCATGATGATAGCTTTCAATGATGCGCTTGGAAAGCGATAGCCCCAGACCCCAACCCCGCTTCTTTGTGGTATAGCCAGGTTTGAATATGGTTCGGAACCTTGATTTGGCAATTCCTTTTCCCGTATCCTCCACATCAACGATAACACTGTCCTCTATATCCACTGCATGCAGGATGATTCTTCCAGCCCCCTCAATGGCATCCGTGGCATTTTTAAGGAGGTTTTCGATCACCCATTCGAACAGCGTATCGTTGAGGCTGATTATAATTGGTTTTGAGGGCAGATCCAGGAGGTATTCCACATTATGCGGTCCCCGGTTTTTGATATATTCCAGGCTCTCTTTCAGGATTGAAGTAAGATCTGAATCTTTCATTAAGGGCCTGGAACCAATTTTTGAGAAGCGGTCAGTGATCTTTTCCAGCCTGGAAGTGTCTTTTTGCATATCAAGGATCATGGAAGGATCCAGGTCAGAGTCCTTGAGCAATTCCATCCAGCCTATCAGCGAAGAGATAGGTGTTCCAAGCTGATGCGCGGTCTCCTTTGACATTCCGGTCCACACCTCGTTTTGTTCAGCCGTCCTTGAAACACTGAAAGCAATATAAGACACCAGAATAAATAGAATAATCACACCCAACTGAACATAAGGAAAGAAGATCAATTGACGGAGCAGGAAAGAATCCCTATAATACAGTAGTTGGTATTCGCCTGAGCCCAGATCAATCACCAGGGAATCATTTTCTTCACGTGCATGCTCCAGTTGCCTGAAGAGGTATTTCGGATTTTCAGTTTTCAATGAATCCAGGTTCCTCTGGAATATGATTTCACCCTCAGCATCGGTAAGAATCACCGGAATATGCGTGTTGTTTTCAATTACGGAGAAGGGAAAGGCAAGTTCGGTATCAAGATCAGCACTAGTCACAATGCGAACCGCTTCGGCCCACACTTCCATTTTCTGTCTTTCGGTGATTTGAATATGCTTAACCAGTCCGCTGGTATACCAGAGCGAACCTACACCAATCAGAACAGCTGACAAAAGAAGAATTTGCTTCCAACGCTGCTTCTTGCTGTATATATCCAACTTATGGCTGTTTTTCACGTTAATTCTGAGTGCTATCTTTTTTAAGATTCTTCTTCCTCCAGCGCCCTTTTTCTCTTTTTGTTTTCACTTCACTGGTACTGTCGGGCTCTTCCGAAAACTCAAAGGTAAAGGATTCCTCGATATCTTTTTGTGGCTCTTCAGCCTCAACTATAGTTGTATCACGTTTAAATAGACCAAGCTCTTCGTTCAGTATCTTCTTCAGCTCAATTTTTTCCTGGTTCAAATCATTGCGAATCTTCTCTGCAGTCTTTTCCCGGTCCCTCTCCACCTGTGCTCCTGAGCCATCGTTGTAAACCTTTAGAAAAAGAACTCTGGTATCGGAATCATCTTCGGCAATAATGAATTCACTGTTCCTGGCCCCTCGTGCTTTGCTATATAATAACTCAGATAATTTTAACTTAAGTCGGTAGTCATAGTGATTGTTGAATTCGTGGATGCCAGAGACTGACATATTCAGCGCATTGGTATGAATTTCCATGGAGGGGATGATTACCTGGCCCTCCTTAATCAGGATGTTGTTTTCCAAGGTTTCGAACTGAATATTCTTTAGCTCCTCGACTTCAATAAATCTGGAAAGCGCAAGAATTGGGGAGAAGCTGTTTAGCTCACCCTCTTTTATGCTGACACTATTTTCACTGAGAATGGACTCCTTTCTGATGGAGAAAGTAGAATCAAAATCGGCTGAAAACATGCACTTGCCCGAAATGGTCCCTTTTAAGTGCTCATCAGTAATTTGATCCTGTCCGAAATTATTAAATGAATAAAAAAGTCTTTTGATGTCCAGGTTGTAGAGTGTTGAATTGACGTTGACAAAGATGTCTCCCATTTGGTCCTGTGCCACTTTATAATCTCCTGTCAGGGTTCCATCCATAGTCTGCATGGTCAGGGAGTCCACCATCAAAACAGGCGAATCGTAAGTAGCCACTCCTCTTACATGACTGGCATTAAAACGCTGCATGGTAAAATCATTGATCACAAAGTCCAGTTTAAGCTTAAGTCTGTCCGGAAACAGAATGGCCCCATCCCGCTGCTTGTCAGCCCGTGTAAAACTATCCATAATCTCTTGAAGATCAATCTGATTAGCATGCACTGTGGCGGATGCCACCAGAGGCTCATCATTTTTCATCAGGTAAGAGAGCAGGTTCAGACCGGAACCTGAAAAGGTAAAATCACTTTGTCCAAATGATCCGGCAAGGGAAGGTTCCCAGAAGTCATTCTCAATATGAATTGTGCCATTCAGATTGGTGAAAGGAGTATCATCTTTGTGAATTCGGAACATCACTTCCTCCAGAGAGAGTCCGCCGGCAAAATCAAAAGCCAGAAATTTCTGGCCTTTCGGTTTTAGCCTGTCATAGGAACCCGAAACATTGATATCACTATAGATTGTCCCCCTTGCTTTATCCAGGGGAATCTGGTCATACCAACGAAGCCACTGTTCAGGATGAATATCTCCCTTGAGTTTAAAGGCAAAATCGGGGTCGTAAAAGTTGTGAATGCGACCGTTCAGGGAAAGGTGGTCGCTACCAACATCGGCAGTGAGCGATTCAATGATCAGGGAAGTAGTCACTGGATTAAATTCACCTCCATTTGAATATGTCCCATTCAGGTTCAGGTTTTTGACAGAAAAGGGAAGCATGTCCCAGGACAAATTCGCATTGGAAGTTTGAAAATCTGCTTCAATTTTTGGTGTCAGGGTTGAACTGACCATTCCCGTGATTCTGGAGTAAAGCTGAAGAATCCCGTTTCCCCTGATTCCCAGCAGGGGCTTGCTTATTTCACTGGGTAAGAGGTCAAGCACCTCGTGTATCTCTAGATTCCTGGCAGTAGCAAAGAGGTCCATTTCTATACCCTCCCCGTGGTGAAGAACAAAATGACCGTCCATATCAGCTACGATTCGATCCAATTGAAGCTGTCCCGATTTGATGGTATAGAGGGAATCTTTGACATCCAGGTTCAGTTCTGCTTCTATCTCTCTGTTGGAGGCATATAGGATCTCTTTGTTCGATAGCTCACCAAGCCATCCGGTCAATGCACCTTTGAGTTGTGTGTTGCGTTTAGAGATTCTACCGTTGAGGTCGATACGTTTCAGGTTTCCCGTAGAGTACAGTTGCTTGACCTGGTTGTTTAGTACCAGGGAAAAATCGGTGATTCTAAGGTTTGACAGGTTTACCGGAGAGGCCTCTTTTTGCTTCCGGCCAGCACCAGAAAAAATTTTGTAGTTTACTTCTCCTTCAAGGTCTGTGTACAGGTGCAAGGTCCCTTCCTTAATTTCCAGCTGACGGATATTGTATTTTTTCCGGATCAGTCCAAGGAGATTAAAACTGACATTGATGCTTTTTGCACTTAGAAGTGTATCAGCTCCGGGTCCATCAAAACCCCGTGTATTGAAATTATGTGTGGACCAGATGGTCACATTCTTCAGTTGGATAGAGGTATTTGGAAATTTCTGGAATACTTTGACTGTGATCTCATCCACATCCACTTTGCTGTCGAGGCGGTGATTGATCTGCTCCATTACAAAGGATTTGAGATCGTCGCCATAGAATTTGACCACCACCACCCCGGCAATGGCCAGCAGCAGGAGGACGATCAACACAAAAGCCGACAGGTACTCAAGTATGATCCTGAACCTCTTCTTCATCTTTATTCCAGAAATTCGCTGAAGTCGTGACTTTGGTCTAGTTCAATGGGAGTCTGGTTGAATCTAAATAAGCGTACCGGCCGTTCTCCGGTCAATTTCATCTGTTTTCCTTCCACGGTAAACATACATCCCTCCCTTAATCCAAGGACCGTATCTCCGGGATTGGCCGCCAGGTATTCCATGATGCGGTCCTCCCTGGTTTCACCGGCATGTCCCGGGGGATTCAGATCGGTGTAGTGTGGATTGATCTGAAAAGGAATCAGATTGAAGGCATTGAAGCTCTCAGGCTCCAGGATTGGCATATCGTTGGTGGTCCTGATGGTGGGACAGCATACATTACTTCCAGCACTCCAGCCCACAAAAGGCGTGCCTCCAAGCACCCTCTCTCTTACCGGATTAATCAAACCAAACTCCTGAATCATTTTAATCAGCTGAAAAGTATTTCCACCACCCACCACAATGGCTTCAGCGGATTGAACAGCGGCGATGGGATCTGATGCATGGTGGACAGATGTAATCCTGTGCCCCACTTCTGCAAAGCGTTCCTTTACACGTGCTTCATAATCGTCAAAGCTGATGGTTACTCCGGCATAGGGAATGAATAAGCAATCGAGGGAAAGGCTTCCAAGGAAGTCACGAATGTTGTATTTGGGATAATCCAGGTAAGCTTCGCCTGCATTTGTAGAATTACTGATCAGGAGCAGTCTCATAGCAAGTCTTTTATTGTTTACTTACAAAGTTAATATTTTAATAAAGCCGCCTGAACATAAAAAAACCGGCCATTCAGGGAACATCCCACGAATAGCCGGTCTGACGGTATTGGAGTAAAGTTTTTAGAAGGCAAAAAACAATCCGATGTGGAAGGGATAAAGTACAGGTCCCAGGTCCTTTTTGAAAAGGGAGGTTGGATAGTAAGTTGCATAGAGGTGCATGAATCCATAACCAGCCCTGGCGGTAAATCCATAGCGCACTGGATAAAGGTTATAGTCTCCTTTGAGCACTTCTTTGGCCTTTCCCCCGGCACTGTTGTATTTAATTTTGGTTCTTGAACAAAGCTTCAGACCCCCTATCACACCAGTTGAAAGATTCACCCTTTTTCTTCCGGCAGGTATCTGGAATTCGATAAGAAGGGGTACGGTTAAGTACCACATGGTCATTTTCGATTTGGTGATATTCGCTGCATAATCAGGAACATATTCCCCGATTGCACCGGTAATGTCATCCTTTCGGATGCTGTTCTGACCATTAAAATTATAGTTGATATATTCGAAGCCCATTCCAGTTACCAGTCCAATCTTATCCGTACCCAGACCAACTCCCACATCCACGAAATTGATACCAAAGTTATAGGATCGACCAGTATTCAGGTCCATGTAAGCATCTTCAGGTGGGAGTGTCAGGCTGTTATCGGCTGTCAGATAGCTGCTCAGTCCGAGCTCAATACCAGCATAATGAGGTCTGAATCTTTTCTTCTTATGCCTGTATGATTTCTGTGGATAATCGTCCATGTCTATCACTTTTATCTCAGTGCCATTTTCTCCTTCTACGATACTAATGCCACGCGAACCAAGGACAACCCTGACTGTATCACCATTTTCTTCCACAATAAACACTTCGTTTTGTCCAAGTGTTACCCTTGTACTTTCGGGGGTCTCTATAACCTCAACTGCTCCTACTACATTGACGGTGTCAGCATAGGCAGGAGCTACATCAGCTTCTTCCACAACAGGAGCTTCTTCCACAACAGGAGCTTCTTCCACAACAGGAGCTTCTTCCACCTCGGGAGCAGCTGTGACTTCCGGTATGCTATCCACCTGCTGTGCTCTTACTGGCAGCAACATAGCAGATGCTATCAATAGTAAAATTATTTTCTTCATTCGTTCTGGTTTTATTGATTTGGTGGTAAGACGTAAGTATGGGGTGGAAAGTTACAGGCAGTATCAGAACTTCAGACCGATGACTACCACATCATCAATCTGATCCGTATCTCCCTTCCATTGCTCAAATTCTCTATCGAGCTGCAATCCCTGTTCATGCATCTCTTTTTCTGAGATTGAGACCAGCAGCCGTTTGAATGGAAGGTATTTGAACTTTTTGCCATGAGGACCACCGAACTGGTCGGCATACCCATCTGAAAAGAGATAAACATTATCCCCCGGTTTCAGATCGATTTGGTGACCTGTGAAGGGATGCATAACCAGGTGAATACTGACCGGCATTTTGTCTGTCTTATATTCGGTAAGCTCTTTTTTTCTTACCAGGTATAGGGAGTTGTTGGCACCTGCAAATAACATTCGGCTATTATTTCTGTCCACTTTGCAGACAACCATATCCATTCCATCCTTGGCTGCACTGGGGTCGCCCTTCTGATGCAGTGTTTCAATGATTTGGCTTCGTAGTTCATTAAGCAGACTATCGGGATCGATGTCAGGATGTTTATTAATAATCTCGTTCATAAGGGATATTCCGAGCATGCTCATAAAAGCGCCGGGAACCCCATGACCGGTGCAGTCTGCTGCAGCAACATAGTAGTGCTTCTCCTGTTCGCTGAACCAGTAGTAATCACCACTCACAATATCACGTGGTTTAAACAGGATAAAATGTTCGGGGAGTTTGGCTTTTAGAATCTGGGAGGAGGGGAGTAGGGAGTTTTGTATGGTCAGCGCATAATTAATGCTGTCCATGATTGATTTCTGATGCTGGGCAATCTGATCGCGCTGGTATCTTGCAAAATCTCTTTGGGCCTCAATCTCTGTGTTGGCCACTTCCAGTTCATGTGTTCGCTCCCTGACCTGTTGTTCCAATTTGTCATTCTGGGCTTTGATGGTCCTGATCCTGATAATATAGAGCAGGTAGGTGCTTGAGATAAACAGAATTATAATCAGAATCCGGAACACCCAGGTATTGTACCATGCTGTGCGAATGGTAAAACTAAAATTTTCTGTGTAGCCCCATATGTTGTTTTTGCCTTTGGCCTTGTAGAGGAACTCGTATTTGCCGGGAGGCAGGTTGTTGTAATCAGCTTTGTATTCATTTCCACGGTGGTAGGAGGAGTATTTATTTCCTTTTCCACGCAGGTAATATTCATATTCAACAGATGTTTCATCTGAAAAAGAGAGGGCGCTAATTTCAAAGATAAAATTGTTCTCATTGTGTGCGAAAGACCTTCCTAATTCGGGTGGTATCCGCGTATTATTAAGGAACATTTTTTCGATGTAACAAACCGGGGCGTAGTTCTGGGTTGATTTGGCCCTGATATTGAAATTGGAGACTCCGTGATAGGTCCCTACCCATAGAATATCATTGCTGTCCATGAAGAGTCCGCTGGGAGTAATTTCATCACCGCTAAGACCATCCTTGGTATTTATGGTAAATTCAAATGCCTGGGTGTTGGTGTTGAAATAACTGAATCCTTTGTTGGTTCCCAGCCAGAGATAGTTCCTGTTTTTAGCCGGATGAATGGATTTAATCATCATCTCACGGTCGAAGGAGGATAGCTCCATCTGCTCGAAACGACCATCTTTCACAAGGCCAATCCCGCAATCGGTACCTACCCATACATGGTTTTCTTGCAGATAGAGTGACCAGATGCTGCATTCGGTTTTTTGCAGCAGCTCAAAATCAGTTCCGTTGAATGACACAAAACCCGAGTTGTTTCCTCCGATCACTAAGCCGTCCTTCTCTATCAACTGAAAGATGTTAGCCGTGTATTTGTTCTTCAGTTCACTTGGCTGGGAGTAGAAATTTGGGAAGTAATATATGACTCCGTTGATCCCGGTAAGCAGAAATATCTCCCCTTTACTTGTCACAAAAATGCTTTCCACGCTATGTGCGATTTGCGTGAATGGCTTATGTTTGACGATCTCCAATGTCCTGCCGCTTACTTCGAACAAGCCTTCGTTATTTGCAAGTAAAATATTGTTGCTGGGTAAAAGAATGCCTGTGAACTTGGTGTTGTCAGATCCAATTTTGGGAGTAAAATTGACCAGATTTTTCTCATGGAAATAGAAGGCTCCGTTGTCCGAGGTGATCCACATTCGTTGTTGCTTGTCCTGGAAAACGGAATAGATGTAACTATTGATAGTGCCTGGATAAAAATTCCGCAAGCCTTTACGATTGGTAAGGCGTTGTAGTCCTCCCGAAAAACCGATCCATATATTATCTTCATTATCAATTAGAAAGGAGAGAATCTTATTGTTCTTAATTCCTATTTCCTGCTCGTAAATAATTGGTTTCTGGTCGGTAGAGGTGACCTGCATAATCTTTGAATCGGTCACCAGCCATACAGAGCCAAATTTATTGGTAGTGATATCTGAGATGATATTGACAGGAAATTGAAGACTGGTATTCAGATTATGAAATGTGGTAAGCCGACGATTTTCAATCAGCGCAGGAAGATGTGTAATGGCGAGTCCATCCCGGGTGGATATCCAGATACTATCATTGGGATCAATAAAGAGGGAATAGCAATCCATATCACTCAAACGGGCGAACTGATTCTTGTCCGGATCAAACATGAAGACCCCTTCGATGGTGGCCAATAGCAGATTCTTGCTACCTGGATCCTCGGTGATGCTGTAAATGACCGCTGGCAGAATGGTATGTTCATCATTGAGATAGGCGATTGTTTCGTCTGGCCTTTCCAGGTATATTCCGTCGTCACCCATGAACCAGCGATTATCTCTGGAATCGATAAAGATGGTATGAAAGGAAATCCCACTCCACAGAATATTTATGGTAGAGTCGCCGGAGAATTTGGCAATTCCGCTGGTGGTGGCAAAATACATGCATCCACTGCTGTCCTGCTTTATATCTCTTACAGTGTTTCCAGGCAGTCCCTGTTCATGGTTAAAAACGGTCATCTCCCTGCCATTGTAGCGAACAGCTCCAGAATTGGTACCAAACCACATATAGCCCTTCCTGTCCTGAAAAATGGAAAGGATGTCTTCCTGAGGAAGGCCGTCATCAGCTCCGTAATTCACATAGGGCAGCTGGCCGGTCTGAAAGCGCTCATAATAACTGTTGATAAAGGCTTCAGGTGTCTGAAGTGTATTTCCTCTTAATGCTTTCAAAAGGATTCCTATCAATCCCTGTTGCTGCGACCGGCTTATGAACTTTTCAACTTCTTTTTGCAGTTCCGGCTGATCCTTGCGAAGCGCCCAGCAAACATCCACACTGCCCAGTTCCAGTTTTCCTTCCAGGTCGGGGTAGGACGAGAGTTCATTGAAGGCATTATAGAGGATGGTATAATCCGCGTTTCCCGATAAAACTTCTGGTATAAAATTGTTTACGTTTTCATAGTAGTAATTAGTAATACCATTTTGGTTCAGGATATCTTCATAGACAGTTTTACTGCCGGTCACTCCACGGAATTTATTTAAATCATCCAGAGTCTTTATGTCAACACCTTTCCTGGCCACCACCATGTAAGCCGAAGTGTAGACGGGTACCAGATTAACTTTCCTGGATCTCCAGTCCAGGTCTGCAATAGTCTCCGTAGCAAGATCAAAATAGTTGAACCATTCCGGGGTGTAAGAAGAGTCCCTGATCACATTTCCTTCCTTGTCTTCCCAGTATTTTGTAAAGGTGGGTGTGACTACAAACTCGAGAGAAATACCAAGGTAGTCGGCAAATTCTTCGGCAAGCGCATGCATGAATTGCTTTTGGCCGTTTTCGTGATATACAAAATCCCTGTCCCTGAGAGCCACCACAAGTTTGCGGGAAGCCAGGATCTCATCCAGGTCACGCTGGTAGCGATCCAGTTTCAGGTTTTTATTGAGCCGGTCCACAAAAGAGTGGTATGTAATACCAAACCTATTGTAAAAGAGCTCATCCAGAACGCCATTGTTTGAAATGGTCTCAAAGAAATTTTCAACCTCCTGGATCAGCGGGTTGTTTTTTTCAACGGCCCATGCAGTACGGCTGGTTTCACTAATGGGAAAGGCAATTTTATATTTTTGTCCACTGTTCGCATTGAAATTCAGAGCCTCATCAGCGTCAAGGATAATTCCGTAAACCCGGCCTTCCTCGAGCAGTTGTTTGGTTTCTGCCGTGGTCCTGGTCCTGACCAGCTCAATCTTCTCCGCAAGGGTACTATTGATTTCCTTAAGATGCTGCTCAAAAGTAGTGGCTCCCAAAAACGCCACCCGTTTGTTAGAGAGATCTGCGATTCCACGTGGGAGTTCCTCATTTTTGTTGATCATTAAAAGTTCGGCCGACTGAAGTGTTTCAGCAAAACCAAATAGTTTTTTTCGCCATTCAAGAATGGTAAAAGTGGAGCAGATTATATCAGAATCCTTCAGTGCATCGGGGGTGTACAGGAGATCAGGATTGGTTTCAATATCGGGAGGAATGCTCCCGTTTTTCTTAAAAACGTCCTCCCATTCAATCTTTACTTCGATCAGTTCAACATTGAGATAACGGGCAAACTCCAGTGCCAGATCGTAGTTGATGTTTTTCAGGTCAGCAGAGGTAAAGGCCACATAGATTTTTCCGGATCGCCTGATCTCATCCAGACTCCTGCCATGAAGAATAGCTGGTAAGAGACAGATCGCTAGAAGGAGGCAAAATCTTTTCAGAAACATGGTGCTTACTTTTCAAAAAAGTCCTTCAATCCCCCAAAATAGGAGGTATCCCAACCATGGACCATATCGTCAAAAGCCTCGTCTGGAATATTTGTGTGGTGAAGTTCTATCTTGGTAAAGTGTCTATCGGGACGCAGGGAGATGGTAACAATCGATTTCTGTTCCTGGTCGCCAAAAAACCATTCCTGGGTGATCCTGGAGTTCTGCTCAAAGGCAATGTTTATCCCTTCAATATCTCCGTCGAAGAGAGAAAAACTGGTTCCCGGCTCCTC
>Ga0164315_10000264_pt1 | contig 34209 bp, 59 predicted proteins | sample GuaBasSedimGuay6_FD_113737 | JGI IMG/M metagenome (GOLD analysis project Ga0164315, IMG submission 113737) | Subseafloor sediment microbial communities from Guaymas Basin, Gulf of California, Mexico - Guay6, Core 4569-2, 0-3 cm | ecosystem: Environmental > Aquatic > Marine > Hydrothermal vents... | reverse complement strand
TCAGAGTTATTCTACAGGATTTTCTTTTACAAATGATAATGAACTTATCACTAAGAAATATGTTGATGATTTTGGATTAGGATTTTCATGGCATGAAAGCGTTCTAACTAGAACTGCAACTCCTCCAGTTTCTCCTAGTGCTGGCGATAGATATTTAATTATCCCAACGGCTACAGGCGCATGGGTAGGGCAAGAAGATGCCTTAGCAGAATGGAGTGGTTCAGCTTGGATATATACTGTTCCTAACTCAGGCGACGCAGTATTAGTTGCAGACGAGCCTACCGTCCAATATAGATTTGATGGTTCTAATTGGATCTCGCAATCTTACGAAAGTACAGTTGCAGGCGACGGACTTACTCAAACAGGTAATACTATAGCTGTCGATCCTACATTAGCAGGCGCAGGACTTGGTTATGCAGCCGGAATCATGAATGTAAATGTTGACGATAGTTCTATTGAAGTTGCTACTGATACATTACAAGTAAAAGCGTTAGGTATTACAGACGCAATGTTAGCCGGAAGTATTTCTGATGGTAAACTTGCTCAAGATTATATCCAAACAAGTGAAGTTGATAATGTGACTATTGAATTTGGAACAACTTTAAATGTAGTGGATGATGGGATTAATGCGCTTAAAATTGACTGGGGTTTGGGAGCGAATCAGGTAAGCGCCGCTGACATAGTCGTGGCGGATTCTTCTGGGAATACTTCAGAAGTCAATGTTGAAGGCTGTTTGAGTGAGATCTATGGTCTTATTGATGAGTCAGGAGTTGAATATACTAGTGCGGGAGTTACAAAAGGAGACCTACTCTATATTTCAGCTAATGATACGGTAGCTAGTTATTCTACGATTTCTACTTATCATAAAGCGGTTGGACTTGCGACTGCGACAATTGGCGCAGGGTCTCCTGTTAGAGCATTGGCAAACGATACAGTACTAACAGCAGTTCTATCAGGGGCTACAGCAGGGGATGTTTATTTTTGGGACGGTAGTTCTATAGTATCTACTATGCCTTCAACATCTGGGAGTTATGTAATTAGAGTTGGAATAGCTAAAAATGCAACTGACCTTGCAGTAGAAGTTATGCCAGTTAAAAAGAACATATAGGAGATATAGATGGCTAACGAAGTAAAATTCGCAATCTTGGAAGAGAATAGTGTTGAATATGGGGGACCAGTTGAACACTATGCCATCGCAGAAGAGATATTTGAGGATGCGTTACGCAATAGGCGAGTAGATGAACTATTGTATTCGCATCCTCATGTTATAGGTGCAGGAAAGGAAGTTATAGTTCCTAGTAATCAGCAGTTAATTAACATAGATGGATTTGAAATAAAAGGACAATTAACATTAACAGGTTCGCTTGTAATATAGAGGTATAAAATGGCAGAAGATTCAACAATTTTGATGGGAGTTAGAACAGAACCTATCGGTAATGCGCCTCCTGGAAAGGTTTATGTTTGGGTTGATTCTAGTGGTGTCGTTTGGACAAAAGACGACGCAGGAAATATAAAAAGTGCTGTAGGGGTTACTGTTCACAATGACCTTACTGGCAAAAATGATGCTGACCAACACATTATATCGTCTGTCACTGGGTTACAAACATCATTAGATGGAAAAATAGATACTACTGACGGCACAGCAAAGAATACTTTTTTACTGGTCGACTCTGATGATAATTTATATGGGGCATTTTCTAAGTCTCTGGAAGGAGCTTGTAATATACACGCTGGAACTGCGCTTATAAATGATGCTCCGGCGACGATTATAAGTAGTGCGGTAGGTTTTGAGGGGTATGTTTTAACAGTAGGGCAAAATGGTTTAGTAACTTATACAAAACCTGTTATTGCTCCTAATGATTTAGTCGCCAATAATGCCGGCCCTATAAACGTAACAAGCAATATTGCCACAGACCTTGGAGTACAGGTCACATTAGTTAAAGATTTTACTGACCCAACCTTTGAATGGGGGGTTACTTTTGAGAATGATGAAAACGCTACCGCTACGGTTATTTTAAAGATGAAAATAGACGGTGTTCCTCAAGGCTCTGGTATAGAATATGAAGTAGCTAGAAATGAAACCTCTCAACTACAAGGTTCTTACCCATATTCAGGGGTAGTTACAATAGGTAAGATTATTGAGTTAGAATTAACCTCAACTAGAGATGGCTTTGCAACTTCTATTTATACTAAACTTTCCGTATCAGGTAATGCTTTAGTAGCAGAATGGGGAAGCATAACTGGAATATTAAGCAACCAAACTGACTTACAAACAGCATTAGATTTAAGACAAGTTAAAAATAATCCTCTAGTTAGTGGGGAAATGACTTTCGACAACGGATCAGGGACTTATGGAATATTAAAAGAAGCGACTGGTAATCACTTTGAACTTAATGCTCCTAACGCTATTAGTTTTAACACTAATGCAATGATAATTCCAAGTGCGGTTGACTTTGCAGGCTTTTATCTAACAATAGGAGAGAATGGATTAATTACATTTACTAAACCATCTGAAACTCCGGAAGCACAAGAAGATACAAATGCCGGCCCTGTAAATTCTACAGGAGTATCGGTAGACCTTGGAATTAATATAACTCTATTAGAGGACTTCACCGATGCAACTGTGCAATGGTCTGTAACATTTGAAAATACATATAACTTTGCAACTTCTAGCGTATCCTTACAAGGAATGGTAAATGGATCTCCAGAAGGCCCTGCACATAATTATGAAGTAGGGTCAGGATCGACAGCACAGCTAACAGGTTCATTGCCTGTTATCGGAACAATGTCGGCCGGTTCGGTATTAACTTTTCAGTGTACATCAAGCCGATCTGGGATAGCGACAGATATAACGGTATCAATAATAGCAGCAGGGACTAGCGTAACTGCTCAATGGGGTCAGATTACTGGAACATTAAGCAATCAGACTGACTTGCAATTAGCGTTAGATGGGAAAGCAGATGCTAGTACAGTTAATGTTTTCGGAACTTATGCAGGTAATGATGAAAGAAGAGATATAGTTACTAATAGTTCAACTACTCCTGTAATTTATCTCTCAAATACAGTAACAGCAGCTCCAGCAGGACGTTACAGGGTAGGTGCAACTGTAGGATGGGCTTTAAATACGGCAAGCAGAAACATAATAATATCTTGGAAAATGAACGGTGTAATTTTTGGAGAGATGGAAGTAGAACCAAAAGATGCAGGGGGCGATATTAAACATATTAATTCTGGTTTTGATTATATAGACCATACCGGCGGCGATATACTTTTAGAAATGGAGTTCGCACCGGAACAGTCTGGTGATGTTGCAACTGTTTTCAATGCAGGACTCGAACAATGGAGAGTAAGTTAATGAATTACATATTTAATTTTGAATTTGAAATAAACTCAATAGCTCTTAGTAACTACTGTAAACATTCTCCTATCCCTATTATTGGGGAAATCGTAGAAGGGAAACACGCAACAATTATAACCGAACTAGAGTTGACAGCTACACAAGAAACTTCACTAAGAAACTATATAGATGTTTTTGAAAATTATACTCAAGAGCTTCTAGACATGGCAACTTTAGATAAAACTAAGGCATGGGGTAGAGATAGGATTAACGAACTAGAAATAAGTAATATGAATCGGAAAAGACAAGGTCTTATGGGAAGGGTTGAGTTAAAGAATATAATGGGAGAAGTTCAAAGCACGAGTGTTATGCTCTGTTTTGAAGAAGGTAGTTTAGATACGCTCCATGGATTACTCTATGGGTTCCCCGAAGAGATAGTTGGAGAAAATACCATCCCTGCGGAAGCTCCTCTATCCTTTTTTCATATTTGGGCAGAAGATTTAACGTGGATTAAAACAGAATTAAATACTTTCCTAGCGAGTTTATAAATGAGAGCAGGAGTAAAAGCAGTAGCAAGATTAGGCATCCCTTACAAAAGAAAGATAAGGCAACACGAACTTGATTTCTTTTTTAATGGAGATCTGACAGGCTATGTAATTCTTACCCATACCCCTTGGCAACTATCGAACTTATTCATTAGAGGATGGAAACATTCAGAGTTATTAGCAGGGTCAGGAGTTGCCTATGCTGCTTTAACTACAGGGGTTGAACAACATTCAATTCAGAAATTACTAAAAGAAATAGATAGATATGTAGTTCTTAAACCTTTATTTGCAGACAATGGACAACGAAACCATGCTGTAACAATAGGGTTAGAGATGATTAACGATAATATACCTTATGATTATGACTTTTCAGTAGGCAATAAGACACTATATTGTAGTGAATTTATATGGAGCTGCTATCAAAAAGCATTTGACGGTAACTCTCCGCTAGATAAATATAGAGATAACATAATTTATCCACAGGAATTTTATAACGACAAAGAAAACTGGGAAGAGGTTTTTTCTTTCCAAACAGATAGAGAAGAAGGAGTAGGTGATTAAATGAAACGATTCTTATTTGCAGATGATGGCACGCTTACAGACAAAACTCCTGAGGTTGAAGATTACCACTCTGGATCGGCAGTAGTTGACGTGACATCAAGTGAAGATGCTATTTATATAGGCAGTAGATTACCTTTTAACTCACTATTCTTTGATTTAAATGTAGTAAATACCGAAGCTTCAGTTATGACTGTATCACTTTGGTCAGGCAATAGTTGGGAAGAGGTAGCTGAAACAATTGATGAGACTGCACTGGCCGGAGCTTGTTTAGGTGCTAGTGGGTATGTAACTTGGGTTCCAAAGAAAACAGAATCATGGGTAATGGAAGATACTGTAGGATCTACTGGCAATGAATCAGTAGATGGCCTTGGATCAGTTGAAATATACGATTTATACTGGTTAAAGCTAACGTTTTCTGCGGATTTAACAGCACTAACTGAGATAGGTTGGTTAGGGCCTAAGTTTTGTACCGATGCTGATTTAGTAGGAGAATACACACTCTTTGGTAACTCTACATTTAGGGCCAATTATGAGTCAGGTAAAACAGACTGGGAAAAAGAAATTATCCTAGCATCTAGATTGATGATTAGTGATATTGAAAATAAAGGTGAGATTATATCAGGAGATCAGTTACTCCAAAGACGTAAACTATTAGATGCCTGTGTATCTCAAACAGCAATGGTTATATTTAAGAACTTAGGTGATGATTATAAAGACGATGCTCTTAGAGCAGGCAAAGAATATTATGCGAGACTAAATAAAAATAACTATGGAGCTGATAAAAACAACAACGCTAGACTAGATGTTGGAGAAGCTAAAGGAGTATCAACAGGTGTCTTCTATAAGTGAATTGATAGATGTAATTAGAGCAACAATACCAACGTACTCGGGCTTTGATACAAAGAAAGAGATACTAAACGCTCACTCTGTTGAAGATAATCCTAGCAAGTTTCTAGAGGATGCGTGGGGTTTAGCTATTTTTAGTGGCACTAGAGCTGCTAGTGATGAAACGGTTTATAACAACTATGTTACGACCGAAAGAAGAATAGGGGTAGTCCTATGCCGTCCTGTCTACGACGTGCATGGTATAGGTATGCAGATAAATGAACAGGCAAAAGAATTATTTTCTGATGCTACTATTATTAGAGATAATTTTCTATCCACAGAGAAGTTCGGGGTGTTGAAAAGTGGTGAGAATATTATTTATGAAGGGGATAGTGGGGTCAATTTCCTTGATAATGATGATGGTTTTAAGTTCATTTATACGCAAATAGATTTTACATTTGATATAATAGAAACAATTAATTAGGAGGCCATCATGGCATTAAGTGATCCAAGAACGATCTTTGGGATTCATTCAGTAGCCCCATACAATCGGACTACAGGTGAATTTTACGGAATCGCAAAAGTTTTAGACAGTTCATCAATAGCGATTAACAGTGAACTAATTTCATTAACAGGCGGAAGCCAGAAATTCCCTTGGGCGATAGAAAACGGCCCTTCAACAGCTGAAATTTCTTTAAGTGTAGGACAGTATGATAACTTTTTACTAGAGTTAGCATATGGAAAAGCTCCAACAGAAAATGCTGCCGAGGCAAACGGTAGTGTTACAGTTCTTACTAATAAAAGTGGTACATTAGTAGAAGCCACTACTGGTATAGCTTCAGTAGGCATTGAAACAGGTGAAGAAGATGAATTAAAGTTTGGTAAGTATGTTGTTAAAGCAGCTACAACTACAACAGTAGATGTATATGTATCTAGTGATGTTGACTTTGCTAGAGGAGTAGATGGATCTTATGAGAGTGATCTTCTTAAGATAACAGCAATTCCTGTAACTGTTCCTGATTCAGGAGCTACGGTTAGTATTACCGGTTACGGTGTTGAACTAACAGGTGGTAGTGGAACAGTGGCAATGACTGCCGGTGATACTGCTACATTTGAAGTTAGACCTCCAAACAGCAAGTCAATGGATTTAGTTGTTGGTGGTGCTACTGCGGTTGTTCCTGAGGTTGGACTTATGGTCTATTCTCAACAACGTGGAACATCTGAGATGTTTGAAATTGATGTATACAGAGCTAAATTAACTGGTATGCCTTTTGGTTTTACTAAGTTTGAGTGGTCTGTTGCCGAGATTACAGCACAGGCATTTTATGATTCAACTAGAGATGGTGTATTGTCTATTAGACACATTACTCCAACTGTTTAGTATTGTTCTTAGGGGTGGTTCGCCGCCCCTTCCTTAGACTCCTATTAGACTCTCTTAAATCATTTTCGCCCAACATCTTTCTATCTGAATTAAAGGCAGCATAAACTAAAAATAAAGAGATATTACCTCCGGCATATAGGTTAGCTAGACCTTTAATAAAGTTTTTTTCATAAGGGCTTAATCTAATTTCTACCCTTTCTGATAATTTTTGTTTTGTCATACTTGTTTTATCCGTACTAATATTCTGTTTAATACTAACTTAATACATGAGAGAATAACAATATGAATTTAATGCAAATGAAACCTAAAGAATCTAAATTAAAATTAAGGGCACTTAAAAAAGAGCTAACGCTTAGACCGATTAATCTAGCAGACGAGGCATGGATTGGTGAAACTTATGGTGCCGACGAGATTATGGCCATATTTGAAGAGGTTAATTTAAAAGAGATATCTCGAATTGTCTTTAGACTAATAAAAGATGAGGATAAACTTATTTTCAAAAGCAAAATAGTAACTTTTATTACCGAAGATGGTGAAGAAATAGAGCAGGAACTAGGCGGTGTAGAGTTATTGCGGAATATGGTCTCTGGTTGGGAAGAAAAAATGGGGCTAGTTAATGCTTTAATGGAAAATATTGGAGCAAGTAGGCCAGAGCCTAGAGAAAAGTCTGTAAAAAAAAAGGTAATAACGAAAACCAAGAAGAAGAAGAAGTAAATTGGTGTGATATTTTTGACTTATTATCTAGTGAATATGGGTGGTCTACAGAATATATTTGGGCCATGACTATGAAAGAGGTGGACTGGAGAATTAAATCAATTCTGGATAGAAGGAATATGAGGATGGAACTAGAGGCAAGTCTACATGGTAAAACAATAAAAAGTAAAAGACTAACCGAAGTAGTCCCCATGAAGATTGACAAAGACAAAGATAACATGATTAAAAAGGCCCATGAGGCCGCCATAGCAAGGAAGAAAAATGGCTAACGATAAAATAATTATTGAATTTGATGGTGACACTAGGAAACTTAGATCACAGCTTAAGGGTGTCGACAAAGACCTTAATGACATTGATAGCAGTGTAATTAAAACAGGTAAATCATTAAAAAATGTTGCAATAGTCGGAGCCGCTGCATTTGCTGCACTTGGTGCTTCTATCGCCTTTAGTGTTAAAAAGTTTGCTACATTTGAAAACGAGTTACTAGGAGTTAAAACACTTTTAGATGACTCTTCTTTTGGAGCAAAGGGACTAGAGCAGGGCTTTAAAGACATGACTGCCGAAGTTATAGAGCTTAATAGAAAAGTACCTGTTGCAATGGGTAACTTAAATAAATCATTATTTGATACGGTTTCAGCAGGGATCGATGCTAGTCAGGCCGTTAAAGTATTAGGTGTTTCTGCTAAACTAGCTGTTGCAGGACTTACTAATGTCTCAGTAGCTACAGATGGTATGACATCTGCAATGAACGCATTTGGGCTTGAAGCCGAGGATGCAGAGCAAGTAGCATCTAAGTTTTTTACTGCGCAAAAACGTGGTAAAACAACGATCGAACAGTTAGCAAGTGGTTTCGGTATTGTCGGAAGCTCTGCTGCTGCGATGGGTGTTGAACTTAATGAACTCCTTGGTGCCGTTAGTGCTGTTACTTTGGCAGGTGTTAAAACTACTACCGCTTACTCGGGGTTAAAAGCAGTCCTGGCAAATATCGCAAAACCAACCGCTGATGCTGCAAAAGAAGCTAAACGTCTAGGGATTGAGTTCAACGCTGCTTCACTAAGAAGCAAAGGGTTGAGTGGGTTCCTTAGTCAACTAACTGACAACGCTAAATTTACAAAGGATTCCGTAACTAAATTATTTGGATCAGTAGAAGCGCAGGGGATTATTTTTGCACTGACAGCAAACGAGGGCAAGGCTTTTAACAGCGTTCTAACTGACCTTAATAATGACACTGAAACAGCAACGACATTGAATGATGCATATACAAACCAATCTCAGAGTTTAGAAAATACGCTAAAATTATTAAATAAACAATTTGAAATAGCAGCTATTACTCTTGGAGAAGAACTCGCCCCTTCAATAAAGGAGTTTGGGTTAGCCTTAATTGAACTTGCACCAATCTTTACTAAAACAGCGAAGGGTCTTGCATCGGTTATTAATGGTACTATTAAATTAGGAAAAGCCTTCACGTCACCTATAATATCAGCAGAGAAACTAGCAGAGGTAACAAAACGTCCAATAACAGAGTTACAGCGTTTAACTAGAAAAATAAAAGACCTTGAAGCCGCCTCAAAAAATGCTCGTTTTAATACCTCTTTTGTAGAAGAGACAAAAGTAAAAATAATCGATCTAAAAAAAGAGATAGAGTCACTCGTGGCTACTCCAATAAGTTTAATGAGACCAGAGGAAAACGAGGGCGAAGATCCTATAGCAAACTTAGAGGAAAAACTATTTGGTGAAATTGAAGCCAGAAGAGAGATTGAAGATCAGGCTTTTTTTGAAGATTTAGAGAGAGATGCATTAAAGAAGGAACAGAAATTAGCTCAAGACCAAAAATTCCAACAAGATAGAATAAAATTACAAAAAGATACTGATGATAAATTAAGAAAAGATAAGGCGATTGCTGATAAAAAAGCATTAGACGATCAATTAAAGACGGATCTTGCAAAAGCAAAACTCCAACAGACCTATGCTAATAACTATATCAGTCTGGCCAGAAACCTAAGTAACTTAGCCGTTGCCATTTCTGGGGAACAAAACAAACTTACGTTCGCAATCTCAAAAGCCGCGGCAATAGCTCAAGCAATCGTGTCAACCAACGTGGCAGCAGCTCAAGCATTGGCAGTTTATCCAGCTCCAAACGTTGCTTTAGCAGGCGTTGCCAAGGCGGCAGGATATGCAAACGTAGCAACAATAGCAGCAACAGCGATAAAAGGTTTTGCAGCGGGTGGCCTAGTAACAGGTGGCAGGGCCGGTGTAGACTCAGTCCCAGCATTAATGCAACAAGGGGAAATAGTGGCCCCAAGACAAAATTTTGAAGAAGTAATAGGATCGGTGCGCGCACAGCGAGAGGCGGAAGCCCTCATGGAAGAGGGCCAGGCTTCTGGAACAACAGGAATTGAACTTTCATTCAGGGATGATGTCGGGGAATTTATAGAAGCTACCATTCTTGAAAGGCGCACACTAGGCACAGGGAGTATTTAATGGGTTCGCAGATAAAATTATTTGATAAAAATTACATCGACATGGATAATCCAAATATAACTATGACAGTAACCGATACAGTAGCAACCGATAACGGACAAGACATAGTAGATTTTACTAGAAATAGAAGTAATAATAGCGCATGGGCGACTACAGATTCAACCGATGCAGCAAATACAACTATTGAAGTCAATACAGGCGACCATGAGTCGATAGATACAATCATTCTTATTGGACATAACTTTAAATCATTTACAATCCAATACGAAGATGCAGGATGGCAGGATTTTTCAACTGTAATAAGTGAAACAACTAACAGTGATTCAACCACAGAGTTCAATTTTACCGAGGTATCAACAAGCAAAATAAAGCTGATAATTACAGGGTGCCAAACAGTTGACGAAGACAAGGTTCTAAAACAGCTACTAATTCTAAAAACTATGAGACAATTAGAGGCATTTCCAGAAATAAAGAAACCATCCCACTCGACAAACCGAAAAATTAGTAAAATGTTATCTGGTAAAAGTAATTTTGTTAGTCAGGTGGGGGGCTTTAAAGTCGATTTAAAGCTCAAATATTGGAACAACGATGCGGATTTAACAGCAATAGAGCAAATTTATGTCAATCGATTGCCAGTATTAGTCTGGTTATGTGGTGGTGACGAGGATCAGTTCCAATTCAAAAGGATTGGATATAGAAAAGAAGACATTTATTTAATGAGGCCAGCAAACGATTATATCCCTCAATGGTATTCAAACATTTATACAACAGGAATAGACATTAACATTAAGTTAGTAGAGGTAGTTGATTAATGAGCAGGATACGGATCTATATTAAACCTTTTGATATTAATGGAGTCTATACTACATACCAAGAGGTTACTGAATGCGTTGATGCTTCATCAATTTCTAAGCTTAGAAGATCAATCGACTCAACAGAATATGATGTAGGGGTTATAAAAATAAATAGTTTTTCTATTACCATGTCAAATGAAGAGGGAAGATTCTCTGATATTGATAGTTTTAGATCAATGTTTAAATATAAAAGAAGTGATTCTTTAATTAAAATTATTTGGGACATTAACGACTACGAACTACAATGTGGTGCAGTCAATGCCGGAGCGGTTATCCTTACTAACGACGAGGCAGTAACCCTATTTGAAGGGATTATAAACGATGAGGGTACTTCTCAAGGTATAAAAGACCAGAAAATAAAGTTTAAATGTTTCGGATTAGAGTATTTGTTTAAACGAATGATAGTTCCTTATTCAGATATATCTAATGGCGATACAATGGAAGAATTAATCTTAGCATTAGTTGACCAATCTCCATTTAGTGACTTAGTTACAGTCAGCTCTGGTAATATATCAGTAGGAAGTAACGTAACAATTGATGATAAATCATACCTAGAAAATGGAATAGTCAGTTCGGCATTAGAAGATATTTTATTAGTCTCCAATGCGACACTCTACATAGAAGATAATGTTTTATATGTATCTCCAAGAGAAGAATCTACTGAAAACCAATATACCTTTTACGGTCAAGCATCAGTAGCAGGGATTGAGAACATAGAAAGTATTGATAACTTTAGAAGTGGACTACATAGAGTATTTAATCACTGGACGTGGGATGATACTTCATTAGTTTCAGCAGATACTACAAGTATTGGGTTATTTGGGGTTAGAACTAAGGACATCGGCTTAGACATCATAACGAATGGTACAAGTAGGCAAACTGTATTAGACGGCCTTAGAGGCGAGTTTAGTAGCCGTAAACGAGAGCTTACAATAACAACTAAGTTTAATCATGAGAGATTAGGATTAAGCATCTTAGATAAAATAAATATAGACTATCCAACGATTGCATACCCAGCTAGTGGAGGGTTTTTACCTGTCTATGGTGTATCAATTTACGGAGAAGCTGAGTATCCATTAGAAGAGTTTGCATTTTCAATCTTACCTGATGACTACTTTAAAATAATAGCAATAGATTATGACATGAAAAGTGAACGAATATATTATAAAGTGAGGGAAATCTAATGGGAGAAGGAACTTTAGTAACTAAAGTCACAGGAACAGTAATAAAAGTTGATGATGTTAATCAATATAAAGCGGCTTTAAATGAGAATATAGTACCTAGAAACGCATCGGGAGTGGCTACTACATTAGAAGGAACACTTGGTACATCTTCTATTGAATGGTTAAAAGCTCACATAGCGTCAGGTTATTGGAGTGCTGGAGATATTAAACCTCACCATTCATATGATGGTGCAGTTCCTATCGACCAGGGTTGGTTCCCTTGTCTTGGTGCAGTTATAAATGAGACTAACTATGATGCAATTCACGGCGCAGGATCTTGGGATACTTATGTTGTTTCTAGTTTGCTTGATGGTAAATATGCACCTGACCTTTCAGATAAATATTTAGTGGGGAATAATACTACAACGCAAGACGGAGCATCTACCATAACAGGTGTCGGGAACTCTGGTCATATGAAAGATATGACTCACGACCATGATCACTGGCACTATATGGGGAACCATAACCATCAGTGGTATCAGTACAATGGTATTGCCGGGGCCCACGATGAATCGTTTAATGGTTCTGGGAATGACTCTCTTATTACTTATACAACTAAGACAGGACGAGGGATAATGACTAATAATGGTAATGATGTGAGTAAATTATCCACTGATTATTACACTGACATGGAAGGAGCGACAGTCCAAACCCAAAACAATGATCAGTCGGCATTATACAGCATGGATATGCAACCAGAATCAATTGAAGTAGTTTACTACATAAGGATTATATAATGGGTTTTTCAGATATACCAGTAAGGCAAAATAATCAGAGAATCACAAGTTCTTGGTTCAACTCTATAAGATCAGAACTTATCGCAAATGATTCAACCCAAGGGATGCAGACATTCGCAGACGACGCAGCTTATGTAGCAGCTAAAGGCGAAGCAGTTGCAGAGGGTGATTATTACTTAAATACGACTTTAGATTTAATGAGATATTACACGGATGGTGCATGGTCTAGTCAATTAGACGAGGATTCAGCTCAAACAATAACTAATAAAACATTCGACGATAGCTTAATAGTTAAAGAGAGTGGAATACCTTCAACTCCTGCCACAGGATACCAGAAAATATACCCTAAAACTAATAACCTTTGGTATACAATGGCAGATGATGGTATCGAGACAGAAATAGGTAGCGGAGCAGGCGGCGGATCAACTGGAATAAACTTCTGTACTAATCCAGATGCAGAAGAAAATGCAGATGATTGGTATGTTTATAATGATGAGTCAGGTGAGAAACCAGACGGCACAGATAGCGGATCAACTACTGTTCAGATTTCAAGAATAACAGCGGGAGGATTTGTACTTAGAGGCGACGGATCTTTTAACTTATCAAAGCCAGCATCTAACGCACAAGGGGAAGGATTCGCAACTAACTTTACTATCGATTATGTTGACAGAAATTCTATGGTTGACTTCTCAATGGATTATACTTTTGATCTATTTGATAATTATAATGATGGTGATGTCGTATTTTATATATATGACATTATTAATGCTAAGATTATAGAGTTTCCAGATGGTGCATTACAAGCGGTTGAGAATGGATCTATTAAAATAAGTTTTCAGGCTACTGATAGTTTACAATATAGGCTTTACGGTCACGTTGCTACTACTCACACAAATCAGTTTGCGATTAGATTTGATAATGTGAGGATTAGTCCTGCGGCTCCGGCTACTTTTGGGACTCCTTCTACTGACTGGGAATCTTTTACTCCAACAGGGACATGGACGACCAATACGACATATACTGGGCTATGTAAAAGGATAGGGGATGAGTTGGAAGTGGCAGTTAAAGTAGCACTTGCTGGTGCTCCCAACTCGACTGACCTTATAATTGATATGCCTAATGGGCTTGTTATAGATTCTGACAAAGTTATAGAGTTATCAAATAGAAATATCGTAGGATCTGCTACATATCGTGACGCTGGTTCATTATTACACTACTATGGATCTATGAACATAGACAATTCAACGACTATACGAGCTATGGAACTAACTGATTCTGGGGTTAATGAAATCTATAATTTTGTAGGAAGTACCTCCCCTTTTACTTGGGCGAATGGAGACTATGCAATTTTGAATTTTAAAGTCCCTATTGATGGTTGGTCATCTAATGTTGCTATGAGTGAGACTACTAGCAATAGAGAAGTTGCTTTCAAGGCACGCTTAAGTGCAAATCAAGCAATAACTGCCTCAGGAAATGTACTATTAGAATTAGACACAGTTTTAGAAGACAATTTAAATGCATGGGATCAAGGGAGTTACTCGTACATAATTCCAGAATCGGGAGTATATTCACTTTCGGGTCTAATAACTTCAAGCGGGATATCAACAGCAGGATATGCTGGCCTTCAAATTTACAAAGGTAGTTCTAGGTTAATTGCAACATTACCGTATGAATCAAATGCTAGAACTAGCTCATCGGCAACAGTTATCGAACAATGTTCAAAAGGTGATATTATAAAATTCTATTCTTCTAGTGATGATTCAGGTTACAGTGTCTACGGAGGAACTACTTTAAGAACAATGTTTTCTATTCATAAAAACTCAGGATCACAAACTATTACGGCTAGTGAGAAGGTGTTTGTTGACGTAGAAGATTCTAGTGGTCAGAGCGTAACAGACGGAAATACTTTAACATGGAATAGTGTAAACACAGATACTCATGGAATCTATTCAGGAGGAGTTTTTACAATGCCAAGATCAGGAATTATGTCATTAACCGCTGCAACGTCTACAGGAGGAGTGACAGCATCGGTAGGGAATTCTTATGGCCTTTATGTAAAAATAAATAATGCTAGTGAACATTATGGGAAAAGGGACGTTTGTGAAAGTGCGACATCAAGAGGATACGATGCTGGAATAACATTCAAAATAGTAGTTTTTAAAGGTGATACTGTTGAAATAGTTTTTAGTGAGTCACTTCCTTCAATTACTCTGGGAGCAGCATCAAGAAATAGAGCATCGATATTACTAAATTAAAGGGCGAAATATGAAAAAAGTACGAATTACAAACATTATTAATAATAGAACATTCGGTGCAACAATGGAAGATCCCACAAGTTGGATTGATCTCTGCACTGCCAACAACTCTTGGGGGTTACCGGCAAGACAAGTTCCTAAAAAAGGAATGGGATACGATAACGAAGTAAACTATGCTGACATACTCGTAGTATCAGAGTTTGAAAAAGAGGTCGCAGAGGCAACAACGAGAGACGTGTTTGCTGTAGATGGTAATGGAGATATAATTTACCAAGACGAAGATAGTCTAGACATGGACAACAATCCAATTGTAATCAAAGTCCCAGTAGTAGACCATACAGAACCAGTGCCAGCAGTATTTCAAACATGGGTAAATTTAAAAGCTGAATATGAAATTGTTGAAGTTGACATAACAACTGAATATGAAACCAAACAAGCTCTAGATGCAGAGATAGAGGTCGGCAAACAAATTGATAATTATTCTACCATGGTATTAAGTTTAATCGCAGGACATAATGTCAATAACAGTGTCCCTAAAGAAGAGATTGACCAGATGAAAGTAGATTTTGCCAGTGCGTTTAATTACTTAAAAGATGGACAATTATTTTCTGCTAAGATAGAGATATTAGCTATTACTGATCCTACTTATGCAGTATTAAAAGCTAAAGTATTGTTACTTTACTCTATGTGGGGTTACTAATGTCAGACGCAGACGGAGAAATGCATCAGTTGCTTTTGACAGAGATTCGATTAAATCGAAAAAGTATTCAACAATTAGAGAGAGAGATGAGATATAATTTACTAAAGCTTGTATTCATGGCACTCAGCTCGGGTGCGCTGGGATCAGGTCTAATTAAACTACTAGGAGATATATAATGGAAGCGGAAGAAAAAGGAATAAAAGAGATTCTCGAATTACTTGACGGACTAAGAGTTATTTTAACTATTAGTGGTAAGGCTCTCGAAGATGGAAAATTATCTTTTGGTGATTTAACATTAATTGCAGACTTAGCTAAAGAATATGAAGTGCTAGTAAACGCTGTTAAAGGGTCTGACGAGGTTTTAAAAGAATTAAAAGACCTTGATGCTAATGAAGCACAGATTGTTGTAACTAAGTTATATGATGTTATTATGCCTTTTTATAAAGCGTTAAAAGGTGCTTAATTTTTTAAAATCTTTGCCGCTGATAGCTTCGATAGTTAATCAACTGTTGGAGCTATACCGTAAAGTCAGGCTTAAAGCCTCTCTTGCTGCTATTGAAAAGAAGAGATTAGAAAGAGAAAAGATAATTAACGAGATGAAAAAAGTTAAAGAAGAGGTTCCTTTTAATGCAGAATTATATAAAGAATTGCTTATTAAGCTCTCTATTGCTAATCGGGTATAGCTGTCAAACATCTATCCCTTTTCCTGATATTACTGTTTATACTGTTTTTAATGATTCTTGTGTTTATGTTAAAGATGGCCATATTAACGAGATTACATTGGATGAATGTTTAGGATTTCAAGCGATTAATTTAGATGACTTTAAAAAATTAAATAATTATATAGCGTTGTTGAACAGTGAATTATCTAGATGTACAATAGGAGATGGTGAGTAATGGATGTAATACCAAAAATAAGGTTTAAAAAAAATACGATGTTGTTTGACTTACTTTATATTCCTACAGTGTTGCATATAATGATGTTAGATTTCGCACAAAAGGCATTAGAAATAGGATGCCCTCCTATTGTTATAACACGAATAATCGATGAGGAGATAGAGGGTGTTTCTACAAGTACAACTCACTCTGAAAAAAGAGCTTGTGATATAAGATCGTGGGGACATACTGACGAACAAACCAAAATACTCTGTGATTATATGAATGAAAAGTATAAAAACATTGCAGCTATTAGTGCAAGTGACTTAAAACCAAGAGCCTGCGTTTACCATGATGCATCGTTAGGCCCTCATTATCACCTCCAAATCTCACAAAAAGCTAAAGAATCGCAGATTTCTATTGAATTAACTCCGTATCTTTTATAAACTTGAGGAGTTCAAAAACATATCCTTTTTGTTTTTTTTGATGTTAATACTTTTGCCTCCTGTGGGTTCAATGCTTTTTCTTCCAGGGGGCATTTGTTATTCTCGATGACGGTCTTTATTCTGATAATCTTTAATTATACGATCTTTTTCTTCCATCCGATCTCTAAGTAATTGATACTCACTCCATAGTGCAGCTAAGTCTCTTCTGAGTTTAATACCTTCCGTTTCTAATTCTTGGATTCTATCTTCCATTAACACTCCAATATAGTTTTAACATCCTCAATTGATGATACAAATTCTGCAACAAACCCTTGCTGCCTAATTGCCTCTAAGAATCTAATTTGTTCTACGATATGGATCTGGCCCTTGTTTAATTTCACAGGGGATAATCCTCTTAATCGTTCGCCATGTTTTTTAATGTATTTGTGAGCTGTGGGGGTCTTTACCTCGAACGCAAAGAAGAAACCTTTGCTCCAATATAATATATCAGAGACCCCTTTGATTATGTATTTAGATCGGTGCTTCCGCATCCTACCGTCTTTAAAGAACCCCGAGGGAGCTATCCTAATAGCGTATCCATCCGCTTTATAATTAAGATAGCTACAAATCGCTTCATTTATTTGTTCCTCGGTTAGCTTTAGCATGGATCAATTGTTCCACTTCTGGATGTCTTAAGCAAGCCTTTAGTAACTCGTTGTCTTTACTCAACTCGGTTGCAATATCAAACAATCGATCAACCTCTCTTTGGAGGTCTTCATTCCATTCTTTTGTGTACTCTAACCGCTGCGTTGTTTCGTCTAATTTATCAACTATCAATTCTAAATTTGAAGTCATTTTCATCTCCTAATTAGACCTCTCCAATGGTCATGTTTATTGTTATTATTAAAACGGTATATCTGCAACAGAATAACTTTTATCCTCTTGTTGAGGTTGTTTGAGTGTCCCTTCCGCTTCCTCTTGTTTTACTTTTGCTCCGCCTATAAATTGTACGTTTCTACCATTTATAACTGTTCTATATTTTCTAGTCCCATCATTGCCATCCCATTCTTGATATTCAATCTCACCATCAATATATGCAGTACTACCTTTGGATAAATATTTATCACACGACTCGGCTTGTCTCCCCCACACAACTATTTGATGCCATACTGGAACAGACGTTCTATTGCCTTCCTTGTCTTTCATCAATTTAGTTGTTGCAAGACTAAACTTACAACAAGCTGTACCGCTAGCGATATATGTCAACTCGGGATCTTTCCCTAACCTACCAAGTAGTGATACTGAATTTACTGAACTCATTTTTACCTCCAATGTTTATAATTATTTCTGTACTAAATATTTCCTTAGGTTGTCGCAAAACTCCTTGGCTTGACCTTTTGGCTCTCCGTTATTTGTTAAAAACTTAGCATCATTTATTAGATCTTCTTTAGAACAATCTTTAAATGATTTACCTCTATGTCTCCCAAATGGAATCATGTATTCATTAATAGATACTGGCTTAGACTGGTTCTTTTCTGCTTTATTATCTTGCTCAACGTCTATTACATCGTCTGTTACGATTAAAAACTGTTGAGTAAATAGATATTTTAATCCGTTAGTAAGTGCTTTATATAAATCTTTATCTAGGGTGTCGGCAGCTATACCGAAAAAATTAACTTTCTTTTGTTCTTTTGGATTATCAACATTAGAAAACGTGGCTAGACACTCGACTACACAGTGCCAATTCTTGCCTACTTGCTCTCTTTTAACTCCTAGCTGTGAAATGTTTAGGCATACTCCCTCTTTCACTAATAGCCTACTGACTTCATTTATAACGTCTACTGCTAATACATAGTTGTACTTAGAGAAGTTGTTCCTACCTCTTTTAGGTATCTTTGCACTCCCACTTGAAATGTTTAACATTCGCTGATCTAAGTTAAATTTTTCTGATTCTTTTTCCATTCTGCCATGCCCTCCATTTGTTTTTCCGACAACGGATATTTAGTTGGAACCCATTCATCGGAACTATTAATTAAGTATTGAGCGTGCTTACATTTACGTTTTTGCAGTTTGACTATAAAAGGATCGTGAGAGAATCTGTTAAAAGGATTCTTATTAAAATACCCTTTAATATATTTATCCCATTGTCTCTCATAATAACGAATTTTGGTTGGATTATTTTCCACGTGAATTTTATAGTAATCTGTTTTAGTAAACAGACGCAAGTTAAGTTCCATAACTGGTTTTTATGTTAGGCCATTTGGTTTGTAAAGAGTTTTTTAACTTTACTTTTTAGGTTGGTTAATATAATTTTTAGAGGCTTCTCAAAAGCAATCACATATTTTATTAGCGGTGTAAAAGCCGATTATATATTCTAGGCCATCTCCCTTGAGAAGCGGTGGCTTAGATTTTATTCTATGGAGGTATTATGCCTAAATTTAGAGATAAATTTGAGTCGACAAGAGTAGAGGATGCGTCTTTTTATGAAATAATTTTAGCAGTAGATTATGCTTTCTTGACGAAAGAACAACAAAAAAAATTCAGTAAGTTTTTAGAATCTACGCTTTCAGAACCTATCGACGAACTAGGGGCGCAGCTCAAATATCACTGGAGGGAAGATAGAGGGCTATGGATTATTGAAGCTCACTATCAATAGGATTTAATTATGCCATCAGGATATATAAAACTACATAGAAAACTTTTAGATTGGGAATGGGCCGGTATACCAAATATGGTAGCAATATGGATAAGGATGTTACTTATGGCCTCTCACAGTGGATACTCGTGGCGAGGCACAACGCTAGAGGTAGGGCAGTTCCCTTTTGGATACGATAAACTTGCGTCAGGCGTAGGCTTTACGAGGCAAGAACTTAGAACTTGTATTAATCGTTTGAAATCAACCAACGAAATAACCATCAAGTCAACCGCCAAAGGGTCGATCATTACTATAGTTAAGTGGAACGAGTGGCAGGGATCAACCAACACATCAACCATGCATCAACCATCAATTAACCAACCATCAACCAACCATCAACCAACCTCCAACCAACAATCAACAACTATCAAGAAGGTAAAGAATGAAAAGAATGTAAAGAATGAAAAGAATAAGAAGACGGATTACTCTCTCTCGCCTTTTGATTTTGAAAAGACGTATTCGTCTTATCCATTGAAGGAAGGTAAAAAGAAAGGGTTTACTATTTTCCTCCGAGATATTAAAACACAACAAGAATATGACAATCTTTCAACTGCTATAAAAAATTATAAAAGACGTTGCGAACAAACCAATACTTACATAAAACATTTTTCAACATTTATGAATTGCTGGGAGGATTATATTGAGATAGAAGATTCAATTGAATTAACTCCCGGCCAGTTATTACTAAAAAGGCATAGAGAATCCAAGGAGGAATAAAACTATGGAACTTAATGATTTTAGTGCTCAATTTGATTTACTAAGCGAGAGGTATGGCAAAAAGAACTATACCCCAGTCATAGCAGATATTATGCTTAAAGAGTTTAAGCATATACCACTTAAAGACTTCCAAACGGCTATAAGGGAATTATTATCAACTCAACTAAGACCTGTTGTAGTAGCAGATATACGAGCACAAATAGCTAAATTAAGGGAATATACATGGAATAACGATAAAAAAGAAAGTGCCAAAATGGCAAAAAACGTTATGGATATAGAGGAGTTCTCAAGAGGGTTTGGGATGATTGGAGATTGTCTAACTAAAGGCAACCCAGAAAGTATTAAAAAAATGAGTGAATTTGTAAACAAAGTCAGTCAAGCGGACTGCCATTGGTGTGATGATGTTGGGGTAGTTAATCTAAAATGCGAAGCCGAACAGGGTAATAACTATATTTTTAAATGTTTCTGCAAACATGGCAAAACTAGGCCAGAAGCTTACCCTGATTTTAAGATTTTAATGCTAAAAGAAGGTTTTTATTTATATCACGATAACCTTCCCACGGATTAGTCACTCTAGTATATTAATTAAACACGCTCTCTAAGACTCAGAATGTACCCGAAATACCCCTAAACCCATATTAGGTATACTAAGACATGCCTAGACATATTTTTATCTCTACAGGGCAATTTAAACAGCAGAATATAATACTAAATAGATTATATATCATATTCAAAAAAGCCTTTACAGGCAATTTAGAACCATGGCATAGATATCCCATGGGAAAATTAAATACGATAGAACAAAAATTAAAAAAGAAAATGACAGGTAAAGAACGAAGAATATTACTGCAATATCTGTATATAGACTTAGGTCTAAAACAATGCAACGGCAGTAGAAGGGCAGCAGCGGAATGGTTAGGATTTAGTGGTAGAGGTCTTAGAAAGATTATTAATGAAAAATATACAGAGTTTAACGAGAAATATCCTCGTCCCGATATATATAAACCAGGGGATAAATTTATGAAATAATTCATAAAACTAAAGGAGAAAAAGCATGACAACGAAAGAGCAAGTTAAAGAAATGATTCTATTAGGAAATTCAGGTGCAGAGATAATCACCAAGTTAAAAGTACCAAGAGGCACAGTGTATTCAACAATACACCAACTTAGAAAAGAGGGTGTGATCCCTCAAGGCACAGTTAGAGCAAAACCAACTCCAAAACCAACAATTACAAAAGTTGCAATAAAAGAAACTAAGAAAGATTCAGGTTTCGTAATAATCATTGGCAAAGATTCTTCAATGCTAAATGACATCCTTGATCGAATATCGTTATGAGTATTTTTAATGGACGGCCACCTGTAACGAGGAAGACACCTGTAGCTTATTATGTTTCAGGAGTTAATATTAATTACAGTTTTAAAAGCCTAGAAAAAGTTGCTACAGACCTAGGCGCAGAGATTGGAATAGGCGATGTTATTGTAGTTGATAACGAGAACAAAACCAAAAGAAAGGCCATGAAAAAAACAACTAACGGTTATATTATAGTTTATGTTAGCCTCTTAAATCGTAATACATTTTTTGAATTAGATACTAAGAAAGGGAAAGTTATAGGCGACGAGAGAGCGTTGATAGACTACTTTCAAGTATAGGAGGATAGATGCCAGAATCGCAAGGAAAGACGGTTACTTATATCGTAAAGGGAGTTACTTATTACAGCATTGAAGAGCTTAGAAGACATTATGACATCCATATTAACAAGATGAATAGATGGTTAAGATTGAAGATAGATAGTAATGGCAATTGTATAAGACAGATTAAAACTATGAAGGAGAAAAAGTGAACGAACAGAAGGAACCTAGCTGGATATTATTTTTAATAGTAGTAATCTCTTTGTTGATAATATTTCTAACGTCTATGTTAGGAAGAGCTACAGCAAGTCCAATTTCATATACAAGACAAGGGAATATTTATTATTTCAAGCTAGATGTTCCAGAGGCTATGGAGGAATATACTTATTGGATCTTCCCTCCTGTTTGGCGGCCTATTCAAGGCAGTGAAGTTACTTATACTCATTACAATAAGATAGATGAGTTTAGAGTCATTGTTAGATGGTGTGAAGGTAAGTTTATAGACAGCATCCCAGTGTTTGAGGGGTATTATTGGGAAGATATTAATTTGAATGATTTTGTATTAGAACCAGAAACGTCTAAAGTAGTAGGGTTAATGCCTGTCTACGGTTTATTATTAAAAGGGGATAAGTGAATGAGCGAAAGATTATTAACGGAGTTTAAAACTACAATCGAAACGTATAGGGATCGAGAAAATTTCTTAAAGAAAGAGAATGAACTATTGAAAGTAACTATACATGAAATTAAAAAAGGATATGGGGTATTTTAATGGAAAAAGCAATCGAAGTTTTAGGAAAGTTATACAGTGAAACAAAGAACGATGACTTGATAATCGTTATGCAAGCGGTTCTTGAGCTAAATGAAGAAAGGAAAGAGCTTATGAGTATAAGCAAACATAAGTCTGGAAGGATAAGTGATTTGCATGATGAGATATTTAAAATGAAAAAAAGGCAAAGAGATGAATAATGAAGACTTAGTTATCGTCCTAAATGATGCGATAGAAAGAGCGGCAAGGTATAAGGTAGAGATTAAAGAGCTTGAGGAGAGAGTTGTCAGTAGAGATCAGAGGTTAGGTATGGCCAGATTAGCAGTAGAAACACAAAAAAAAGTAACGGATAGATATAAAGAGAGATGGCTAGATGCTTTAGAAAGGGAGTCAGAGATAATTGTAGAGTTGATAAAATTAAAGGGGGAAAATAAATGAGTGATAAATTAGTTAGCCTTATAGAACAAATGTTAATCTCAACTGACTATGAAGAGATATGGCAAGTTGATAGAGATTTAAAGATGATGCTTAAGTTGGCGAAGGAGCAGAGGATTGAGATTGAGCGGCTGGAGCATGAGATATTAATAGGTTGCGAGCGTTTAAACAATTAATAATCGAGTATTTAGAAGTTTAAAGGGGGAATGATGGAATCTAAAAATGAACAAACTAATCAAACGAACGAGATAATTGAGTATTCTAATCATACAATAGATACTCATGGGATGCATGATAAAGTCAAAGGCATAGTAACGATACCTTGTACCGGAAAATACTATCTTAAAGGGTTGTTTAAATTAGAAAGAGGTGATGTATTAGTGGTAGGTGATGCGAGAAACCTTGTTGTTTCTAGGGAGTAATTAATGACTAAAACCAACTGCGAATTATGCGGAGCAAGCGTTAGAGTTGTGGGAAATACTACTAAGCATTATGAGAATTTGGATCAAGTAGAGATTAAGAAACTAAAAGCCAGCGAGATAAATCTAGGTAAATGTCTTATTACAGAGTGTTGTGGTCATTTGTATCCACAATTCGTACTTAAGAAGTCACTAAAAGATAGAGATGAATGTGAAGACTATAATGAATATATGAATCAGTTTGACGACGACCAAGAAGGTGCTTTAAAAGGACTTGAAGGCGAGGTATATGAAATTATTCTAAGGGAGATAAAAAAATGAAATCAATATTAGCGTTAATGTTTTTAGTAAGTAGTTTGCAAGCATTTGAATATGAGTTTAATGATAGTTTTTCAGTAAGGTTTATAGCAGCAGAAGAATGTGGTGCTGCACCTATCGATTGGGACTATGGAACAGGAGATACAGCAGCAGGAGTAATTGTAATTTATAGATTCCAATTCCCTGCGTTTTATAACGTGATGATGACATGCTGTCCAGTAGGTCAGGAGTGCATTACTCAAACAAAGGTTGTTATGATTAAAAAAGACTAGTAGAATTAAATGGTGGAAAGGAAACCACCATATCTAGATTTTTGTATATCAAGGAGTGATAAATCAATGCCACGTCACAGCTCATGGGAAGTATTCGATACAGTATATCGTATCCAAAACAAATACTTTAAATCACAAGAAGAAATCAAAGAATATTACAAAATTTCAGAGCCAGAATTAGACAAATGGTTAAAAAGAGGCTTTGATGGTGATAGAAATATGATTAGAAAGTTATTATTAAAGAATAAAAAGTATAAATCTTAGGCGAGATAATGAAAGTTAAATTAGAATTTGATGATGATGAACAAGAGGAAGCCAGAACGGCTTTTCAAGGGGCTATGTATCAAACGGCTCTCCATGGAGTGTGGGAGAAATGTTTTAGGCCTAATAATAAACATGGCTATGGTAACAAACTCTTGGATAGCGAAGAGTCTTATGAGGTCATTGAAGAGTTAATCAAATTATTTCAAGAGGCTACTGAGGGTCTAGACGTTTATTAAAAGGAATTAATTTTATGGAATTAAAAGTAGAATCGTTACAAATTAAATACTATGACTATAAGGATCTATTGCCAATCCAAGGCAATTTAAAAGAAGTCAGTAAAACAGCTTTTGAGGCGATTAAAAAAACTATTCTCAAGCGTAACTTTAAAATTCCTATTTATGTATGGGAAGAAAATGAACAAAAGGTATATATTTTAGATGGTCATACTAGACGATTAGTCTTATTGGTCTTAGAAAAAGAAGGGTATGTAATCCCTAAAATACCCTGCGTAGTTATCCCTGCGGATAGTTTATCGGAAGCTAAAGAGTTAGTATTAGCGATTACATCAAGTTACGGTAAAATAGATGGACAGGGATTATATGAATTCCTTAATGATGTTGATATACCAATAGATGAATTTAAAAAAGAATTTATGTTAGAAGGTATAGATAATGACAAATTTATAGATGAATTTTTTAAGGATAAACTACCCACAAATGAAGAAATTGATAATATTATTGATATAAATGAATTTTTAGTAGTTATAGATTGTAAAAATGAAGTGGCACAAGCTGAGCTATTCGATGAATTTAAAGAGAGAGGTTTAGAGTGCAAACTTATGAGCTAACCCTTAAAAGCGACGTATCAACAGGATTTAGGTGCGTAAAAGCTGCTAACTCATTAGACATCGATACTGAGAAAAAATCTATCCATCATATCAAAATTAATGCTGATATGGATACTGATTATACAATAGGCCTAGTAGTTGGTTCTAGCGGATCAGGGAAAACTACACTAATAGAACATATATTTGGAGAGAACTGTTTTTATAACAAAATAGATGAGGATCTCCCTATTATTGAACAGTTCCCAAAACATTTATCCTATGATGAGTGTGCCTCTTTACTGTCTGGAATAGGTTTAACGTCTGTTCCTTGTTGGATTAGACCAGTAAAAACACTATCTAATGGTCAAAAATTTAGAGCGTTATCGGCCCTAGCAATGACAAGTGATCAAGAGGTTGTATTGATTGATGAGTGGACTAGTGTCGTAGATAGAACGGTTGCAAAGGCAATGAGCCACTGTTTACAAAAGTTTGCACGTAAATTTAATAAAAAGATCATTCTCTGTTCTTGTCATTATGATGTTATGGAATGGCTCAACCCTTGTTGGGTAATTGATTGCAATAAACAAACCTATTTAGATCGGAGGTCACTTTGGCAAACTTTCAAACGATCAGAGCAACTTAAATTTACAATTAGAGAAGTCAGTAGACAAACATGGAAGTACTTTAGTAAATATCACTATCTAAGCGATAAGTTAGCTGGTGGTAAAAACTATTTATATGGATTGTTTTCAGAAGAAGGCGATCAAATCGGATTTCAAGCATTTACAAATTATGTTCCAATTCGGAAAGGTAACATCCCAATATATCATTCAAATAGGGTAGTTATTCATCCTGATTATTCTGGATTAGGATTAGGCTTAAAAATGACTAATTCGTGTGCTAAACATTTAAAGGATAAATATAAATATGATATTAGAGCTACTTTTAGTTCTATTCCTATGTATAAAGCTAGAAAAAAATCTTTATTATGGAGACAATTAAAAACAGAAAGACGTTTTGGCGATTCAGCAGGGAAAATAGCGGCTAAATCAAAGACTATGGGAAGAGGAAAGGGTAAGTCTTCGGGCGGGTTCAGAAAAAACGTAAAAATGTTTAGTTTTAAATGGATTGGATAGTAAAGAAATATTATTAGATAATTAAAGAAATATTATTAGATAATGGCTCTTACCTCGTTATTTTGTTTAGATATTAACTTAAATGATATAAGGTATTTATAACAAAAAGGGGAAATTAAAATGAAAAGAGAAGAAAAGTATAACGGTTGGTCAAATTGGTCAACTTGGAACGCTAATTTACATTTAACAAACACAGAAGAATTATACAAAGTTCTTTTGACCTGTAAAACAGACGAAGATTGTTGGGAATTATATACGGCAGTTTTCGGACATGATCATGATAATATAGACGTTTCTAAAATAAATTGGCAGGAAATATTGGAAGGAATAAAATGATTACCCTACGAATTAAAAAGAAATTTTTCGATCAAATAGTATCCGGAGAAAAAATAACTGAGTTTAGATCTTTTTCTAATTATTATAAAAATTTATTTTCTAAAAACCCTACTTATTTAAAATTGCATTATCAGGAGAAAATCGCTTTAATAGTAGAAATTAGTAAAATTGAAATTTATTCTAAACAGGAAACCGGATTTGAATCTGAATTTATAACCACAGAAAAATATTTTAAAATAGAATTAGGAAGAGTTTATTTAACGGTTTAAATTGAAAATAATTAAATTTTATGTAAGTATAAATCATGGAGGATATGATTATGCCGTCAGGAAGATTGACTAAATGGAAAGATGAGTTTTGTGAGATGTTGGTTAAGCATATGACCAAGGGTAATTCCTTTGTTACTTTTGGTGCTATAATCGATGTCACAGAGGAAACCCTACATAAATGGAAGCGTGAGAAGCCTACTTTTTCTGAGTCCTACAAGAAAGGTCGGTTAAGATCGCAGCTTTATTGGGAGAATCTTGGCAAAGGACAAGTAATAGGTAAATTTAAAGGGCCGTCTGCAACATGGACATTTAACATGAAGAATCGCTTTGGTTGGACTGATCGTAGAGAGGAGCGTCTAGAGATAGCTGCAATTAATATTAATATTAAAGGATGGGATGATATTTAATGGTAGACATTAGATTGTTTCCAAAACAAATAGAGTTTTTACAGGCAAAAGAAAGATCCGTTTTACTACAATCAGGGATAGGGGCAGGCAAAAGTTTCGTAGGTGCCCTCTGGGTAGTCCTTATGGCACTTAAGTATAAAAATGTTAAGGCCCTTATTGTAGCAAGAGATTTTCCGCAATTAAAAATGGCAACATTATCCGAAGTCGAGAAGGTGTTAAAACTGTTAGAGATGCAAGAGGGTGTCCATTATATTTGGAATAAATCTAATAACGATATAAAGTTTTTTAACGGTACTCAAATTTATTGTAGGGGTGCTAATAACTTCGATAGTTCTTTTAGAGGAATTAATGCATCCTTTATCTATGCCGATGAGGCCGACTATTATAAAGAGGAAGCATGGAGTACTTTAAAGGGGAGACTTAGAATAGCTCCCGAATTAATGAGAGTAACGTCATCACCTAAAGGGTATAACCATATATGGGAAGACTTTTTCAAAAATAAAAACGAAACTAGAAAGGTGATAGTAGCAACAACATACGATAATCCAACTCTTTCAACCGAGTATGTAGAAGACCTGAGAAGTTCATACTCTCCAAGACTGTTTGAACAAGAGGTTTTAGGCAAGCGATTACAGTTAAATGTAGGGTGTGTTTATAATGAGTTTAGCAGAGAGAAACACGTTGCTCCTTGCAGGGATAAGCTAACTGACAAAGATCAACTATTCTTTTTCACTGATTATAACATCGCAAATTACTGTGGTGTTTATATGTTTGAGAGGGATGGTATGGTATATGCGATTGGAGAGGAACATTTAAAGTATGAAGGTACTCGTAAAATGGCAGAGCAGATCAAGGCAAAGTATGCTAATGACCGCCATGTAATTGTATGCGGTGATAGTGCAGGTAATAACAAAAGGGATGTTGCTGCTACAAAGACCAACTACGAAATATTTAAAGAGGTGTTAGGGTTTGGGTCAACTCAAAAGGTTAGAAACCCTCCTGTTTATCAAAGAATAATCGCTGCTAATTCAAATCTTTATCATAAAAAGCTAGTAATCGATCCCTCTTGCAAAACATTAATAAAAGACTTAGAGTTATTAGCATGGAAAGAAGACGGCAAGGAGGTTGAAAAAACAATTGACCTGTCTCATGCTAGTGACGCTTATACATATGGAGTATGGTATTGGCTACCAATTAGACCAAAGCGGAGAGCAACTAGTAATATACAACTTTAGGGAAGGGGTTATATGACAACAATTAACGTATCAGAGTTAGTAGAACAAATTAAACAGAATGAAGAATCTACCACAGTCAATAAGAACATTTTTGATATTTTAGAGGGGCAACTATATAACAAGGTTGATGTTGCTCTAAGAGATTCATATGTCTCTGATCGTGCTTATAAAATAGCAAGGAAACAGATAGCTCCTATTAATGTTATTTCTCAGATGGTTAGCAAACTATCTAAGATTTATTCTACTCCTGTAGTAAGAACAACTGACAATTCAACAGATCAAGAGTTGATGGATTACTATATTACCGAGATGGGCTTTGATAGTGCTATGAGTGACGCTAATAAGTTCTATAATGCGATGAAAAGCACAGCGATTGAGCCTTATCTTGATGATAGTAAACCGAGACTAAGAGTAATCCCACCGCACCAATTCATCCCATACTCAACAGATATTGTTAATCCAACTAAGATGGATATATTTGTTAAACTTATGGGTAGAAAAAACGATGTAAATATATACTTTGTTTATACTGCAACAGAGTTTGTTGCTATGGATGGAAATGGCAACATCTTGTCTGAGTATATGCAAGAGAATGAAGGTGAAAACCCTTATGGTATATTACCGCAAACATATGTTAATAAATCTAGACATCTTTTAACCCCTTACCCAGACAAAGACCTTTTACAGTTTGGGATTATAATCAATGTTAAATTAGCTAACCTTATGTATGCAATCCAATTCCAGACCAATTCAATCATCTATGGAATTGATTTAGATGTTGTAAATCTAGAACTTAATCCTGATACCTTCTGGGATCTCCACACAAGTGATGATGGTAAAAAACCAGAGATAGGTATGATTAAGCCAGAGGTTGATATAGAGCAAGTCTTAGGTCTTATAGACCAGACAACAGAGAAGTTTCTTAATAGTAGAAACTTAAAGGGCAACAGTGCGAGTGCTGAGGCCTCCGCTAGTGGAGTTGCCCTTCAAATTAAAAACATAGATACTACTGACGATAGAAAAGAACAAATAGTTTATTTTACTAGCGTTGAGAAGGATCTATGGGACAGAATTAAAGTCCTTCATAATTATTGGGCAGACGCAGGGTTAGTAGAAGACAGGAGACGTTTTACAGATACGTTTGAGCCTTCTATTACCTTTGCAAGTCCAAAGCCTATTGAGTCTCAAATGGATATAGTTAATCGTAACAAGGAATTATTAGCTATAGGGTTAATAACCAAAGAGCTAGCTATGAGAGAAATTTATCCTAATAAATCTCAAGAAGAAATAGAGAAATTGTTAGAAGAAATTAACGAAGAAGAAACTATAAAGGTGGAAGGATTTGCCAGCGAAACATCAGAAAACATCATTCCAGATAAGCTCAAAGTATAGCGATAACGAAAAAAAGTCGATTGCTCAAGATGTGATCGACTATATTGTTAAACGTACTAAACAGCGAAAAGATAAAGAAGGCAAACGCATGAAGGGCTACTCTAAGTCCTATGCTAAAACTCCAGAAGCTCAAGCCGCTGGCAAAAGGCGAGGTCAAGCCGCCAACCTTAATCTAAGTGGTGATATGTTATTTGCTTTAGGTGAGTACACTAAAATAAAAGATAGGTCTATTGAGATTGGATACAAAAAAGGTTCAGAAGAAAATGCTAAAGCCGATGGCAATATAAGAGGGACTTATGGCAGCAAGACGGCGAATAGTAACAAGGCTAGAGATTTTTTAGGCATTAATGGCACAGAACTAAATAAAATACTCAAGAATTATCCATTAGAAGACGAAGAGAAACGAAAAAAGTCAGTTGATATAAGCAAACTATCTAACTTTGTAGCAAAAGAAAAAGCGGGCGAAGCTCTTACTAGTGCGGAACTAACGACTAAGAAAGCGTTAGAGGAAGTTTATGGTGAAGTTTAGTGACAAAATAAATAGAAGAATTATTAATAAAGTGACCTCTAGTCAGCGGCTTAAACCTATAGCTAAAGAGCTTGCTACTATGATGAGAGTTAGAGTGAGGAAAGGTTTTGGTGTTAGCAAGTCTAAAGGGGCGAGATATAAATTTAGAAGGTTAGAAGATTCAACTGTAGAGGCAAGAAAAAGACAAAAGAAGGAAGGTAAATTATTGGAAGGGGAGAGTGCTACAAGAAGTAACCTAACCGCCACAGGTAAAATGACAGATGCCATGTCGGGGACTACCAAGAATGGTAAAATAGTTATCTACATGAAAGAGGGTCGTAGAGATGGGGTGTCGAACAACGATATGATTGCCTATCATGAGAAGATGGACAGACCTTTTTTTCATTTATCAAGAAAAGAATATAAAAAAGTGGTTAATTTAGTAAGAGCGATGGTTAATAAATTTGTAAAGAAATTTTAGCTATTGCAAATAACATAAAAATAGGAGAGAATAAAAATGATTGAAAAACCCAGTGTTAGTAACACACCTGAACTCGTTCGAGACGAATCAGTAAACAAGCCAGAAACTATTGCTTATGATACACACAAAAAACTTTTGGGACAACGAAAGTCGGATCAAGAGAAAATGCGTGGTTTGGAGCAACGGGTAGCCGATCTTGTAAATGCTAATGAAGAAGCCGAAGAGGTTAAACTTAAAGAGCAAGGCAAGTGGCAAGAGATGGCAGGTCGAAGCGAGACTAAAGTTAAAGAGCTTGAATCAGAGATCCTTGGATACAAAGACTCTGTTAATAAAGCTGTTAAACTGACCTCTTTTAGAGACCAATTAGGTGGAACGGTAGATCATCCCAGCTACTACGATTATGTAAATGTAGATGAGATTATGATAGACCAAGAAACCGGAGTAGTTGACACCTCTAGTGTTGAACAGGTTGCTAACCAGTTTAAGAAGGAACATCCGAAACTCTATACCCCTAAAGTTTCTAAGTCTCTTCCTGCTGATGCTCCTCAAGCCACTGGTAATATGACAACAACTCCAACTAACAAAAATGAAATCGCAAGCGCATTAAAAGATGAACTTGCTAAACAATTTAATTAATAGGAGTCTAAAATGGCAGACGCATTATTTGGTAGTACAGAGTCTACCGCCGTTTCAAACGCTAAGATTGCTACACTGGTACAGTCTTATTTAGTACAACAAGCAAAACTATTACCTCTAATCACTGATTATTCAGGATTGGTATCAGAGGGAGATAAGTCTCTTTCCTTACCTAGAAGTGGTGGTTTTACAGTAGGTGACAAAGCTGAAAATACAGCAGTTGATTCTCAAATAGTAACTTACGCAGCAGATACAATCCCTTTAACTGACCATAAAGTTGTTCAGTTTTTAGTAGAGAAATTTGCTAAAAGACAAGCTGCTCCAGCAGTTCTTTCTGATATGCTTATGAAAGCAGGAAAAGATATGGCACTAGCGGTTGACGCTTTAATTGCAGCTCAATTACTTGGAGGGCCTTCTACAGCTACTCCAGACCATGTTATCGATTTCAATGATGGGACTAATAACGATCTTGAATTAGCTGATGTTTTAAACATTAGAGCATTACTTCAAGCTCAAAACATTGACATTAATGAGTGTTACATGGGTATCCATCCTGCTAAAGAAAAAGAGATGTTAGCAATTGATAACTTTATTGATTCTTCGAAATATGGAAGCAGCGAAGCGATTCAAAATGGGGTTATTGGAAAAATTTACGGATTAAAAGTCGTAGTTTCAAATTCGTTTGAGGCCGATTCAGTCATAGGTTGGCATCCATCAGCAGTTGGATTCGCCTTCGCTCAAGGTATTGTAATTGACGAGCAAAAAGACTTAGCTAATTTAGCTACAAGATATTCACTAGACTTCATTGCTGGTGCTCTTGGTGGTCTTGATTCAGGAGTAAGACAAGTATTAGTTGAGCCACACGCTTAATTAACCTTTTAAATAAGGAGGGGGCTAGTTTACTGGCCCCTTTATAGTTTATGGAAAAACCTACTTTAGTACCTATTTTCATTACAGCATCGACAAAGAAAGATCTAGTTCGTAAAATGCTAGAAATAAACCTTAAGCAAAACGCTCATCATAAGTTCTTTGATATACAGAAAGATGGGAACGAGTGGGTAGCTTGGTATTTCAAGGATGTGCTACATGGGTAAGACACGTTTTGATTTAGAAAAAGATAAGTTTACCACAAACGATGATGGTGAAACAGTCGTCCGAACAACCGCTACAGGAGAGTTTACTTTTAGTGGATTAAAGAACGGTGGTGAGATAACCATGGTTACTTTAAATGATTCTACTTGGACGGCATTACCATTATCTCCCCTTGCCAGTAGAAACGCTCTTACAATACAGAATAGATCAGGTATAGAAATTAAAATAAATTATGACAACAGTGTTTCTGGTTATGTAGGATTAATAATCCCTACGAGTGGGGAACGATATTATGACATTTCAGAAACTATAGTTATATATGCTAAATCTGCGAGTGGTACTCCCGAAATAGCAGTAGAAGAGTTAAGCTAATGGGAATAGTAGGATCACATTTTGACCCAGAATTTGTAGACGCTCGTGTAGTATTAACGAATGTTGATTGTAACTCTAGTGTTTATGAAGGTGCAGTGGTGGTGCTGATATCGGGGGTAGCCGTAAACGCCCAAGCCGACTCTCTTGCCAATTCAAACATGATAGGAATTGTTGAAAGCAAGCTATCATTAAATAAATGTAATATAAGAGTTCAGGGAACTACAGACGGCGATATATTTAGTGGGCTTGATGAATCTAAAGAATATTTCCTTAGCGATTCAATTGCAGGGGAGATAACGGCAACTCCTCCAAGTGCTACTGGAAGTATAATGCTAAAAGTAGGTCAACCCTTCGACTCAGGTAATATGGTCGTCCTTAAAGGACAAAGAACTGTGAGGTTATAATGGCAGCTAGGAAGAAAAAGAAAACAAGTTTAACCGATAAAGAGCTACAGAGAATAGACAAACACCATGCTACAATAAGTATGGAGAAACTAGAGTTAAAATATATTCAGCTTGAAGCAAAAAACCTACAACTTAGCTACCAATTGAGCATGAATGACTTAAACAAGAGAATAGAAAAGAAGAGCAGTGATACAGAGGCGAGGATAAAAGCTCACACTGCATATATGAAAAATTTATCAGACCTATGTGGGATTGATGGCAAATGGTCATTTAATCCTGAAACAGGTGAAATTATCAAGGAGGATTAAATGACAGAAAAGTTTTTAGTTGTTGAGAGTTCGGGCGCATATGAAGAGAAATATGGTTACGGATCAACTGAATTTATTAGTACAAGCGCAGGCGCAGGGGATAGCGGAAAACCGATTTTATTAAATGCGTCAGGATTAATTGATAGTTCAATGGTTGACGCTTCAAGCGTGAGTCATGATGGAACTAGTGGGGCAGCAGCTTCTGTAGTTCATACAGCGTTTCCACTTTTAGATGGAACACGAGATTACACAGGTATTCAGAGTTATTCTACAGGATTTTCTTTTACAAATGATAATGAACTTATCACTAAGAAATATGTTGATGATTTTGGATTAGGATTTTCATGGCATGAAAGCGTTCTAACTAGAACTGCAACT
>Ga0164315_10000263_pt1 | contig 34216 bp, 26 predicted proteins | sample GuaBasSedimGuay6_FD_113737 | JGI IMG/M metagenome (GOLD analysis project Ga0164315, IMG submission 113737) | Subseafloor sediment microbial communities from Guaymas Basin, Gulf of California, Mexico - Guay6, Core 4569-2, 0-3 cm | ecosystem: Environmental > Aquatic > Marine > Hydrothermal vents... | reverse complement strand
CTTTTAAAAACGAATATGGATGCGGGCCATCAGGGAAGTGCTGGCCGGTATGGTTATTTAAAAGATGAAGCTTTTACCATGGCCTTTATTATGAAAAGCCTTGGTGTTGAAGAAAATTATATTGAGGTAAAGGGTAAGGTTACTGATCCGGATGGTACACCACTGCCATTTGTAAATATTTACCTAAAAGGCACAACCTATGGGACCACTTCAAATTATGATGGTGAATTTTTGTTAGAGTTGGAGCAAGATCATCCCGCAAAAATTATTTTCAAATCCATTGGGTTTTCAAGCAAAACAGTTGCTGTTGATTTAAATACACGTACTTCTGACCTGAAAGTTGTACTTGAAAATGAAGATATATACATCAACCAGGTAATTGTTACATCAGATGGTAAAGACCCTGCTTACGGAATTATAAAAAATGCACAAAAAAAACGAAAGTATCACCGTGATTTGGTTAAATCATATTCTGTAGATATTTATATGAAAGGCTCTGATCGACTGAATGAAGTACCTAAGAAATTCCCTAAGTTTTTAAAAGGGCTAAACCCGCCTGACTCTTCTGATATTGGATTACTGTATTTGTCTGAATCAGTTGCACGATATCATTATCAAAAACCAGATGATTACAAAGAAGAAATGTTTGCTTCAAAACAGGCTGGTCGAAAACAGGGTTATAGCTGGAACAGAGCATCCTATGTTTTAATGAATTTTTATAATAACCAAATTGATTTAAGATGGTATTCTGAGCGTGATTTTATATCGCCCATTGCCTCATCAGCAAACTTTTACTATAAATACAAATTAATTGAAACATATAAGGAAAATGATGATATTATCCACAAAATAAAAGTAATACCTAGGCGAAAGTCTGACCCGATATTTAGAGGTTATATTTATATTGTTGATAAAGAATGGTCTATTCAGGCATTAAACCTTATGATTAATAAGGATTCGCAAATTGAGATGTTGGACAGTATCCGCATTAAGCAAAATTTTGTCCCGGCCACAGACAGTATTCGTATGCCTCTATCAATGGAAATAACAGAGCATCTAAAAATATTCAAATTTGGTGTAACTTTTAAAACCCTGGGTTTTTTTAGTAATTATAAAATAAACCGGAAATTTCCTGATAATTTTTTCCATAATGAAGTTTTTAGGGTTGAAAAAGGGGCAAATAAAAGAGATACCGTTTTTTGGGAAGATATGCGCCCGGCATTACTTACACTTGAGGAAACAAAAAGTTATCAAAAAGGTGATAGCCTGATGATACTGAAAGAATCAAAAGAATATAGGGACTCTGTAAATCACGAACGTAACAAAGTCACTATAGGAAAAATTGCCTTGTCCGGCTATAATTATCGAAATCATTTTAAAAACTATAGTTGGGGTTTTAATAGTATCATTTCAATGGTCGATTTTAATACGGTTGACGGATGGACCATGAATTTTGAACCATATATACGTAAAAGGACGGATAGTCTTTCATTTGCATGGTACACAAAGTATTATTCAAAAGCAAAATTCCGCTATAGTATTACAAACAATAAACTTTATGGTGCTATATCGGGTATGTATAATATTGATTATATAAAACATCAGCGAATTCGTTTTGCCGGGGGAATTATGTCAGAACAATATCATCCTGATGCGATTAACCCAATATTAAATTCGCTTTACAGTTTGTTCTACGTTGAAAACCATGCAAAGTTCTATGAGAAAACTTATGGTAAAGCATCTTATTCTGTTGACCTAAGCCCATCGTTTCGAATTAGATCGGGTGTAGAATATGCTCAAAGAAAAGCTTTGGTAAATACTACTGATTACTCATTTGTTTCAATTGATGATAAAGAATATTTTTCAAATAATCCTCAAAACCCTGCTGATGATGCACCCGCATTTGAAACAAATAATGCCTTTACATTTAATGCAGAACTTACTTTTTATTTTAAACGAAAATATGCTACTTACCCTGATTTAAGGATGTATTATCGTTCAAAGAATCCTGTTTTGAAATTAAGTTATAAAAAAGGAATAAATGCCTTTGGTAGTAATGTAAACTATGATTATTTTGATTTTAGTATTTCTGATAAACTTAAGTTAAAAAACTTTGGTGATTCACATTATAAGGTTCTGATTGGTGGGTTTTTAAATACTAAGTCGATGTATTTTATCGACTATAAACATTTTAATGGCAATCAAACTATTTTTATGAAAGCAGAACCGGGGCTTAATTTTTTTAATGCACTTCCTTATTATGATTATTCAAGTAATAAATTATTTTTTGAGGCACATTATGAGCATCATTTTAATGGATGGGTGATTAATAAATTACCTTTAATTCGTAAGTTGAAATTTCAAACACTTGCAGGTATTAATTTTTTATATACTGAAGATAAAAAAGATTATGCTGAGCTTTTTTTCGGTATTGAAAATATTTTGGACTTTCTGCGTGTTGATTTTGTGGGAAGATATATCAGCAAAGATAAGTTCAGACCCGAAATTAGGTTTGGTATTGATTTAGGGTTTTAGTTTTGATAAAATTATGATGAACTGAAAAAATAAAAAAAGCTTGAAGTTATACAAATTCAAGCTTTTTTTTTAGTTTTTATGACTTTGTTCTAGTCTCTTGCAATTTCGACTTCATGGTACGCTTCAATTATATCACCAACTTTAACATCGTTAAACTTGTCAATATTTAGTCCGCATTCGAAGCCTTTTGCTACTTCTTTTACGTCATCCTTAAATCGTTTCAGAGAGCCTAAAGTGCCTGTATAAGCAACAATACCATCTCGGATAATACGAACATTTGCATTTCGGTTTATTTTTCCTTCACGAACCATACAACCGGCAATAGTTCCAACCTTAGTGATTTTAAACGTTTCCATAACTTCAACCATTGCTGTAATTTCTTCTTTCATCTTTGGTGCCAGCATACCTGAAATAGCATCTTTAATTTCATTAATGGCATCATAAATAATGGAATACAGTCTTATTTCAAGGTCTTCTTTTTCAGCAAGTCTTCGAGCACCAATTGATGGACGAACCTGGAAACCAATAATGATTGCTTCTGAAGCTGCTGCTAGCATCACATCAGATTCTGCAATTTGTCCAACAGCTTTATGAATAATGTTTACCTGGACTTCATCAGTTGTTAATTTTAGCAAGGAATCAGCTAAGGCTTCAACAGAACCATCAACATCACCTTTCACAATAATATTTAATTCCTGGAAGTTACCAATTGCCAAACGGCGACCAATTTCATCCAGTGTAATATGCCTGCTGGTTCGGATATTTTGCTCACGTTGCAACTGTTCCCTTTTTGTTGCAATTTCACGGGCTTCTCTATCTGACCCCATCACATTTAAACTGTCACCTGCATTTGGTGCACCATCTAACCCTAAAATAACACCAGGTTCTGCTGGTCCAATTTCCTTAATTTTTTGATTACGTTCATTAAATATTGCTTTTACTTTTCCAAAGTGAGCGCCTGCTAATACAACATCGCCAATTTTTAAAGTTCCATTACTAATTAAAACGGTGGCTACAAAACCACGACCTTTATCTAATGAGGATTCTATAATTGTACCTGTTGCTTTTTTATTTGGGTTTGCTCTTAGTTCAAGCATTTCTGTAGCAAGAAATACTTCTTCCATTAGCTCATCTATATTGTCTCCGTCTTTTGCAGAGATGTCTTTTGACTGAAATTTACCACCCCAATCTTCAACCAGATAATTCATGGCAGCAAGTTCCTCTTTAACTTTTTCAGGGTTAGCATTAGGCCGGTCAATTTTGTTAATAGCAAATACAATAGGTACACTTGCTGCTTGTGCATGATTAATTGCCTCAATAGTCTGTGGCATTATTTTATCATCCGCTGCTATTACAATAATTGCTAAGTCTGTAACCTGGGCACCTCTGGCACGCATAGCAGTAAATGCTTCGTGGCCAGGAGTATCTAAGAAAGTAACTCTTTTACCATTTTTTAAAGTTACATTGTACGCACCAATATGTTGTGTTATACCACCGGCTTCACCGGCAATAATATTTGTATTTCGTATATAGTCAAGTAATGAAGTTTTACCATGATCAACATGTCCCATAACCGTAACTATCGGTGGTCTTTCAACTAAATCTTCCTCTTTATCAACTTCTTCAACAATAGCATCCTGAACCTCAGCACTGATGAATTCTATACCATATCCAAATTCTTCAACAACTAAACTAATAGTTTCAGCATCAAGTCGTTGATTTATTGATACAAACATGCCTAAACTCATACAGGCTTCAATAATTTTTGTAACCGGAACTTCCATCATAGTAGCTAACTCATTAGCTGTTACAAATTCGGTTACTTTAATTATTAAATTTTCATCTTCCTGTTCTTGTAGTTTGGCTTGTTGTTTTGATCTTATTTCTTCACGTTTCTCACGTCTGTGCTTAACTCCTTTACTTTTTCCTTTTGAAGTTAACCTTGCAAGAGTTTCCTTAATTTGCTTTTGTACTTCACCCTCATCAACTTCTTTCTTTTGGAATCTTCTTCCTTTCTTTTGGAATCTTCCCTGATCTGTTTTTCCCTTTGTTTGTGTTTGATTAACGGTTTTATTCTTGAGATTAACAGGTTCCTTAATAATTCTTTTTCGTTTTTTCTTCCTTATTCGTTTTGTCTTATCAGTACTGTTAGCAATAAGCTTTTTTTCTTCTTTTTTAGGAAGTTCAATTTTCCCAACGACTGTTGGGCCATTTAATTTTTTGACTTTTGTTTCAATAAATTCTTCCTTTTTTTCTTCAATTTTTAGTTTTTCAATACTTTCTTTTTGAATATCCTCTTTTTGTTGAACTTCTTCTTCAACATTCTCTATTTCTTTTACTATTTCCTTCTTCTCTTTTCGTCCGGCTACTTTTTTTGTAATTTTCCCCTTTCTTTCTTCTTCTTTTTCTTCTTTTGTTTTCTTTTTGGGTCTGGTCTTTTGATTTATAGATGAAAGATCTATTTTCCCAACAACTTTCAGGTCAGACTCTTCTTTTTTATCATCAATGATGATTTCTTTCTCCTCTTTTTTTGTTGGAGTTTTCTTTTCTGCCTTTTCCTCTGTTGGTATTTCTTCTTCGACTTTCTTTTCTTCGACTTTCTTTGGTTTTTTCTTCAGCTCAATTTTCCCAACAACTTTAACTTCAGCTTTCTTTGTATCTATTTTGATTTCTTCGACTTTTTCTTTCTTTTCTTTTTCTACTACAACTTCTTTCTTTTCTTTAACAAACCCACTTGTATCTTTTATTATAACAATGTCTTCGGTTGAGTTTTCCGTCTCATCATTAACAAGTTCATCAATATCATCTATAGTAATAGTTTCATTTCTTGTTTTTTGAGCCCTTAAAGTAACTTCTTCCTTTTCTTTTTTTATTTCATAATCCTTACTGTATTCTTGAATAAGAACATCATAACACTTTGGTGAAACCTTTGCATTCGGGTTTTCATCCAATTCATAACCCTTCTTATTCAGAAATTCAACGATGGTTGAAATTCCAACGTTAAATTCCCGGGCAACCTTACTTAATCTTTTTGCTTTGGATAACACCATATTAAAAACTTAACTTTTATGAGCTTTGATATTTTTTATAAATGCAATAATATTACTTTACTTTTTAAAGACAGATAGCAAATTGTTATTCAAATTCTGCTTTAAATATATTTCTAACATCGATAATTGTTTCTTCTTCTAAGTCAGTACGCTTTACTAACTCTACAACAGACAAATTTAAGACACTTTTTGCAGTGTCACAACCAACTGAACGTAATTCGTCTAAAACCCATTCTTCAATTTCATCAGAGAATTCTGCAATGTTAACATCTTCATCTGCTTCATCAACATCTCTGTATACTTCAATCTCGTAGCCTGATAGTTGTCCGGCTAGTTTGATGTTTAAACCGCCTTTACCAATGGCTTTTGAAACTTCATCCGGATCAAGAAAAACTTCAGCTTTCTTTTCTTCTTCATATAATTTTACCGAATTTACCTTTGCAGGGCTTAATGAGCGTGTTATATATAGCTGAGTGTTAGTGGTGTAGTTGATAACATCAATGTTCTCGTTACGAAGTTCCCGAACAATTCCGTGTATCCTGGAACCTTTCATTCCCACACAGGCTCCAACCGGATCAATCCTGTCATCATAAGATTCTACAGCGACTTTTGCTCTTTCACCTGCATTGCGTACAATCTTTTTAATGGTAATTAGGCCATCATAAATTTCAGGGACTTCAAGTTCAAACAGTCTTTCCAGAAAAATTGATGATGTTCTTGAAATAATAATTAGAGGATTGCTATTTTTCATTTCAACTCTAGTAATCACGGCCCTAAGGGAATCTCCTTTTCTGTAATAGTCTGAAGGAATTTGATCTATTTTAGGAAGAATTAACTCATTACCTTCATCATCCAAAACAAGAATTTCTCTTTTCCAAACCTGATAAACTTCACCTGTAACAATTTCACCTATTCGGTCTTTGTACTTTGCGTAGAGATTATCCTTTTCAAGTTCCAATATCCTTGAAGTCAAGTTTTGTCGTAAGGCTACAATAGCACGCCTTCCAAAGTCAACCAATTTTACTTCATCGGTAACTTCTTCGCCAACTTCATAATCTTCATCAATTTTTAGTGCATCAGAAATTGTAATTTGCAGATAAGGATCCTCTATTTCATCATCTTCAACTACTTCCCTGTTTCTCCATATTTCAAAATCACCTTTATCAATATTGATGATTATATCAAAATTGTCGTTCGAACCAAATTTCTTCAACAACATATTCCTGAATACATCTTCCAGAACACTCATCATTGTTGCTCTGTCAATATTTTTCAGTTCTTTAAATTCGGAAAACGTTTCAATTAAGCTAATATTATCCATTTTATCTTCTTTAAAAACAAACTCTAAAACTTGGGTACAAGTTTGATTTTCTTAATTTCATCTATTTTTACTACTACTATCTCTACAACTTCAACTTTTTTCTTCTTCCCTTCAATTTTTTTCTTTTTCTTCTGTGAGATTTCAAGGAAGTCAATTGTGTCACTATTTTCAGTAGTTTCTACTTTAGTTAAAGTTCCCTTAAAGTTTTTTCCTTCATTTAAATAAACCTCAACCTCTTTTCCAATATTCTTATAATAATGAAGCGATATTTTAAATGGCGAAAACAATCCGTATGACGAAACTTCTAACTCAAAATCTTCTTTTTCTCTGTCAAGTTGATGTTCAATACTCTTGCTAATCTTTACACAGTCACTAATTTTTACACCCTCTTCAGAGTCTACCAAAACTTTTATAGCATTTGAGCTACTAATCTGTAAATCAATCAAAAAGATATTGAGGCTATTTACTTCCTCTTCTATTATATTTTTAACAAATTGTTTATTTATCATTAAATGTTTAATAAAATAGGGGACTCATGTCCCCTAAAACTGCCTTTCATCTCGGCTGCGAAAGTATACAATATTAATTAATACTCAAAATATTAGCTGTAAAAAAAGATTGATTAGCAATATTTTTATTAAAATTGTAAAAATTTAAACAAATAGTGTTATGTTTGAATTTATATTAAATATACGTCTTTTTTAAATCTTAATATTAATTTGTCCGGGTGTTAAAATATCAACTTAACAAACTCAAAATTGTAAATGACCCTATTTATGGTTTTATTAGTATGCCTTCAGAGTTAATATTTGACATCATTCAGCATCCGTTTTTTCAACGATTAAGAAGAATAAAACAATTAGGTCTTACAAGTTATGTTTATCCGGGTGCTACGCATTCGCGATTTCAACACGTACTTGGAGCTACTTTTCTAATGAAACAGGCTTTACAGGTTTTAAAAGACAAAGGTGTTAGTATTACTGATGCAGAAGAGGAGGCTACCTTAATAGCTATATTATTGCATGATATTGGTCATCCACCACTGTCACACTCTCTCGAATATGTTTTTGTTGAAAATGTATCCCATGAAGAACTTTCATTAGTATTTATGGGCGAGCTTAATAAAGTGTTTGAGGGGAGACTTAGCCTGGGTATGGAGATCTTTAAAGGAACATACAAAAGGAAGTTCTTACATCAGCTTGTATCAGGTCAACTAGATATGGACAGGCTTGATTATTTAAGAAGAGATAGCTTTTTTACTGGTGTTTCTGAAGGGATTGTTGGCTCAGACAGAATTATTAAAATGCTAAATACAAAAGATGATGAACTAGTGGTTGAAGAAAAGGGTATTTATTCAGTTGAAAAGTTCCTAATTGCTCGTAGGCTTATGTATTGGCAGGTGTATTTGCATAAAACTGTGGTTGTCGCTGAGCAAATGCTAATAAAAGTCCTTTTGAGAGCTAAAAATATATATGCTTACGGATCAGATGTTTTTTTAACGCCGACTTTAAAGTATTTTTTTGATAATAAAATAAATTCTATTGAAAAATTATTAGAGTGTATTGATGGTGTAATGCCAATTGAATTGTATGCACAACTTGATGATAGTGATATTTTTGTGTCTATAAAACAATGGCAATATCACGATGATTTTATATTATCTTTTTTAAGTAAAAGTATCATTAACCGAAATTTGCTAAAAATTGAACTTCAGAAAAAACCGTTTAGTAATACTATGTTGGATAGAATTCGAAGTTTGACAATTGATAAATTGAATATTGATAAGAAAGATATCGATTTTCTTGTATTTACTAATTCTGTTAGAAATAATGCATATAGTGAGAAAAAAGATGGAAAAATATATATCCTAAGTAAAAATAATGAATTGAGGGATATTGCTGTTGCATCTGATGTGTCAAATGTTGCTGTTTTATCTCAAATTGTGGAAAAGTTTTTTTTATGCTATCCAAAAGATATTTAAATTTAGTAATTTGCCGCCTTATATATTAATCTCTTTTGTAAGATGGAAAAAAATATTGAAAATAATTTAAATATTACTAATTTTGCAAAAATTTTGTATAAATGAAATTTACAGCAGAAAATATAGCAGCCTTTCTTAATGGGCAAGTTGAGGGTGAGGCAAGTATTGAAGTGAATAATATTTCAAAAATTGAAGAGGGCAAAAAGGGTACCTTATCTTTTTTAGCCAACCCTAAATATGAAAGTTATATTTATTCAACAGAATCTTCAATAGTATTGGTTAATAATAACCTAAAACTACAAAAGCCCGTTAGTTGCACCTTAATCAGAGTTGATGATGCTTACAAATCGTTTGCTTTATTGTTGGAAGTATACCAGCAGGGCCAAAAACAACAATCAGTTGGTGTTGATGAACGGGCAAGTGTTCAGGAGGGATCTAAGTTGGGTGAAAACATTTATATCGGTGAATTTTCAGTCGTTTGTAGAAATGCTAAAATAGGTGATAATGTAAAGATATACCCCCAGGTTTATGTAGGGAATAATGTTGAAATTGGTTCTAATACAATTCTTTATCCGGGTGTAAGGGTTTATAGTGATTGTAAAATTGGTGATGATTGTATCATTCATTCGGGAGCTGTTATTGGAGCTGATGGGTTTGGGTTTGCGCCGCAAATGGATGATGAACATAAAAAAGTACCCCAGGTTGGGAATGTAATTATAGAGGATTTTGTTGAGATTGGAGCAAACACTACTGTAGACAGGGCAACTATGGGTTCAACAATTATACGAAAAGGTGCTAAGCTTGATAACTTAATACAAATTGCACATAATGTTGAAATAGGTGAACGGACTTTTATTGCTGCTCAAACAGGGATTTCAGGTTCAACTAAAATTGGACGACTTTGCTTAATCGGTGGTCAGGTTGGGTTTTCGGGGCATATTAATATTGCCGATGAAGTGAAAATTGGTGCCCAAACGGGTATTGCTAACCATATAAAAGAAAAAGGTGCTGTTGTGCAAGGAACTCCAGCTATTAGTTTGATTAACTTTCAAAAATCAAGTATTGTTTTTAAAACACTTCCGGATCTACGTAGAGAGGTTTATCATCTTAAAAGAGAAATAGAAGATTTAAAAAAGAACAGCGAAAAATAAAGGTTCGAGAAAAAATAGAAAAAAAAAGGATATCAAATGGCTGAGAAACAGAAAACAATTGCAAAATCGGCAAGTCTGCAGGGTGTAGGTCTTCATACAGGAATGAAGGTTACTATAACTTTTAAACCTGCACCTGTAAATCATGGGTATGTATTTCAAAGGGTAGATCTGGATGAAAAGCCGTTGATTAAGGCATTAGTTGAAAATGTTGTTGATACTTCGAGAAGTACGGTAATTGAAGAACATGGTGCCCGTGTAGGTACAGTTGAACATGTTTTGTCAGCTGCCTATGGTATGGGAATCGATAACCTTTTAATTGAAATTAATGCACCTGAAACTCCTATTCTTGATGGTAGTGCCAAATCGTATGTGAAAGTGTTTTCTGAAGTTGGAATTGTTGATCAGGAGGCAAATAAAGATTTTTTTGTTGTTACAAACAATATAAGCTATTCTGATGAGGAAAATGGAATAGAACTAATGACTTTTCCTGATGAAGACTTTAGTGTCAATGTAATGATTGACTATGATTCATCTGTTTTGGGTAATCAATATGCAACACTTAGTTCACTTGACGAGTATAAAGAAGAAATTGCTGAATGTAAAACTTTTGTTTTTCTTCGGGAACTTGAATTTCTTTTAAAGAACAACCTTATAAAAGGTGGTAGTTTAGATAATGCAATTGTTATAATTGAAAAAGAAACGACGCAGGAAGAGCTTAATGGTTTGGCAGATTTATTTGGCAAACCACGTGTGAAAGTTAAAGACAGAGGTATCTTGAATGATGAGGATCTTATTTTTCCAAATGAACCTGCACGACATAAATTATTGGATCTTTTAGGTGATTTGGCATTGGTTGGTGTTCCTATTAAAGGTAAAATTCTAGCAACTCGTCCTGGACATTCTTCAAACGTTGAGTTTGCGAAAAAAATAAAACGGGTTATAAAAAAGAAAAGGGGTAAGAATATTGCGCCTGTTTTAGATATGTCTAACCCTGTAATGAGTGTTAATGATATAAAAAAGATTTTACCGCATAGACCCCCATTTTTGCTTGTGGATAAAATATTACAAATGGATAGCCTTGAAATTATTGGCTTAAAAAATGTAACAATGAACGAGGGTTTCTTTGTTGGCCATTTTCCCGATGAACCTGTTATGCCTGGCGTACTTATTGTAGAAGCAATGGCGCAAGTTGGTGGTATTTTAGTGCTTAGTACGGTTTCTGATCCTGAAAATTATCTTACCTATTTTATGAAGATGGATAAGGTGAAATTTAAAAGAAAAGTTGTTCCAGGTGATACTTTAATATTTAAATTGGAGCTACTTTCACCAATTAGACGTGGAATCGCAAATATGAAAGGTCAAGCATTTGTTGGTGAAAATGTTGTTGCTGAAGGTGAATTTATGGCACAAATAACGAAGGATAAGTGAAAAATATTTGCAAAGTCTCAATAAAAAACATATTTATAAACAACTTTGCAAGAAAAAAAAACGTTGTCTAAGTATAGATGAAAGCCTAATAAAATTTAGGTTGGGTTGGTAAAAATAATAATTAAAGAATCTTATGAAACAACCATTAGCATATGTTCACCCGGAAGCAAAAATTGCTGATAATGTAGTTATAGAGCCTTTTGTTTCCATTAATAAAAATGTTGAAATTGGCAAAGATACCTGGATTGGGTCAAATGTTACAATTATGGAAGGTGCCAGGATTGGGAAGAACTGTAAAATATTTCCGGGTGCCGTAATCTCTGCTATACCCCAGGATTTGAAATTTGAAGGTGAAGATACTATTGTTGAAATTGGGGATAATACCACAATCAGAGAATGTGTAACAGTAAATAGAGCCACTGCTGCACGTGGAATTACTTCTGTAGGAAATAACTGCTTGTTAATGGCCTATTCACACATTGCACATGATTGTGAAGTTAAGGATAATGTAATTATTGGTAATGCTTGCCAGGTTGCTGGGGAAGTTGTAATTGATAACTTTGCTATTTTAAGTGCATCAGTCTTGGTTCATCAATTTGTACATATTGGTGCACATGTAATGATCTCAGGCGGAACCCTTGTCCGAAAGGATGTTCCACCATATGTTACAGCTGCAAGAGAGCCTATTTCATATGTAGGTGTTAATTCAATTGGCTTACGAAGACGTAATTTTAAAAGTGATCGTATTAATGAAATTACAGAAGTTTACAGAATTCTATATTCGGAAAATTATAATAACTCTGATGCCATATTGAAAATTGAAAAAGAAATATCTGCTTCTTTTGAACGTGATTATATCATTGAGTTTATCAAAGACTCTAAACGTGGTGTAATACGTGGTATCAATTAGCATCTTTATTTGAAAATGCATTCCATCCTTTTGCCTGTAAAGGGATAATAGTTCCGTTTTTACTTATTAATGATGTGCCGTCAGATTTATTGGTTATGTGCCCTATAATATTTATCCCAGATTGTGATTTGAGTTTGTCATAATCTTTTTGCTTGGCAGTAAATAATAGCTCATAGTCTTCTCCACCATCCAGAGCACAAATTAAAGGGTCTATCCCCAACTCTTTAGCCATTTTTGCTGTTTCATGGGCAATGGGTATTTTGTCTTCAAATATTTTACATCCTACATTTGAGTTGCTGCAAATATGTATTATTTCAGATGAAAGACCATCGGAAATATCAATCATTGCACTGGGAAGGATTTTTTCGGTATTCAAAGATTTAATGATATCCGGCCTTGCTTCTGGTTTTAATTGGCGTTGAAGTATATAATCATAGCCGCTTAATTCGGGTTGCAAGTTAGGATCTGCCTGAAACAATTCATTTTCTCTTTTTAATAATTGTAAACCCATGTACGCAGCACCTAAATCTCCGGTAACACAAATAAGGTCATTTATTTTTGCATTTTTTCGATAAACTAGTTGTTCTTTAGGCGCACTTCCAATTGCTGTCAAACTCAAAAACATACCTTTTACAGATGCAGAAGTATCACCACCAACTAAATCAACCTGATAATTGTCACAAGCTAACCGTAAACCTGAGTAGAACTCTTCAATTGCACTCAATGAGAACCGATTGGAAACAGCAATAGAAATGATTAATTGTTTTGGAATTGCATTCATGGCATAAACATCTGAAAAATTAACAATGCCCGCTTTATAACCCAAATGTTTTAAGGGTACGTATGCAAGGTCAAAGTGAATGCCTTCAATTAAAAGGTCATTAGTAACAACTATTTGCTTATCTGGATATTCAATAACTGCTGCATCATCACCAATTCCGTATATAGTCTCTTTGTTCCTTATTTTTATTTTATCCGTTAAGTGTCTGATTAGTTCAAACTCACTAAGGTTTTGCTTATTTTTGCTTATATTTTCCATTTGTTTAAATAATATTATAATTGCAAATTTATTTATAATTGTTAAATCTTTAAGAGATTGTAAAAAAAACTTCAATTATTTTAATAATTATCTACTTTTGTATGACTTTATATTTTGATGTACCCTTCTTGTGGGTTTTATGCATGTAGATTAATTTATAAACTAAAATTGCCTGACTAAATTTTAAATATTAAGAAAAACTTAATTGGATGAGAAAAATGTTATTAATACTTATAGCCAGTTTTTTTTTAACGGGCGTTTATGCACAACAAAGGAGAATTGAACTTGCACAAACCGGATTGATGCCAGAAAGCTACAGTGCTAACAATGCACAAGTTTTTATAAATGAGAATCCTAAACTACTAAATATCATAAAATATCATAAAAAACTAAATGAGGAAAATCTTGAAATTAGAGGTTGGCGGATTCGTGTATATATGGGATCTGGAAAAGACGCACGTGCCCAGGCAAATTCTATTAAACTTAGAATAAGGAATTCGTATCCGGATGTTGAACCTCATTTGGTGCATCATTCTCCTTATTTTAAAATTTTAGTTGGTGATTTCAGAACCCGGATTGATGCAGAAAGTTTTCGTAAAAAAATAAGAAGACAATATCCTAATTGTTATGTTGTTGAGTCTGAAATTTTAAGAAATAATTTATAGTTTTATAATTCAAAGAATAGATGTAACAAGTAGCCTTTTATGTTATGTAACTTAAGAGGTTGTATTAATTTAGTTAGGGAAAATGAGCGATCAGATTAAGCACGAATGTGGAATAGCACTTATCAGGTTATTAAAACCACTGGAGTATTACCATAGTAAGTATGGAACATGGATGTATGGTTTAAATAAGCTTTATCTGTTGATGGAAAAACAACACAACAGGGGGCAAGACGGAGCCGGAGTCGTTAATGTTAAGCTTGATACAGGACCTGGGAATAAATATATTCACCGAAGTCGGTCTATGAAAGAAATGCCCATTAAAGATGTGTTTGATAATATTCGTGGAACCATACAACACATTGAAGATAAAAACCCTGAACGCATTAAAGATCCACTTTGGGCAAAGGATCATGTTCCATTTGCTGGTGAACTTTATCTTGGCCATTTAAGATATGGTACTTTTGGGAAAAATAATATCGATAATGTTCACCCTGTCAGTCGTCAAAATAATTGGAAATCACGAAACCTTGTTTTGGCGGGTAATTTTAATCTGACAAATGTAGATGAGTTATTTAATATCCTCATAAATTTGGGGCAACATCCAAAGGATTATTCTGATACTGTTACCATTCTTGAAAACCTGGGACATTTTCTGGATGAGGAGAATCAGGCATTGTTTAATTTATATAAAAGCAGGGGATATTCCAACAAGGAGATTAGTTATCAGATTGAAAAAAATATTGATATTCAAAGTATTCTAAAAGAATCGAGTAAACGTTGGGATGGTGGTTATGCTATCGCAGGTTTAATTGGTCATGGTGACTCTTTTGTGATGAGAGACCCATCGGGTATAAGACCTGTTTTTTATTACAATAATGATGAAATAGTTGTAGTGGCATCAGAAAGAGCAGTTATTCAAACGGTAATGAATTCTGCTTATGATGAGGTTGAGGAAATAAAACCGGGATATGCTCTTATTATAAAAAAAGATGGAGAAATTTCTGAGAAACTGATAAGGGAGCCCCTGGAACGAAAATCTTGTTCTTTTGAACGAATTTATTTTTCACGCGGAAGTGATTTAGATATTTATCGTGAAAGAAAAAAACTTGGTGAACTAATTGTTCCAGAGATTATTAAAACGATAGATGGTGATTTGGATAATACTGTTTTTTCATTTATTCCCAATACTGCAGAAACGGCTTTTTATGGGATGGTTCAGGAGCTTGAAAACTATTTAACAAAAAGCAAACTAACTGAAATCTTAAATAATAAAGATAGTTTAAATGAGAAAAAATTAAAACAAATATTAGGGCACAGACCCAGGGTTGAAAAAATTGCCGTTAAGGATGTTAAACTGCGTACCTTCATCAGTCAGGATGAAGGACGTGACGATATGGTTGAGCATGTTTATGATATTACTTATGGTACAATTAAACGGGGTGTAGATAACCTTGTTATAATTGATGATTCAATTGTTAGGGGGACTACATTGAAAAAGAGTATCTTAAGGATACTTGACCGTCTGGGGCCTAAGAAAATTGTCGTTGTTTCTTCGTCACCTCAAATAAGATATCCTGATTGTTACGGAATCGATATGGCAAAATTGAGTGACTTTATTGCATTTAGGGCAGCTATTGAATTGTTAAAAGAAACAGGTAAGGAAGAGGTGATTAATAAAGTTTATAAGAAGGCAAAAGCTCAGCAAAATTTGCCGAAAGAAGAAATTGTAAACTACGTAAAAGAAATTTACGATCCCTTTACCGCAAAAGAGATTTCAAAGATGATAAGCAAGATGCTTGCTTCAAATAGTATAAATGCCGAAGTTGAAATTGTGTATCAAAGTATTGAAAATCTGCATGAAGCTTGCCCAAATGATAAAGGTGATTGGTATTTTACTGGTAATTACCCCACACCTGGCGGCAACAAAGTAGTTAATAATTCATTTATTAATTTCGTAGAAGGAAAAAAGGGTAGGGCATATTAGTTTCCGTTCTTACACTGAAAATGTAGAAATATGCCTGTGTTTTTTTGATTCATAAATGTCATCAATGGTTAGCATAATGCCGGTTTCTTCAACACCACCAAAATGGTTGTTTATTGCTGTACCAAATACTCTCATTTTAGGTGAAAGGTTCATGTAGGTATTAAAAAGTGGTGGGATTATTTCTTTTCGGTCACGAACTATTCGATTCATGATTTTATAATCCTCTTTGTAATTAGCACCATTGAGCAATGCAGCTAATCCTTTTTGATCCGTTTTCATAATTAAAGGTTCTTTTGGATAAACTAAAGTATCTTCATCATGAAAATATTTTTTAAAAAAATAAAAGATCATATCCCTGGCATACATATCATAATTCTCATACATGGTCATTTTGCCAATAAAGTATTTAACATCAGGGTTTAGTACAACTAAGGCGCCAAGTCCGTCCCATAAATTGTCCAGGGAAAATAATGCTTTTCGGTCAATTTTACTTGCCTGGTATTCGGGTTGAACAAATGAGCGACCAAGTTCTATTGTGTATGGCAGGTATTCATTCACAAATTTTTCAGAGAAATTAAACAGTCCGGTTGTTGCTAATTTAATATTACCATCTTTGTCTTTTGGAATGTGTTCGTTGCAATTAATGAATCGATAACCACCAATTATTTCTTTTTTTTCTGGTTCCCATACAATTAACTGTTGGTATGGTTGCTCTGCTGTATCATATCCATCTATATCTACACTTTTTCCTGTTCCACCACCGGCTTGCCTAAACGTTATTTCTCTCAGTCTGCCAATTTCTTGCATAACATTTGGCGAATCATGATGTGAAATTATGTAAATCTCTTTGTTCCCGTAGTTTGTTTTTCTTATAAAACGATCACTGTTTAACTCTTTTGTTAATAGTGTTTTATCAATTGCAGAGATTATGTTTTTAAAATCTATATTGCTCATCTTTTAAAGATAGTTAATTAAATTTGGAATCTACATTTTTGTCATCTTTCAATAAATAAACATGTTCATTTACTTTCTGAGCCCAATCATAATGGTTCATTGTTTTATCAAATGTTCCATAAGGAATTGGCTTTCCAAATGTTATTTCAAAGCGTTTGTTTTTTCGTTTAAAAGTTTCATTAGAAAGGTATAGCATTTCTAAATTTGCTTTAATACCCAGGAACTTTCTAACATTAGCAAAATTATAGAAAAAATTTGATAATCTGCCTGAAATATGTACAGGAATTATGTCTCTATTATATTTTATTGCCTTCGATATAAAAGTTTTCTTCCATTCGAGGTCACGTATCTTACCTTTTGTTTTTCTTGAAGCCAATCCTACCGGAAAATTAATGTTTGTTCATCTAATAAAAATATGTTGTCAATCTCTTGATATACTGACCTTGATGCTGAGCCATGCTTGTTTACCCCTACAAACAATGGTGCAAGATTTTCAATATTGAGTAGTAGGTCATTGATAATGGATTTTGTTAGACCAAAAATTTTTCCAGCCTCTTGCATGAAAAGCATTTCAACAATACCACCAATTGGATGATTTGTCACCAAAATAAACCTTCCAATTTTTCTTGTGTAAGGGTTCATGAAAAAGCAAGTAAATTTAATAAGGGAGAAATGCATTTAACAATACAACTTCTTCAATCTGTTATTGTTATAATATCATCCACCTTTTCTTTAAATCAAACATCTAGTTTTACATCAAAGACTTTGTAATTATAGCAATAAAAATTATTTAATTAATTGTGAATAACTTTTTAGTAAAAAGTGGGTAAAAGTGGGTAAAAGTGTCTTATTTTGTAAAATAATCTGTATTTTTACCGATTGAAAGCCTGTTATTATTGTTTGTAACAGAAGGACAAATTAAAGTTAATATTGTGATGTCAAGTTTTATAGGTGACTATTTATGTAAAATCGATTCCAAGGGTAGAGCCCTGCTTCCGGCAGCTTTTAAAAAGCATATGCCGGTTACTGCTGGAGATAGATTTGTCATAAAAAAAGATATCTATGAAAATTGCTTGATACTATACACCCAGGATGAATGGGAGAAACAGAACGCACTTTTAAGAAGTCGTTTAAATCCATACAATAAAGATCATAGTCAATTATTAAGAGCATATTACAGAGGAACTGCAGAGGTGTCATTGGATGCAAGTAACCGTTTGTTGTTGCCAAAAAGGTTGTTAGATCTTGCTGGTATTGGTAAAGAAGTATATATGTCGGGGCAAGACAAAAAGATTGAAATCTGGGCCAAAGAAGTTTATGAAACTAATGGTATTGATGAAGATAAATTTGCCAGTTTGGCAGAAAATATACTCGGAGGATTAAACCCATCCTGATTGGGTAGGAATGTATTAAATGAATTGTTATAAGTTGTAAATTAATACAAATAAATGTCAAATTACCATACACCTGCATTGCTTCAAGAATGTATACAGGGCTTGAATATAAAGCCTGGAGGTATTTATGTTGATGTGACATTTGGAGGAGGAGGCCATTCTAAGGAGATTTTAAAGAATTTGATTGATGGAAGGTTAATAGCTTTTGATCAGGATGAAGATGCTCGCGTAAATATACTTAATGATAATAGATTTTTATTTATCCATAGTAATTTCAGGTTCATAAAAAATTATCTTAGATATTATAATATAAAGAAAGTCGATGGTATTATAGCTGACTTAGGTATTTCTTCATTTCACATAGATGCTGAGTCCAGAGGATTTTCATTTAAAGCTGATGCAAAACTGGACATGAGGATGAACCAGGAGATGAAAAAATCAGCAGCTGATTTACTTACTGAATACTCTGAAATTGATTTGATTAATATGTTTCGATTCTATGGCGAAATTAAAAATGCGGGTAAACTTGCAAAGTGTATTGTCGCTGCGCGAAAAGAACATGCTATTTCAAATATTGTTGGGTTTGTTGAGATAATAAAAAATGTAATTCCCAAAAGGCTTGAAAATAAGTATCTGGCTAAGGTTTTTCAGGCAATCAGAATTGAATTGAATGATGAAATAGGAGCATTAGAGGAGTTTTTACATGCCTCGGGCGATATAATTAGTGAAGATGGTCGGTTAGTGGTTATTAGCTATCATTCTCTTGAAGATAGATTTGTGAAGAACTATATCAGAAGTGGTAATTGCCAGGGAAAAATTGAGAAAGACCTTTATGGAAATTATGAAAGGCCTTTTAAACAAGTGAACAAAAAAGTAATAGTTCCAACAGAGGAAGAGATTAAAATTAACCCAAGGTCAAGAAGTGCAAAATTAAGAATAGCAGAAAAAATATAATTAAGGAAAAAGACAAGGTTTTCCAAATTTGTTTAAAAAATCAGGAAAAATTACATTGGTTCAGGATAATGAGTGAAGAAAAGGGAAATATAGATAAACTCAAGTCGTCGGAAGCTTTTTCATTTAGAGAGATAATTAACGGTGATATTTTTGCCCGGGAGCAATTAATGAAGAACCTGTGGTTTATTCTTTTTGTTGTTTTTTTAACCGTAATATACATATATAATAAGTATCAAACTGAAAATGTCCTTATAGAAATCATAGAAACACAAAAGGAAGTTAAAGAATTGAGGGCATATTCTGTTTCAAATGCTAATGAATTAATGTCTTTAAGCAAGGAGTCAGAGGTGATTAGGCTAGTTCGGAAAAATAAACTGGACATAAAGGAACTTAAAAAACCACCTGAAAAAATTATTGTAAAAGTAAAAGAATAGATAAAACAAGTGCTGATAAGATCAGAACAGTTCTTTCAATATGCCAGAACTGACTATAAGACAACTGATAGAGATAAGAGATAAACAGATGAAACTGAGAGAAGACATAAGCTGGAGACTTGGTGTAATATATATAGGTGTTGCAATTGTTACTTTATTTATTCTTGCTAAGATATTTTATCTTCAGTTTTGGGAAAATGAAAAATGGGAAGCTCAGGCAGAGGTCTTGCAATTCAGATATGAAAAAACAAATCCGGACAGAGGTGATATTTGTGCTGCTGACGGAAGAATATTAGCAACCTCCACGGCTTTTTATGAAATTAGGATGGATTTGGGTAGTAGTTCGCTGGCTGATACAACATTTACCAAAAATGTTGCAGCACTTTCTGATTCATTGGCAATGTTGTTTAAGAATAAAAGCAAAAATGAATATTTGGAGGGATTTCAAGCAGCTAGGAAAAATAAATCAATGTATCATTTGGTTAAAAAAAATGTAAACTATGCTGAATTAAAAAAGCTTAGGAAATTTCCAATTTTTAAATTAGGACAATTTAAAGGTGGTTTTATTGTAATTGAAACCAAAAAAAGAATTCGCCCATTTGGTTTGCTTGCTTCACGTACCATAGGTTACGTCAAGAATGGTGTAGCTGTGGGTATAGAAGGTGCTTTTGATAATGAGCTAAAAGGGAATAACAACCTTACATTAATGAGGAAAGTGGGCAGGAATTGGGTTCCGGTATCAGAACAAAATAATTACCGGTCAGAAAGTGGAAAAGACATTATCACCACAATTGATATTAATTTTCAGGATTTCGCACATCAAACTTTGAAGGATCAATTGGTAAAACATGATGCTGATCATGGTGTGGTGGTATTAATGGAGGTTAAAACCGGTGATATTAAGGCTATTGTGAACCTTAAAAAAAATAAAAAAGGGCAATATGAGGAGGCATACAATTATGCAATAGGTGAGAGAACAGAGCCCGGTTCTACATTTAAACTTCCTTCTTTAATGGTTGCTCTTGAAGATGGTTATGTTGATCTAAAAGATAGTGTGAATACCGGAAATGGTTTAATTAGATATCATAAATTTCTTATCAGGGATACCAAAATTGGTGGCTACGGAAAAATTTCTGTAAAACAGGCTTTTGAGTATTCTTCAAATGTGGGGATTTCGAGAATTATATTCCAGGCGTATAAAGGTAGGCCTGACAGGTTTGTAAAACGTTTATATTCAATGAATTTAAATGAACCACTTGGTATTGAAATCGCAGGTGAAAGAACACCTCTGATAAAGTTTCCTAATAGTAGTGGTTGGTCAGGTATTTCTTTACCTCAAATGTCCATTGGTTATGAGATATTATTAACACCCTTACAGACATTGAACTTTTTTAATGCAGTAGCAAATGATGGTGTTATGGTGAAGCCTAAATTAGTGAAGGCAATCAGACAATATGGAAAAATTATAGAAGTCAAAAAAACCGAAATTATTAATCCTTCAATTAGCTCTAAAGAAACGATAAAGAAGGCGCAATTTATGCTTGAAGGGGTTGTTGAAAACGGTACGGCCAAAAATATTCAAAGTTCAAGTTATAAAATTGCTGGTAAAACGGGAACTGCACAAATAGCACAAGGCAGTGGAGGGTATCTTGATACAGCTAATCGTAAAGTTTATCAAGCTTCGTTTGTTGGATATTTTCCTGCGGATAACCCAAAATACTCATGTATTGTACTCGTTAAAACAAAATCAAACAGGACTTATTATGGGAGCATTGTTGCTGCCCCTGTTTTTAAAAAAATTGCTGATAAAGTTTATGCTTCAAGCACTGAAATGCAAAAAGAAATAGATTTTGGAAAGAGTCTTAGCTACCCATTAAATGGAATCCCTTTTTCAAAAGATGGTAACCGAACTGATTTGGACATTGTTTTTAATCAGTTAAGAATTCCAATTAAGGGGCGGCAAAGTGTCCGGTCTGCCTGGGTAGTTACAAGCAGGCATGAGCGCTTTGTGGAATATCAAAACCGTTTGGTTCGCAGGAATAAAGTTCCAAAAGTTGAGGGTATGGCTTTAAAAGATGCCCTTTATATTTTGGAAAGCCTTGGAGTTAATGTGATTGTGAAAGGACGTGGTATTATAAAAGAACAATCGGTTAAACCAGGTACGCAAATAAAGAAAAATCTAAGAATTACACTGTATTTAGGTTAATGCAAGTTTTAAAAGACATATTATCAGGCGTTAAAATTCTTGACCATAAAGGGGATTTGAATATTGCTATTGCAGGAATTAATATTGATTCAAGGGCAATAAGCCAAAATGATGTTTTTGTTGCTATTCGTGGGACAAAAGTAGATGGACATACGTACATTGATAAAGCAATTCAAAATAAAGCAATTGCTATAATATGTGAAGAGTATCCAATATACTTAAAAGATGGCTTAACCTATATTCTTGTTGAAAATTCTGCAAAATCGGTGGCCAAATTTGCTGCTAATTTTTATGACAACCCATCAGATAAGCTGAAAATAATTGGTGTTACCGGTACAAATGGTAAAACGACCATAGCCAGCTTGCTGTTTGAATTATTTAATAATTTGCATTTAAAATCTTCATTAATTTCCACGGTAGCATATTATATTGGTAATAAAAAATATAATTCTACACACACAACACCTGATGCAATCAGGTTGAATCAGCTATTTGCTGAAATGGTCGAAGGGAATTGTGCGTATTGTTTTATGGAAGTGAGCTCACATGCCATTGATCAATACAGAGTAGATGGAATTAACTTAAAAGGGGTTGTTTTTACTAATTTGACCCACGATCATTTGGATTATCATCAAACATTTAAAAATTACAGAGATACAAAAAAGAAATTGTTTGACAAGCTGCATGATACTTCTTTTGCCATAGTAAATTCCGATGATAAAAATGGCTTGGTTATGCTCCAAAATACAAAGGCAAAAAAGTATACTTACTCGTTAAAAAGGGAATCTGATTTTAAAACCAAGGTTATTGAAAGTCATCTTAATGGAACTTTAATGACTATAAATAACACAGAGCTTTGGACTTTGTTTACGGGTCATTTTAATGCCTTAAACCTTGCCGCAGTTTATGCAACAGCATATTTGTTGGGGGTTGATAAAGAAGATATCATTACCAATATCAGTATTTTAAAACCGGTTAGGGGTAGGTTTGAAACCGTACAAATAGATAAAATAACCGGAATTATTGATTATGCCCATACACCTGATGCAATTAAAAATGTATTGCTTACGATAAATGGTGTAAAAGCTGATAATCAGGAACTAATTACAGTAGTTGGTGCGGGTGGGGATCGGGATAAAACAAAAAGACCTATTATGGCCAGGGTAGCAGTTGAAAATAGTGATAAAGTAATTTTAACATCAGATAATCCAAGGACTGAAGCGCCTGAAAATATTCTTGACGATATGGAAAAGGGAGTTATCCTTTCTGATAGAAAAAAAGTGTTAAGAATTACAAATCGAAAAGAGGCTATAAAGACTGCATGCATTATTGCTAACAAAGGTGATATAATCTTTATTGCCGGTAAAGGGCATGAAAATTATCAGGAAATAAATGGTATAAGATATGATTTCGATGATAAACAGGTGTTTATGGAACAAATGGGAATCTTGAATGGATAAAATCTAAAATCGTATAAAATGTTTTATTATCTCTTTAAATATCTTGATGAACTAGGTTTTCCGGGATCAGGAATGTTTCAGTATATTTCATTCCGATCTGGGTTGGCTATTATTACTTCGTTGATTATTTCTTTAGTTTATGGGAAAAAAATTATTCGGTTTTTACAAAAAAAACAAATAGGTGAGGAAATACGTGACCTTGGCCTGGAAGGACAATACCAAAAAGTAGGCACACCTACCATGGGTGGTTTAATCATTATTGCCTCAATTTTAATTCCTACCCTGCTTTTTGCGCGTTTAGATAATGTGTACATTCAATTGATGATTGTTACGACTATTTGGTTAGGTTTCATAGGTTTTGTAGATGATTATATTAAGGTTTTTAAAAAAAATAAGGAAGGTCTTTCAGGTAAATTTAAAATAATAGGGCAGGTAAGCCTTGGGCTTATTGTTGGATTAACCATGTATTTGAGTGATGATGTTGTTATACGGGAGCGTCCTGTTATTTCAGATTCGCTTAATAATACATCAATGACTTTTTCAAATGCCCTGAATAACAAGCAGGAAGCTAATAATGATGTTAAATCAACAAAAACGACTATTCCTTTTGTTAAAGATCATGAGTTTGATTATGCTTACCTGGTTAGTTTCCTGGGTAAATATAAAACCCCGGCTGCCTGGATTGTTTTTGTTTTGATTACTATTTTTATCATTACAGCTGTTTCAAATGGTGCAAATCTTACTGATGGATTAGATGGGCTAGCAACAGGGGTTTCTGCTATTAGTGTGGTAACCTTAGGGGTTTTTGCCTATTTATCAGGTAATATTATTTATTCAAGTTACCTGAATATAATGTATATCCCCCGTATAAGTGAACTGGTAATTTTTGCAAGTGCAATTATTGGTGCCGCCATTGGTTTTTTGTGGTATAATTCATATCCCGCACAAATTTTTATGGGAGATACCGGTAGTTTAACTTTAGGAGGTATTATTGCCGTTTTTGCTATTTTGGTTCGTAAAGAACTTCTAATTCCTCTTTTATGTGCCATATTCCTGGTGGAGAACCTTTCGGTAATGATTCAGGTTGGTTATTTTAAATATACAAAAAAGAAATTTGGAGAAGGGAGAAGGGTCTTTAAAATGGCACCCTTGCATCACCATTATCAAAAATTAGGTTTCCCTGAACCCAAAATTGTTACGAGGTTCTGGATTGTGGGGATACTTTTGGCAATAATTACGGTTATTACATTGAAAATTAGATAGGTCGGGTATTAGGATTTATAGAGCTTACTTTAATAAGATATGAAAACAAAATTAGTCATATTAGGTGCTGGTGAAAGTGGTACAGGTGCTGCAGTATTGGCTATGAAAAAAGGCTTTGATGTTTTTGTTTCAGATATTTCAAGTATTAAGGATGAATATAAAACCATTCTGAATGATCATAACATTTCATGGGAAGAGAATGAACATACGCAATCAAAAATTATTGAGGCTGATGAGGTTGTTAAAAGTCCTGGAATACCTGATAGAGTTAAAATAATTCAGTTGATAATAAAAAACAGGATAAATATAATTTCCGAGATTGAATTTGCCTCAAGGTATAGCAATGCAAAAAAAATATGTATTACCGGAAGCAATGGGAAAACCACAACCACTATGTTGGTTTATCATATTTTAAAAAAAGCAGGTCTGAATGTTGGTCTTGCGGGTAATGTTGGACAAAGTTTTGCCATGCAGGTTGCCAAGTATGATTTTGACTATTTTGTTCTTGAATTAAGTAGTTTTCAATTGGATTATATGTTTGATTTTAAGGCAGATATTGCCATTTTGCTAAATATAACACCGGACCATCTTGATTGGTACGATTATAATTTTCAAAAATATGTTGATTCAAAATTCAGGATTACTCGTAATCAGGATAATTCCTGCTACTTTATCTATAATAGTGATGATGAAGCAATTATAAATAAGCTTAATGTAATTGATTTTAATGCTAATAAAGTACCATTTTCCATATACAAAAAACTTGTTAAGGGTGGTGAAATAAAAGAAAATTTTATGTCTGTAAATTTAGAAACCAGTTCGTTTGAGATGAATATATATGATTTAGCATTACAAGGGAAACATAACATGTATAATTCCCTGGCTGCAAGTATTTCAGCAAAAATATTAGAAATAAGTGATCCTGTTATCAGGGAAAGTCTTTCTGATTTTCAAGGAGTTGAACATCGTTTAGAAAAATTTATCAAAGTGCACGGTATTTTATTTATAAACGATTCAAAATCAACTAATATTAATTCTTGTTGGTATGCTTTGGAGAGTATGGGTAAGGATACAGTTTGGATAGTTGGCGGAGTAGACAAAGGGAATGATTATTCAATGCTTACAGAATTAGTAAAGGGTAAAGTTAAGGCTATTGTTGCCCTCGGTGTAGATAATGAAAAAATACACATGGCTTTTGATGATATTGTTACAGTGTATGATGCAGGCTCAATGGATGAGGCGGTTAAAACATCATATTACTTGGCTAATGATGGTGATGTGGTTCTTTTATCACCGGCTTGTGCCAGTTTTGACCTTTTTGATAATTATGAAGATAGGGGAAGAAAGTTCAAGGAAGCGGTAAGAAAGTTATAGTATCCAGTTGGCAGTAAGCAGTTCACAGTAGACAGACTTGAAACTGAGAACTGAAGACTGGCGACTATTATTAACAATATAACTATTTAAAAATAGATGAGTAATTTTTTTTCAAAATATTTTTTGGGTGATAAGGTTATCTGGATAATTGTTGTATTTCTTTCAATTATTTCCATACTTGCGGTATATAGTTCAATCGGTGATCTTGCATATAAATATGCAGGGGGTAATACTACTTATTATTTGTTCCGTCATTTAAAATTTCTAATTGGTGGCTTTGCAGTTATGTACTTTATTCACAGGATTCCTTATAAAGTATTTTTTTCCCTTTCTCAGCTAATTATTGTAGTCGCCATTTTACTATTGATTTTTACCTTAATAATGGGTGTTACAAGGAATGAGGCAACCAGATGGCTTACTATGCCAGGATTGGGCTTTGAGTTTCAAACATCCGATATTGCTAAATTTGGTTTGATTGTATACATCGCACGGGTATTATCAATGAGTCAGGAAAGTGAATATAAATTAAATGAAGCATTTTTAAGGATTATTGTTCCTGTTGGACTCGTTTGTGGTTTGATTTTACCATCAAATTTATCCACTGCGGTTTTATTGTTTATGACAGCTTCTGTACTAATGTTTATTGGTAGAATTGACTTCAAAAAATTATTGTACTCATTTGGTATCCTTGCTGTTTTTTTATTGGTAATTATTGTTTTTTCAATGGCAATGCCTCAAAAATTCAGGGTTGGTACATGGTCAAATAGAATTGAACGGTTTTTTAATGATGATACGGAAGACGATTATCAGGCAAATTTGGCAAAAGTTGCGATAGCAACATCAGGTGTGGTTGGAAAAGGACCGGGAAATAGCACTGTAAGATATTCTTTGCCACAGGCATACTCTGATTTTATTTTTGCAATAATAATTGAAGAATGGGGTTCAGCTATGGCATTTTTTATTTTGGCTTCATATTTAATTCTCTTATATCGTGCAGGAATGATTGTTAAGAAAACTAAACGAACTTTTGCTGCTTTTTTGGCAATTGGCATAACCATGCTTCTGGTATTTCAGGCATTAACAAATATGGCAGTTGCTGTTGGTATCTTGCCGGTAACGGGTCAACCATTGCCTTTGGTTAGTATGGGGGGGACATCACTCTTAATAACTTTTGGCTCTTTGGGAATATTGTTAAGTATTAGTAGAAGTTTGAGTGAAGAAACACAGGAAGAAAGAGAAATTGAGGAAATTACGGTAATTAATTAGTTTGACTTGGAAAGTTTTTAAAATTTGAAAGCAAAAAAAATCATAATAAGCGGAGGTGGGACTGGAGGACATGTTTTTCCGGCTATTGCAATTGCTAATGCCCTAAAAGAGATTGATTCTTCAATTGAAATACTATTTGTTGGTGCAAATGGTAAAATGGAGATGGAAAAGGTTCCTGAAGCAGGTTATAAGATTAAAGGTCTGCCGGTTAGAGGTTTTTTGCGTAAGTTTTCGTTAAAGAATTTTGTAGTTATTTTTAATTTGTTGAGAAGTTTATTCTTATCTTATAAAATAATAAAGACGTTTAAACCGGATATTGTCGTTGGTGTTGGTGGTTTTGCCAGTGGTCCGGTCGTTTATATGGCTAGTTTGTCTGGGATTCCTGCCCTGTTGCAGGAACAAAATTCTTATGCCGGGATAACCAATAAATTGTTAGCCAAACGAGCTGAGAAAATTTGTGTAGCATATGATAATATGGATCGGTTCTTCCCAGGACAAAAGATTGTGAAATCTGGAAATCCTGTAAGGCAAGCTTTGTATAAAAATAGTATTGATAAAGAATTGGCATTAAACTATTTTGGGCTTGATAAATATAAAAAAATAATTCTAATTCTTGGTGGAAGTGGTGGTGCAAAATCAATAAACGAAGCAGTCATTAATAAACTGGAAAGAATAAAAGTGTCTGATGTACAGGTAATTTGGCAAACAGGCAAGTTCTATTTTGAAATTTCCAATAAAGCAGCTATAGAAAAGAATCTGAAAAATTGCCTGGTGAAAGATTTCATAATCAGAATGGATTATGCATACCGGGCTGCTGATATGGTGATTTCAAGAGCTGGTGCAGCCACTATTTCTGAACTTTGCTTGTTGGAGATGCCTGCTATTTTGGTTCCTTCACCTAATGTGGCAGAAGATCATCAAACAAAAAATGCGATGGCTTTGGTTGAAAAAAATGCAGCCTTACTAATTCGTAATAAAGAGGCGTATGAGCATATGATTGATGAAGCTTTGAATTTGATTAATAATGCAGAAAAGTTAAACGAGTTAAGTGAAAATTGTTCAAAACTGGGTATTGAAAATTCGGACAAAATTATAGCTAAAGAAATTTTGAATATTATTGATTAAGTTCAGTATAGTGCGGGATTTGTGATGTTCTTTTTATATGATTTTTAGATTTGGATATTTGGCATTTAAATAATTATGTAAAAAAAGTTAATTATACTTGTCAATATGTGTTTTATTTTTTAATTTTACATGATAAAATTTTCATTATGAGGGAAAAACCTGGTGTTTTTATAAAAAATCAAATAGTAATTGTTTTAATTGCTTCATTATATCTTTTTAGTTCCTGCAATGAGAATAGTTCAAATATTGATAAGGTTCTCTTATCTCAAAATGGACTTGCCCTGGCAAATAAATCGGTAAACTCTTACCAATTATTAAATGATGCTTTGAAAAGTCAACAATTCGATAATGAAATGATTCGAATTTTGACCGATCATTCTCCTTCAACTTATTCAATGCAATTAAATAATAGCAAATCAGAAATTATTGATCAAAATATTAAAAAACAGGCTGCTTTCATTCTACTTAGGAAGGCATATTCATCATATAATTTGTTTTTAGATCATAATTTTGATTATAGAAGTTCTAGTTTGCAAAATACGCTATATGCTGCATGTGCAGTACTCGATTCTTTTGAAATACCTGGCTTTTATACAGAGCGTGTTCAAATTTTGAAACAACAAATTTCTGGTGGTCATTTTAAGGAGCAAATTGTTATTCTGGAGCTTAGTAAATTATATGCTGATCTTTGGGACCAGGATGCTCAAAAATGGTTTGTATTTTTAGAAAATGATCTGAAAAACTATAAAGAAGGAATAAATAAAATTGCTAATAATTTATTTGATGCTTCTAAAGTGAAAATGATGGTTGATAAACCCTATAAAGACGAAGCAATTTTGGTAAATCTCTATAAACTTCAATTAGTAAAAGAAAAAGAAATACAAGTTGAAGCCTTAATGGATGAGATTCAAAAAGTTTCCACAAGCTTTGTTCTATTAATAGAGTTAAATGGGGAATTAGCAAAAAAGAATCCTGATCAGGGGCGAATAAATGCATTCAATAATCAGCTGGAGGCAATTGTAACTAATTAATAAATAGTGGATTTTAATAAAGTACATAATGTGTATTTTGTGGGAGTAGGGGGTATTGGCATGAGTGCCTTGGCTCGCTATTTTATTTATTTGGGTAAGGTTGTTTGTGGTTATGATAGGAGTGAAACAAAACTGACCAAAAAATTAGTTTCGGAAGGAATAAACATACATTATAAAGATGATGTTAACTTAATTCCTGAGATATTTAATAAGGATAAAAAAGCTTCAATAATAGTTTATACACCGGCTATTCAGGAGGATCATGCTGAATTAAATTATTTTATTGATAAAGGCTTTAAAATGTATAAACGTGCCGAGATTCTTGGCTTAATCACCAGTAATTATAAAACCATTGCTGTAGCAGGTACTCATGGTAAAACATCGGTGTCAACTATAGCTGCACATATTATTAAACAAAGTAATTTGGCTTGTTTGGCTTTTCTTGGTGGAATATCAAAAAATTCAAACTCAAATCTGATTTTGCCGGAAACCAGATCGGCAGAAGAAGTTGTGGTTGTTGAAGCTGATGAGTACGATCGTTCATTTTTGCAACTGAATCCTTACATTGCATTAATAACTTCAATTGATGCAGATCATCTTGATATTTATGAAGATAAAGCTGATTTGGTCAATTCTTTTGAGCATTTTGTCAAGAATATTAGTCAAAATGGAATACTTATTTGTAAAAATAATATAAATTTGCAGGTTAATAGCTCTGTAAAACAATATTCCTATTCATTGGAGGATACTGCTGATTTTTATGCAAGTAATCTTCGAATGAATAAAAATGGGACATATTTTTTTGATTTGTTGACACCTAAAGGTGTAATAGCAGGTCTTGAAACGGGTATGCCTGGGAAAATTAATGCAGAAAATGCTGTAGCAGCAGCTGCTATTGCTCATCTGTCAGGTGTGAAAGATGAAGTTATTCAGGCTCAGTTAAAGTCGTGTAAAGGAGTAAAAAGACGCTTTGATTTTCAAATCATCAATAAAAACTTTGTTTTTATTGATGATTATGCTCATCATCCTGAAGAGTTGAGGGCATTTATTACATCTGTTAAAGAAATATTTCCGGATAAAAAAATCACGGGTATTTTTCAGCCACATTTGTATAGCAGAACACAGGATTTTGCTGATGAATTTGCCCTTAGTCTTGGCATACTTGATAAGCTGATTTTACTTGATATATATCCGGCTAGGGAAAAACCGGTTAAGGGTGTTAGTTCAAAAATAATTTTTGACAAAGTGAAGTTGGATGAAAAGATTATGTGTGCTAAAAATGAATTACTTATGCATTTGCAAGATGATAAACCAGAAGTTTTATTAACGATGGGTGCAGGTGATATTGATAAATTGGTTGAACCAATAAAAGAAGTCTTCAGTTTCCAGTAGGTAATAAACGAATTGAAGACTGTATACTGTGAACAAAAAAAATGAATAAATATTTAATCATAGGGTTTTGGGTGCTGGTATCAGTTTACTTTTTTGTGGTACTGGGTTTCGTTGGTGCACGTCAAGAGAAATCTTTATGTACATCAATAAATGTAATTGTAAAAGATACCTTAAAATATCGTTTTGTTGAGAAAGATGATCTTATAAGGTTAATTGACCCTGATGAAGGAAAAGTCATGGGTAAACCTATGGAAGATTTAAATATTTCTATTCTTGAAAGAACTATTAATAATCAACCATATATTAAATCAGCCCAGGTGTTCAAATCAATTAATGGTGAGTTGAATATTGAAATTACTCAACGAAACCCGATTATCAGGATTATTAATAAAAATGACCTTGGTTTTTATATTGATAATGAGGGTGAGCTTTTGCCATTGTCAAAAAAAATATCATTACGCTTACCTATTGCAAATGGATATATCCAATTTGAGCCTGATTTTGATTCATCGGTTAATATTTTTTCTGATGAATATAAAAATGATGAAAGTGCAAAAATTTTAAGAGATCTTTCTACTCTGGCTAATTTTATAAACAATAATGATTTTTGGCAGGCACAAATTCAACAAATATTTGTTAATAAGGAAAAAGAGTTTGAACTGATTCCTTTAGTTGGTGCTCAAATTATATTGTTTGGGAAAATTGATAATTATAAGGATAAATTTAGAAACCTTGAAGCTACTTATAAAAGGGGTTTTCTATATAAAGGTTGGAATAAATACAAAAAGATTAATTTAAAATACGAAAACCAGGTTATTTGTGAAAAAAAATAAGTTAACCCATAATCCTGAAAAGATGGACCATGAAGAAATAACACGAATTAATAACAAATCAATAGCTGAGAATTCTGATAAGTTTACGAAGGATGGACGTATTATAGCTGCAATTGATATTGGCACAACAAAAATTGTTGCCATTATTGGTGCTGTATCAGAAGAAGGAAAGGTAAAAGTTTTGGGAATGGGCAAAAGCAATTCCCAAGGTGTGAGTAGAGGTGTCGTGCTAAATATTGAAAAAGCATCTGCGTCTATTCAAGAGGCTGTTAGAATGGCTGAGAATGAGTCTGGAATTCAGTTCGATAATGTATATGTTGGTATTGCCGGGCAGCATATTAAAAGTATGAAAAATCGTCATTCAAAGTATATTCAATCAAAAGATAATGAAATAAAACAATCGGATGTTGATGATTTGCTGGAGGATATGCATAATATTGCACTTGATGCCGGCGAAGAAATTATACATGTAATACCACAAAACTATACAGTTGATAATGAAAGTGGTGTGAAGCAGCCAATTGGAATGTTTGGGAAATGTTTGGAAGCTAATTTTCATATTGTTGTTGGTGAGATAGGTTCAGCAAAGCATATTTATAAATCTGTTGAACGTGCAGATCTTAAGGTGGATAAAATGATCCTTGAACCACTTGCCTCATCATCGGCTGTTTTATCAAATGATGAAAAAGAAATAGGTGTAGTCATGGTTGATATTGGTGGAGGCACCACGGATTTAGCCATTTATTATGATGGTATTTTAAGGCATACAGCTGTAATTCCATTTGGTGGTAATGTAATTACCATGGATATTAAAGATGCTTGTGGAATATTACATAGACAGGCAGAACTGCTAAAAGTTCAATTTGGAACTGCTTTAGGTGAAGCTTCACCTGAAGATATTGTTTCTATTAAAGGAATTTCAGGAAGAGAACCCAAAAAGATATCTATTAAGTTCTTATCCAAGGTTATTCAGGCCCGAATGGAAGAAATAATAGACCATGTGGTTTTTGAGATCGAAAATTCTGGTTTTGTCGACAAAATTGGTGCAGGAATTACAATAACCGGTGGAGGTGCATTGCTCAAGCATTTACGTCAGCTTATGAGTTACAAAACAAGCCTGGATGTTAATGTAGGTTATCCTAGTCGTGCACTTTCTGCTGAAAACCAGGAAGTTAACCTGCCAATTTATTCTACCAGTATTGGTTTGCTTTTATCAGGTTACCAGCTTGAAAAAGAAAATGAATTTAAAGAAGTAAAAAATGAAACAGAAGAGGTAGATGATAAGTTAATAGATAGCGAAGAAGAAATGGAAATGGAAGATGAGTACGGTGAAAATAACTTTTTTAATCAGCTTAAAGAGAAAGTAGGTAATTTTTTTGAAGATAAAAGTTCAAAAATGTAAGGTTAAAAGATTGTTGCTATAGTAACAAATAATTAAAAAGAATGTCATGGAAGATTTAATGCCTTTTGATTTACCAATGGAAAAATCATCAATAATAAAGGTTATTGGTGTAGGTGGTGGTGGAAGTAATGCTGTTAATTTTATGTTTCAACAGGGAATAACAGATGTTGATTTTATTGTCTGCAATACTGATCAACAGTCATTGGCTAATAGCCCTGTTCCAATAAAACTGCACCTTGGCCAAACCCTTACTGAGGGACTTGGGGCTGGCAATGATCCAGAAAAAGGAAGGGAAGCCGCCATAGAAAATCTGGACGATGTGGTTAAAGTCTTGGAGAACAATACAAAAATGGTTTTCATAACCGCTGGGATGGGTGGAGGTACCGGAACTGGTGCTGCACCGGTTATTGCAAAAGCTGCCAGGGAGTTAGGGATTCTTACCGTGGGTATCATTACTATTCCATTCCGTTTTGAAGGAAAAAGGCGTATAGAGCAGGCAGTTAAAGGCGTACAGGAAATCAATAAATATGTTGATTCATTATTGGTTATTAATAATGAGCGACTTAGGGAGATATACGGCGACCTTGGTGTTACGGAAGCTTTCTCAAAAGCTGATAATGTTTTATCGGTTGCTGCAAAAGGAATAGCAGAAATAATTACTAAAAAGGGGCATGTGAATGTTGACTTTGCTGATGTTAAAACGGTTATGACAGAAAGTGGTGTGGCTATACTCGGCTCTGCGCAGGCAGAAGGTGAAGAAAGGGCATTACATGCAATCCAGGAAGCATTAAATTCCCCATTACTTAATAATAATGATATTACCGGTGCAAAAAATATTTTATTGAATATTTCATTTGGGGATGAGGATGTTACAGTGGACGAGATATTTGAAATTACCAATTTCGTTCAGGATGCTGCAGGTAATACAGCAGATATTGTAGTATTGGTAATAGGAGCAGTAAAGCGTTTAAATCCTGGACAGTTTTATGAACAGTACATAAATGCATGTTCTAGAGAGATGGGTACATGGGTACGGGATAACTTTGGGACATTAACTATAGATG